>ENA-OQIH01000859-OQIH01000859.1-human-gut-metagenome-genome-assembly--contig:-NODE-859-length-17173-cov-8.000000_pt1 | contig 17173 bp, 15 predicted proteins | sample MGYA00242575_ERZ504740 | MGnify/ENA primary metagenome ERZ504740 (study PRJEB26092, sample SAMD00036192) | human gut metagenome | host: Homo sapiens | study: EMG produced TPA metagenomics assembly of...
TAAATATTCTATAGTCATATCAGCGGCAGAACCAACAAGTTTGCCCTTTTTAGGCTCAAGGAGGTTGCCTTGAAACATAGTATACTTTTTACTCCATTTTTGGGGATGTGTAATGATAAATATTAAAAAGTCTGGGAACCCGCAGAAACACTGGATTCTTGCTTTCCCAGATTTTCCCAAAAGCAACAGGATTTGGGTACTTATTCTTACACACGCCCAAAAACAAGCATTTTTGGGTACTTTTTGAAACACACATAATTCATTTTTGGGTAACTTTTTCGACACATAAAATCAAAGGAGGTACACTATGTACAAGAAAAACTACAAAGGACGCTGTGAGAAAAAATCTCTCTCCAAATGTGACACGATCTGCCGATGCTACAGCACCATCCAATCTGTTTATGCAGACAAACTGGAAACCGATCCATCTGTCCAATCCTTCCAATGCAATGCGCCACTCGAAGATGAAGACTACACAACAGACTTCCTTATTACACGACAGGATGGCACGCAATATGTCCGAGAGTGTGTAGAACGAAGTCATCTGACCAGGCCTAAGCCACTTACAATTAAACTTCTGGACACATCACGTTCCTACTGGCTTGCCCATAACGTTCAAGATTGGGGGATTGTAACAGATGCAGAAAGCTGATATAGCCTATATCAATAACGCGTTCTACAGAATTTTAAAGACATCAGATAACCAAACCCTTGTAATTGACTGTCTCCATCCGAAAATGCCATTCTGGACGATCAGAACGCAATATACCCCATTGCCAGAGAAGCAATTATATGATGCACTCAACATCACACCACCAGATGTGAAAGACCTTACATCTGATCAGATGCGCATTGCACATGAGAGGTACACTCTGATTGCACCGATCCTATACCACTTAGGAGAAAGCACAGCAACTGCAAACATCATCTCTTCCATCTCAGAAGAGCATAACATCAGTAAGCAGACTATCCGCCGCTATCTGTATCAATATCTAATCTTTCAGATCATCACTGTACTTGCACCAAAAGTTCATACGAAAGAAAAGGTACTGACCAAAGATGAGAAGAACATGAGATGGGCATTGAATAAGTTCTTCTATACACGCAGACAAAACAGTCTTGTGACAGCATATGAGATGATGTTAAAAGAAAAGTATTGTGACAGCACCGGACAGTTACTATCCGATCATCCATCCTTTTATCAGTTCCGATACTTTTACCGGAAGACTAAGAAACTCCAAACTTATTATATTTCCAGAGATGGACTGTCAAATTACCAGCGGAACAATCGTCCCTTGCTAGGAGATGGTATCCGTGAATTTGCAACCAATATCGGCACTGGTATGTTTGATTCCACCGTATGTGATATCTACCTTATTGACGAAACAGGTACCTTAAAAGGTCGCCCGATCCTAACCACTTGCATTGATGCTTACAGCAGTATGTGTTATGGCTATGTTCTCTCATGGAATAACGATACAAAGAGTTTATGCCATCTGCTCCAAAATATCCTTACCGATAAAACAGAATGGTGCAGAAAGTTTGGTATCCCATTAGACAAATCCCAGTGGAACGTGCAAGAGTTACCGGGCATCTTTGTAACTGATATGGGACGGGAATACACATCAGAATCCTTTGCACAGATTACAGAAACAGGCGTGACCATGGTAAATCTTCCACCATACAGACCAGAGCTGAAAGGTGCTGTAGAGAAATTCTTTGACATCATTCAATCCATGTATAAACCACTTCTCAAGGGCAAAGGTGTGATTGATCCGGACTTCCAGGAACGAGGTGCAAGAGATTACAGACTAGATGCTTGCTTGACGATGTTTGATTTTGAGAAGATCATCTTACGCTGTATCATTTACTATAACAGTCAACGGCTCATAGAACGATTCCCTTACACACAGTCTATGATTCATGATGGAGTACAGCCATATGCAGCCAGTATCTGGGAATGGGGAAGACTGCAACCAGGCGCAAATTTAATTCCATTCCCGCATGACACCGCGAAAATAATCCTATATCTGCTCCCACGTACCATTGGGACATTCACTAGGCGTGGTCTAGTGGTAAATGGGATGCGGTATAAACGGGATGATTGCGCCGAAAGATTCCTGCAAGGTGGAGATGTTAAGGTTGCTTACGATCCAGATGATGTATCTGTAGTATGGACAGTAGAGAAGGGCGATTTCATGCCGTTTGTATTGGTTGAAAGCAGATATAAGAATAGAAAATTGGATGAAGTGGAACAGATCAAAGAACAGAGCAAAACAACACTACGTTCTGAACAAATCAATGCAAGACAGGCGAAAATTGATTTGATGAATGAGATCGAGTTGATTGCTAGGGGAGGAGTTAAAAAATGAACGGTAAATTACTTTCACAATTGCCTGATTTTTTATGTGAAAACGAATTAGTAGAACGACTGAAGATATTACCAAACTATAATATAAACATTGCCAATGAAACAATGCCAATTCGTCTTCTGGCGTTATCAGAATTATATGATATTTATATTCCATCACAATTATCTGTTGATGTATATAATAAATTGTATATGGCATTACTCAGATCGATTAAGAAAAAAGAAAATGATATGATGGTAAAACAGCAAAGAATCGAAAATACAACAAACACCATACAAACGTATAATGGTATTATAGGTGGTGCTGATTCGTTTACAATCATTGGAGTTTCTGGCATAGGGAAGAGTAGTGCTATTACCAGAGCGATCTCATTGATTTTCGGAAATCATTTTATCGAAACAACAGACCCATATCAACGAATTGCTCCTTTTATACTTGTGCAATGCCCATTTGACTCTTCTGTAAAAAGTCTATTGTTAGAAATCGTTCGTATTCTTGATGCTACATTGGATGGAGATTATTTACAGATAGCACAACGGTATACGACGGATAGACTAATCGGTTTTGTTAGCCAAATATGTTTAAATCATGTTGGGGTACTTATTGTTGATGAGATTCAAAATGTAGTTAATAATAAAAACGGTGATAAACTTATTGGGGCATTAACACAGATTATAAATAGTAGTGGAATTAGTATATGCATGGTTGGAACACCAGAATGTCTACATTGGTTTGAAAGCGCACCACATCTGGAACGAAGGACAATAGGCTTGCGATATTTACAAACTGATTATGATGATGATTTTATACATTTTTGCAAAAATCTATTAAAATTTCAATATGTACAACAATACACAGAACCATCAGAAAAATTTATAAATTGGTTGTATGCTCATTCAAACGGAGTGACGTCAACTGTTGTATCATTATTTTATAGAGCACAGGAATTAGCCATTATGAGTAACACAGAGAAATTAAGTATTGATATTTTTAATGCGTCATACAATGGGCTGATGTCTATGCAAGCAGAAAAAGTGCAAAAGAAAAATAGTCAAACAGTCAATAAATCACATAAAGAAATAACAATTTATCATTCGGATGGTGTTAATATTGCTGACTTATACAATTATTCACAATCAAATAACTATGATCTCTTAACTCTTATTAAAAATACTTTTACTGTTGAAGAGGTAGAAATATGTTAAATTATTTTCCTAAAATATATGACTATGAATTGTTCTATAGCATATATTCAAGATTGAAACAAGATATAAATGTACAGAGTAATCAATCTTTTAAAGAAATCGTGTTTAAACGACCGAATGAATACATCGAAATATTTTATATAAACGAACCAAGTGATGTACTACGTTCTTTTATATCGAAAAATTATATTATTAATGACTTATACTATAGCCATACTATGTTTTTTTACTGGTCTGTATTTCTAAACGAATCGGATAAAGAAAATGCGTTGAGAAAGCTCATATCAAATGACAAAAGTTTTTTAGAATATCTTTCCCCAAGACCAAAACATAAACATCAAAAAATATTTCTAAAATATTGTCCATTATGTGCAAAAGAAAATCGAGAGCAATATCACGAAACATATTGGAATGCTTTCCATCAAATTCCAGAAATTAATGTTTGTGTAATTCATGGATGTAAACTCAAAGATTCATCGGTTCATGTTAACAATTCAAGAATAATAAATTTTCTAACGGCTGAAAATTGCATTAATGATGATTATTCATATGATATGGGAACCATCGGTGAAATCAAGGCTGCAAAATACCTATATCAATTAGTAGTAAGAAAACAGAGTCTTAAGAACGGTATTACGATGTTTGACGTATTTTACAGGAAGTTAATTCAAAATAAATATATCAATCAGCTTTCATGGCTCCAACACAAGTCTGTATTTTTAGATAATTTTAAACAATATTTATCTGATAATAACATAAAGGAGGCTTGTCAAATAAAAGCAATGAGTAGTATATTCTTAAATAAAGCGAATCCACTTAGAACAATTCATATATTGTTATTTTTAGATATACAAATATCTGATATTTTTGTATGCAAAACGGCGAAACAAATTGATTCGGAATTAATTGAAAGAATTCGATCAGAGTATACAAAAGATAATGGTATAAACAAACTTGCGAAACAATATCATATTTTACCTTGTAATGTAAGTAAAATAATTAACGGTCAATATGAAGTTGAAAAACAAAAATTAATAAGCCAAAATTATGCACATAGTAGCAGTAGGAATATACCGCCTAAAGGAAAGAGGTATTCTGAATTAGATAAAAAGTATTATCCTAAAATTGAATATTATATTGACTTATATTTTAAGAATTCTGACAAAGTTAGAAGATTAACTGTAGGAGGATTTAATGCTTTCATGCAACAAATTTGTCAAGACATCAGAAGAAATGATTTTTATTATATGCCACAATGCTATAAGTATATTAAAACAAAAGAAAAACCAATAGAGGATTATTGGGTCGATAAAATAAAATATATTGTCGATCAAATTGACAGCGATTATATTTCATATAGCGAATTAAAGGGTATGGTACACATAATAGAAAAAAATATGATAAAAGCTATGGATATACTACAATACAGATATCCTGAAACGTACCTAAAAATACAGAAAAATAATAAAGAAGCGTAAAAAAATGGGGAATACCAAAATTAATTGATATTCCCCATAAAATTATTGCATCATTTTATCTTATATGATATACTATTTTTGCACTGATGAAACGGTTGTTTCATATGATGGTGAAAAAAGAAAAATTTCTTTTCTGGCTGCCTGATGAGGGTGGCTTTTCTTATTTCACGCATGTATTTATTATAATCTAACACAGCATTCAATTGCTATCCATCCTGCACCAGATTTCAATTTACCCCATGTATATCCATCAGCAGTTTTTGTTTCTGTGATAGTATATGTTCCAATAGGGCAAGAACCAATAGCAATTCTAGCGCTTAGACCAGCAGAAGCACGAACTCTGATGCCATTTTCCTTAACTGCAATTTGAAATTCTTTATTTACAACAGTGCTATGCTTATCCAAAACACCGACATAGGTACAAAAATCTTTGTCAATGCAAATCCAACCTGCACCTGATTTTAGCTTACCCCAGTATGTATTTTTGATTTCAGTGATATTATAAGTTCCTTTGTCACGAATGCTTCCAGTTGCGCTTGCCTTGCTGGATGCATCGCTTCTAATTGTTAAAGCATCACAATTAACTTTATATTTTCCTACTTTGTATACAGGTGTAGCTGGCTTTACGGTTGGTTTAGGCACTGGTTTATTTGCAGTGGCTACTACACCAACATACGTACAATATTCATCCGAAACATTGATCCAGCCAGCTCCAGATTTTAGTTTACCCCAACAATTATTCTTAATCTCTGTTATAGTATACTCGCCACGATCTCGAATAGTATTGACAACTTTTGAATTAACAGTTGCATCCGATCTGATATGAAGATCACAATTTACCTTATACATACCAACTTTATATGTTTTTGTTTGTGCTGGTGTGGACGGTGCAACAGTAGGAGTAGAAGTAGAACCTAGCTTTGCTTTAAATTCGCTCCATGTCCAAGAAGTTTTATATTTATTGTTAGTAACATATGGAGCAGGACAATATTTGTTAACAACATCATAATGTCTAAGTACATGATCCGCACCTATACCAAGTTGTCCCATCAAATATTTTACTAATTGTACGCAAGCATTTTGCGTTGCTTCTGTAAAATACCATGTTGGATCTTCTGCATATTTTCCAGATCCATCACACTTAGGACACATCTCGATTCCGATACAGTTACTATTCCTTGCGTATGGATGTTTTTGAGTATAGTATCCTGCAGTGCCTACTTGCCAAAGGATAGCATTATGGTCTGCTGCTTTATAAATCGTACCATCCCAATAAATATAGTAATGCGCGCCACATCCATCTGAATTAATTTTATTATTTTGCCCTACTACTCCAAGATAATGAACTACAATATATTGTTTTTGATTTCCCCATTGTGGGACATAAGATCTGCTTGCATTTGTAACGTCAATAATATTCATATTCGAATTCTCCCTTCCGAGTTTATCAAAACGAGTTAAATCCCATCGTTCGATCAAACTACAAATTTTATCTACATATTTAACATCTGTTGCATATCCGCCATTTTTGATGATCTGCGCTGCAGTTTTGTAGTCTTTGCAACCAGATAAACCCGCATATCTTTTTACTTTTCTATTCATCGCTCCATTGAGATAATAGGAATGGTCTTTGATACTAGTCAGGATATCTGCATACTTTCGAAAATCAGCAGTTACAACATAAACTTTCCCATCTTTGGTTTGCTCATTTGTTTTCTTCGTATATTTACTCTTTCCATCCCAAGCAGAAGTCCATGTGTTACCAGAGAGACTTGTTTTCATTCCGAATAAATTATTTGCATTCTTTGCCAATTCTGTTGTTCCGTATCCAGATTCCAAGCAAGCCTGGGCAGTAGTAACTGATGCTAAAATTCCACTTGTCTTCATATCTTCGGCGGCAAGCTTACCTATTTTTTCAACGAATTCTTTTTCTGTCACAAAATCACCTCCAACATAAAAAATGGGAGATACCAATATAGATACCTCCCATCAAATTATTTAAATGTAAAAACTGTTTTTCCGAAAATCTTATAATAAGGTTTTTCAGATTGTTTATGATCAAAGATTGCCCATTCTACCCAGTCTAAAAATGGAATAAAAATCGCAGACAAAAACATCCATATAAAACAAAACGGCAGACATACTTGTCCACCAATGTTAAATGGCATGTTTCTGTAATCCCATATAGTATAATTCTGATTAAGAGTAATACCGACTACATATTCACCTGCCGTGATAGCAATAGTACAGATTAAAATTTGCAGCAAGTAATCCATTTCGAATGAAAATAAGTCATTTAATCCATCAATAAAAAATAAACCCGCAAAACCTGCGAGTAAGAACATAGACCAATGTGATGTATGAGATTTTTTAAATAAGATTTCCATTCCATAATAGACTGTTCCAGAAAGGAGAAAAATAAAGATATGACATAGAATTTTAGAAAATATACGATTTAATTTCCTCATCATGCAACGTCCGTTTTAGTGAGAGACTCAAGTTTCTTTTCAACTGCTGCAAGCAGAGCGTCTTTTGAATCAGTCACCGTCTTGATAATATCTGTATATTTCTCATCCGTAATTTCCATACCATATGTAATCTTTTTAATAGACTCAATATCTTTCGCATCTTTAATCATTGCGTTTAACACATTGCAATATGTTGTATGATATGTTTTATTAGCACTTAAAGACATATAAATTTTTAAAATGTCCGTAGGTTGATATAAAGCACAAAGTTCGCCATTTGCATGATAAGGAAGTGGAAGAGTAAAATCCGTCAATTCAGCCGTCATAACAAGATCTTTCATATTACTCTGATCTTCAATAGTATACGAAAAGTGTTGCTTTCCTAGACTCGTTTCGATAGCTAATCCACTCTCAATAGCAGCAGTACATTGTTTGCCGATTTGTTCCTTATAATAATCACGAAACTCTTCAAGGCTCATGCTATTGGTATTTACGATACCAACAACAGATTTGATGTTTTCAACTTCTTCACGAATAGACGGTTTTGCTAATTTTACAATAATCACATCTGTAGTTCTGTATTTTGCTACATCCTGATATATCGCATCATGATGAATAACTGTTTCTGTAATTGTATCCGTTTCTTCATTTTTGTCTGTTACTGTTTCATCATATGCTTCTTGTACCAAACGTGGCTCATATTCTGTAACTACATCCGTAGTACATATGATAGAAGATACTTTTTGATAAATGTTAAAAGAATCAAGAAGTTTATTGTCTTCGTCAACAATATCTATATAATCAATAATTTCTGTTCCAAAAAATTGTTTTATGTCGGCATAGTCTTGGTCAATAAATTGAATTGTACTTTCGTCTTCACCAATAAGATATACATACATATTTTTTGTTGTGCCATTCGGCAATCTTAAAATTTGCGTATTCATATGTTCTCCTTTTATTAAGTTATGCAATAACTGAAGTTATCATAATAGAGACATTAACATTCTTTTCTGTTATAATGGTAGTAAAATATTTTCAAATATCTGATTTTACATATAAACAAAGGAGTTATAATATGATTTCTATACCAGTTATTGCATCGTTTGATACCAACGGGAAGATTATCCCATTATATTTTCGTTACAAAGATTATGGAGCAATTCCAGTGAATTTGATTTCACAAAATAAATATATTTCTCATATTTGCTTTGTATGTAAATGTGAAATCGAAGATCAATCATATCAAATCCAATTAATGTATTATTGGAACGAAATGAAATGGTATCTAAATAAACCACAATAACTATGCAGTCCTTTTCCACATGTAACATGTTACGTATGGCTGCAAGTTATTTAATGTCGTACTTCCAGCTGTATTAGTATTATTTAAACGCACAGCACTAGTATTGACAGTTCCTTTCCAGCTCATGTTCCCAACATTGGATCTTACTCCTGATCCAAACAAACCACCGTTCGCTCCAGCAGACAAATACATATAACCAGAATCTGCTCCGATTGATTCAGTATGATAGTGTGATACATTAACAGTTTTTGCACCACCTGTTTTCTCTACTGTACTAAAATCAGTGTCAGAAGAATTGACACCGACAGGTACTCGTCCAGATCCCCATGCAACCCAAGTTCCAAAACCTAAATAAGTAGATGGATTGGCAGAATTGGTAGACATTAAAATATGCCCTACAGGATATAATTTCTGTACGGCATTATTAATTAACACATTAATATCGGTTCCACTGACTGTTAATCCTTTATTCGCTTTGATTTTCCAATCAAATTCGGCAATAGCCTCAGCTTCAGCAACTTTTCCAAAAGCTATACCTAATCCGTTTTTAAAGAAAGAGAATACCTTTGAAACGGAATTACCAGTTGTTTGAGAAATTACTGTTTTGAATTTATCTGTGACAACTAATTGAATATCATAACCAGAAGATGTTTCTGCTTGGAAAATATATGAACCACCAGAAACTGAATATTTATTTTGATAAGAAGATAGGGTGGCAGAAGTGTAAGAAGAAACGCTTTTCTTTTTATATTTTATCTGAAACGTTGTTGTGTTTTTACTATTCAGACTTGTTGCAGTGGCTGAGAATATAACTTGTAAATATGAGCCGTTTGATGTTGCATTTCCAGAAGAATCCGTTCGTCTTGCCGATAAAGCTGTAATTGTTGGATTGCTATATGCGAGAACTGTAATTGATTGAGAAGCCGCTGTTGTTGATTTTCCTCTGCTATCCGTAGCAGAAACGGATATTGTCCAAGTACCGGATGTTGGAAGAGATATATTAACACTACTTCCATAATATGTATACGTAGTTTCACTAATAGTGGCTTTAACTGTGATTGTTTTGATAGTTGCAGAATTATTTGCTGTGGCTGTAGTGGCTATATGTAATTCAGAGTTGTTTTGTACATATCCACCATATGTACCAGAATGTCCTTTATTATCGCTTAATGCAAATGATACTGTTGGTGCAGCAGATAATGGAACATAAGCAGTAATAGATGAGTAGGAGTTTCCGATTTCAGTGTTTCCGTTGAACGTCTGAATACATAAGCCAATATACACACTGTTATCATTTGGTATACTCGAACAAATAGACATTGGAAGAGTAAAGGAACCAGAAGTTGCTACGTTCTTAACCGCTTCAACCCAACTTCCATTTTCTTTAACTTTATACCAAAGAGAATGTGTAAATGAAGAATTGTTTCTATTAATATTAATCGTTACTGTACCGCCAATTGTATTTCCACTTACGGTTCCAAAAGTTGATTTCCTTTTAATCTGTGGAAAAGTAATAGTGGAACTACCAGAACATGTGATACTTGAAGTCTCAACAGCTGCTTGAATTTTTACCGAAATAGATTTATTTCCATTTGCATCGTGTGTAAATGTTTTAGAACCTGACGCGATATTTCCTGCATAACGAGCTACACGATCTGTTTTGCTTACGACATTACTTCCATCAATTGTTAGAATTAAAGTTCTTTCAGCATACCAAGATACACCACCTGCACACGATAACGTCCAGTTTAAAGTTGTTGTGTTTTTGACTTGATCCTGGCTTGTAGAATATGTAAAGGTATAATAACGACCTTCACCATAAGCGTTTGTAGAAAATGATCCCATTTATCAACCTCCCGTTCCGACAAACTGACAATTCATATTTCCAGCTGAATCAAGAGTAAAAGAATATCCTAACATTCTAAGCTGATGGGTAATAATAACATCAGGAATGTTAAGCTCACCATATTGAATGTACATAAGTGGCTGTCCATTTCCTAACATCTGATATTTTTCATTATCTATAACAACCTGGTATGGATTATTTTTCTTTCCTATTTTTAAACCATTTGCATCAAATTGAAAATAATTTTCCTGATTCGATTTCAAATTATTGACTGTACTGTTCAGCCCGTCATATGTATCTTTTTGTACATAAAATCCGAACTGGTTATCCGTTTGTTCAAATCTTGTTTTTGTTTCTGTTTTATAGTCTCCAAAATCATCACTTGTAACATAAGATTTTAAAGCTTCTGAAATCATTCCATCTGCTTCGACCCTCATTTCAGCCTTTGCTTCGTTTACATCATTTTTTTGTGCAAACAAACTTATTTTTTGCGTAGTCTGTTCGATCCATGTAGATTGCGCTCCAATTGCATCGTTTAAATCGTCTAAGCATAAAGACCAAGCAGTTGGGAGGTTTCCCATTTCAAGTTGCATATTGTAGAACCAATAATCACCTGAAGGAAATGTGATTTCGATATATTTATGTGTAGCAGTATTGATATTTTTGCATACTCTATTAAATTGTTGAAAAGAAGTAGTGACTGAAAAGTTTTCTGTTAATGTCCCAATACTTAGTTGAACAGTAGATGCAGCTTTCGCCTTGATTTTCATCTGGAATGTATAATCTCCTGAATTCCGAAGAACATCATTTAAACGTAGTGTGCTTTTTTCATTACAGCTGAGATGTCCACAAGTTACTTTTTCGCCATTTAGACCAGTAACAGATTCTTGAATTAAAGTATAAATAGTAATCACCTCCTTAGTGATTGAAAATGGTCAATATTATCTTTCACGGGTTTCAAAAAAACCCAGTGTTTTCAAGGAAAATTGAGGAACAAAAATAGGATGAAAGCAGAGTTTCATCTGGTGGATTAAATAGTAAGAAAGTCTTTAATAATTTATTGATATATATAACTTCTGGAGCCGATATAAAGTCGGTAACTATTTCTATAAATAAAGAAGGATGTAACGACATATCATATGCTCCATTCGCGTTATTCGGAGGTTCAACATTTTCAACAGGTACTATTGGGAAAATAGATAATACATTAAAAACAGGTAATGTCACAATAAAGTGTAACGATAATGGTTCTATACAAAATGTAAAGTTTTCAAATTTTCCACAGTATGTAAATGCTGTTATCATTATCTATTATGAAAACATAAAAAATGCAATCGTGAAAGAAGAATAAAATAGTAAGACAGAAATTAAAAGTTATGACATTTTGTATGGACCAAACCAAGGGCATATATCTGCTGTTTCATACGGAAAAGTATTAATAGTAGAAGGTTATGTGACTGCACAAAATACAGGCATCCAGTATGTTTTAGCTAAGATAAATGATATTAATGCCATCAATGTAACACAGATCATATTTCAAGTAGGAAGTATGCCAACTGATCCGTATTGTATGTTTGGTTCAATTGAGCTGGATGGTCAAATAACAATTGGAAGTTCGACACAAAATACTTTATATAGATTTTCTGCTACAGTGTTAATTAAATAGTAAAACTGTTATCGGAACGACTTTCGAAAACGGAGTGAAAGAAATAGAATTAGTTCCTCTTTCATGTGGATTACTATCTTTTTCTCATCCATATGATGGATGTGCTTTATATTTATTTTCAACATTTTATGATGCATCGGCTGGACATATTTATTCAATAAAAGAAAATTCAAGGATAAATTCTGTAACGTTGAATGGCAATAAACTCATTATGAATACTAGCATTAACTTTACATTCTGTTGTTATGTATATACGTATAGATAAAATAGTAAAAGAATATATGTGAACAATGTCACTGATCTAAACAATCCGCCGAACTACGCCATATTAAATACAAAAATTAGACCAATAGGATTACCAAGTGGACTTATGTCAAACGCATGTCTTGTTATCCAACAGAATTTAGGTGAAGGTAATTACGCCGCTCAATTAGCATTTTCTTTTGGATCTGACAAGATTGCTATCAGAAGAAAAAGCAATACTGACAGTTGGACTGAATGGAAATATTTTACAGCTCAATAAAATAGTAATCCGTTTGCGACACATTTGAATCTTAATCTTAGAGACTGCGGATTTAATATAAATACAAGAATAAAAACATGCAATCTACAAAATTGCAAAATATCAATATATACATACACGACAAATAGACCGTCCAATGGGCGATCGAAAAAATAAAGGTATTTTATTAGCTTGCTTACAAAAAAATTAAGCTATATTTTTCATAAAATTCGATTTAACACGTTCTTGTTGAACCATTACATATTGCATCGTTGTATCTGGCTTGGCGTGCTCTGCATAGACCTGAATCTCTTGTAATGGCATACCACGTTTTCCTGCATCCGTAAGTAACGTCCTTCGAAATTTATGAGCATGTACGTGAATATTTGTCTTTTTACCTAACGCTGCCAACATAGACTGAATTGCCTGAACTCCAAGTCGCTTATGTGGAGATTTTGAGGACACAAATAAAGCTTCATTTGTATCTTTTCTTTCATCAAGATATTTTTTAAGATGATAAATGCAGCGATCTGTCAAATAAACAGCATGTTTAAATGAGGACACCTTAGAATTGTATCGATTGTACACTTTTCCTTAGCTATAGGGTTACAAATAAATCTTTTATTTGTTTTCAGTAATAATAATTGGACTTCCACATGCAATATGGACTGCTGAATACGACGGCAATAGGATACAAAAGTTTCCTGCACTATAATCCGAATAAGACAATAATTTGGAATCAAGCCTTAACATGGTTAGTGGATTATTATTATGTGTATAGACTATATCTAAAATTCCCGAATTACTTTTTTGCCCAAATATGATATACGTATCGTACAATTCATTGGCTCTTATTGTTACTCTTTTTTCTGATTCTCCAGGATTAGATATTCTGTGAATTCGATTACTATTTAATTCATTAATAGCCCCCACTACATTCTTACTTGATGTTTGTAACTCATTAATTACGGCGGATGTCAATTTCTTAACTATCCAGTTCCACACACCTCCGAACTTCACATTCTTAACTTTCGATGCAGCAGCATCGTATTCTACCAAAAGATCATTATCTTCTGGTGCAGATTTTTGATCAAAACTACCTAACATTTTATCACTTGCCATAAGTGTATTACCTCCTTATAAAAGTTACTCCTCAAATCAATGAGGAGTAATAAAATTAATAATATGCAACTAAATAATCGCCATTTTCAGCTACTATGCGATTACCACTTTCGTCACGTAGACTGGCAACCATAAAATATAAATCGTAAATAAGATCATTGGAATTGCGAATTGTATTTGCAGCTCCAACTTTCATGTTTGAAATAATATTTTTATTTGAATTTGCGGTACTAAGAGCAAGATTTGCATTGCCTGCAGCATCAGTAATCGTCTTTCGAAAATCTGTTGCTTTTTGAACAACATCAGTTGTACCAGCAGAACTTCCAACCAACGTCTCGACGGCTTTTGCATCAACTTTAAGATTCGCAATGTCATTTCCTTGGTTTGCAACCTTAGTTTCAAGGCTATTAGCCTTTTGGGTGACTGTTGAAATATTTCCTGCATTATCTTTTACACTCTTCTGAATTTCTCCTAAAGCGGCTTTGAGAGTAGATTCCGTCTTTCCATCAGCAAGAGTGACCTTAATCTTATCTGCACTAGCAGCAATTGAGTTGCTGATCTGTGTATTCATACCTGTAGTTGTGGTATAATTATTTTTAAGATTAGCTTCAATTGTTCCGGCCTTGGTTGTTACTTGCGTAACCTTTTCTATAAGACCTGTTTTTGTGCCATCTGCAGATCCATTCATCGTAGTCTCAATATCAGATACCTTACTAGAAATACCGTCGATATTGACTTTTTGTTCTGTTTGGCGATTGCGAATGTCCTTAACTGTTGTGTTGTCATAATTATTGATAGCATTAGTTATATCTTTCTGTTCCGCTTTTAATATAATAGCTTTTGCATTGTTGTCAACTTTTAATTCTACAGATGCAAAAGTATCCGTAAATGTCTGAATCACAGAATCATAGCCTTCAGCATCTTGAATAACAGGCACAGTCTGAGAATCTAACTGTTCAGTTATGCCGCCAGCACGATACATTACACACTTAATTTGTTGTAATTTAAGGGTGCTTGGAGTGTATGACACACTCGTTTCGTCTTTAGAAGACGTGTATTTTGTTGACCAAGATAATCCATTTAAAGATTCCTGGATAATAAACCTACATGCATATGTAGTACGAGTTTTACTTCCGACTTGTTTATAGGCTGTAAATGTGATTTTGTTCGGTGAAAGAGAATCAGTCAAGAAATAACCAGAGAGAAATCTTCCTTGTTCATCAACAATTCGATTTCCAGATTCGTCAGTAATAGAACATACATCAAGAGTGCATTTTTTGATTACTGCAACAGATGATTCGATTTCATAAAGAACAGCATCTTCACCCTGAATTAACGACCAGATGTAATCAGAAGCATTATTACTTTCTGTTGCGGTAGTTTTGTTATAAGCAAGACCAATATATTTTTTACCATCTGGATATTCAGACATACCATTACCTTTGGCATCATCAGCATATTTAACCCAGATATATACCGTATCACCTTTGTCACCTTTAACACTAATTCCATCTGTACCTTTGATCAACGACCAAGTGTAATCAGAATAGTTATTGCTTTCTGTGATAGAAGTTTTATTAATGGCAATACCCATATATTTCTTTCCAGATGGACTATCAGACATTCCAGAAGTGGGAGAGTCTGCGTATTTTAGCCATGTATATAATGTTTTTCCGTCTGCTCCCTTAATCAAACTCCATGTATATTTTGTCGGATCACTACTATCTTTTTCTATATTATCAGTATATTGACCGATATATGATTTTCCAGTTCCAACTGTAGTATCAAATCCAGTTTTGCCATCCGCAGAATCGGCATAGGCTATATGGATATATCCGCCATCGCCTTTAGCTCCTTTGTCTCCCACATACTTTGCCCAAACATACGCACTAGCATTTGTTGGAGCTGTAGCAGTTGTGGTAATAGCTGTTCCAATATAGCCCGTTGTTGTGGATGGGATGGCTGTCATGCCAGTTCCTTTAGCGTCCGTTGCATATCTAATCCATACATAGGAAGATATGCCATCGAAATAGTCAACACCTTTTATTGGGGTTTTTCCATCTTTTCCATCAGCGCCTTTAATTAGTGTCCAAGTATATTTCGTTGGATCTGTACTATCGGCTTTTGTATGATCGGTATATTGTCCCATATATTTCTTGTTCGTGCCGACTGTAGTATCAAATCCGGTTTTGCCATCTGCTGAATCAGCGTAAGCGATGTGAATATATCCATCATTTCCTGGAACACCATCTTCACCTACGTATTTAGCCCATGTATAAGCGCTGGCAGAAGTAGGAGCCGCAGAAGTTTGGGTAGTAGCAGTTCCGATGTATGTAGTTGAAGTAGATGGAACAGTAGTCATTCCACTACCTTTTGAATCAGTGGCATATCTAATCCAGATATAACATGAAACTCCATCAAAATAATCCACACCTTTGACAGGTGTTTTACCATCAGCGCCTTTAATTAGCGTCCAAGCGTAATCTTTATAATTTTGGCTATCTGCCTTTGTGTGATCAGAATATACTCCAATATATGTTGCTCCAGTAAATTCAACTATTGAGAAGTCTTTTTTACCATCTGCCGAATTTGCATAAGCAAAATGGACGTATCCATCTGCACCAGGGATACCATCTTTACCATCAGAACCTGCCCATTTAGACCAAGTATAAGAAGACGCTGTGTCAGGATCTTTAATGATTTCATTGACGCATACACCAATATAGTCAGAAGGTGTCTCGGTTATCTGATCGTCCGTAGGATTTGGATAATCGGAGTATTTAATATGTACATAGTTACTTCTTCCATCTTTTCCATCCTTACCTGGAAGGCCATCAATGCCACTCGTTCCATCAAGACCTTGCCTTGCCACGCTGTATGCCACAGTAGAGTTTCCATCTGAATAATTAACAGTAGTTCTTGTCCAGAGGTAAGAACCTTTCATAACATTTGGAATGGTTGTTAACCATTTATCGGTAACAATATAATTGCCGTTTTCATCGGTAATCTTACTATTGCCTTCCGAAGTAAGTGTATATGCTTGAGGAATATCCGTTCCGCTATCGCTCGATATATAAGCCACTTCTCTGGAAACAATAGTTACACTTTTTCCATCCTCTCCTTTTACTAACATCCAAGCTATAAATGAGCAAATCCAAAATATTGCACAAAAGAAAGACACCCTCTGTAGAAGGATGTATAATTGAAGTAC
>ENA-OQIH01000914-OQIH01000914.1-human-gut-metagenome-genome-assembly--contig:-NODE-914-length-16089-cov-10.993318_pt1 | contig 16089 bp, 10 predicted proteins | sample MGYA00242575_ERZ504740 | MGnify/ENA primary metagenome ERZ504740 (study PRJEB26092, sample SAMD00036192) | human gut metagenome | host: Homo sapiens | study: EMG produced TPA metagenomics assembly of...
AATATTCTGAATAATTACAATATAGAATATAAAGCATTGCAGGATGAAGAATTTTTTATCTTTAAAATTAAAATATTATCTTAAGTAAGATATAATTTTTTAATAGTTATTGAAAAATAGAGACTTATTAATTGTGGAAATAAAAACTTTTTTCTTATTGAAAGTGAAAAGAAAATAATTGATAAATGATTATTCCACTCTAATTGATCACTTATTCCGATTAGGTTGATCAAGTATTCCGACAGACTTGATCAACTGCTATTTTTCATTAAATTCCGATGGGGCTGATCAATCATTATGATGAACCTGACCATCTAAAAGTTTTGGTTATTAGATATCAGCTAAAGCACTTATACAAAAGTTTACTAAGCTATTCTGTACTAATAAATTGAAAACATAGACTTGCTGAGTTGAATGTTACGCTAGAAAAGTCCATTCAATACGTTGAATAAGTCCACTTTACCAAAATATTGAATATGTTTATAAAGTCAAAAGGATTTAATATATTCTTCTTGCAATAATTTCTATATTAAAAATTTGAAAGGGACTGTTTATTTTAATATTCTCAAAAAATTAAATAGATTAATAAAAAATATGGGAAAAAACGCATAAAATTGTATGCTATCATACCATCAAGTTATAAATAGATGTGTCCAAAATAGTAAAGCATTTATTGTAGCTTAGGTAAGCTAAACTAAATCGGTTCAGTTTGCTATCTAAAGTAGTTAATTATTAATGAATAGGTACAAACTCGTTTTTTAATACTTCTTTAAATTTTTATTACATATAAACCTTATTCATTAAAATATTTATAGGAGGTGATACAACACAAAATAATGAAAGCTTTTAGATTTTAATAGCAATCTAAAAAGCTACCACTCTATAAAACTTAATATTATAAATCGCTTGTTAATCTTAGATAGAGGGTAGACTTATAAGTTAATATTCTAAAAGTTAAAAATAAGATTATTGTTAAAGATGTCTAGATAAAAATTAATTTTGGTACATTGCACAATTATAGATATTATGATCCATTTAATGATTCTAACTCTTAAATTTATAGACAGGTAGCATTCTCAAATAAACATTAAGTGTTTAAATAACAATTCTTATTTAATATTGAGTAGTTGTAAAAAAAGAATTTAAGTAGAATGAATAATTTATAAAAGAAATAATAGAGTGTATCTATGAGAATATGATATTAGGTATTTTCATTTTAATAATAACTTCCCGAAAAAATATTAAAACCTCATAAAAAAAGATAATTTTACTGTAAATCATTTCTATACATGCTTAATCATTATATTTTATGCACACATAAATACGTACTTTTATAAATTGGTAACTTAATTCTAAGTAGTTTAAAGAATTATAACTTTTGATTAAAAATAAAATTCATTCTCCCAAATGAAAAACGTAACAATTCCGAATCAAATTTTATAATTCTTTTTTTCATTTATATAATAAGGAGGTATTTATGATTCATTCAGTAAAAGATTTTGTAGATAAAAAAATGAATAATAAATTAATTTGTTTTAATAATGTTTTAGATGATTATTTATTTTTTTATGATATAAAAAAGGATTCTTTTTGTGCTACAAAAAGAAATAAAAAACATATCGAAGATGATCATGTCTTTTTAGATGATTATAAAAGTATAAAAGAAAAAATATATTTTAAGGATAGAAATATAATTGATAATTTATATAACAAAATCATTCGTAAAGAAATTGTTTTGGGAACTATTTATGAAAAAAACAAGTTAAAAATAAAAGAATATATTGGTGTTGAAAACTTATTTGATTCTTTTAAATTAAATAATGCAGGATTTGCTTTGATGATGAAAGTAGATCAGTATGATGAAATTCATTTTACGACTTACTATAAATATGGTGACTTTGTAAAAAGTAGTATAAAAAAATGTATTATTTCTTCTTTGAAAAAGAAACAAAAATATATTGAATTGGATTCATGGAATTTTTTAATTATTGATTTAGAAGGAGACGCAGAATATGCAAAGAATCTTTTTCAATGTATTACCAATTCAATAAATCAGTTATTAAATGATAAGAAACAAAAAATCTATTTTTCAATAGCTGCAGGAGCTATTGAATTGAGTAAAGAATTTTATTCTTATGACAGAGTGTTAGAGTGTTTGAATTTTTCTTTAAATCGTGCAGAGGGATTTAATGGAAATAAGTTCTATCTATTTGATATGCAACACTATATAAGATTAAAAAGAAAAGAAGAAATATTAAAACATATTTATTGGGCTATTAATCATGATTTTGAAGGTTTCGAACTTTATTATCAGCCGATTATTGATATAAATACAAAATCAATAATAACTTTAGAAGCACTATTGAGATTAAAAATGAAAGATGAGTACATTCAACCGAAAGAATTTATTTCTTTACTTGAACAAACACACTTAATTCTTCCTGTGGGAAGATGGGTTTTAAAAACAGCTATGGAAAGTTGGAAAGAATTGCAACAATTGATTCCAGGTCTAAAAATGAATGTGAATATGTCATTTGTGCAAGTAAATCAAAATAATAGTGTTCAAATGATTATAGATATTATAAAAGAAATAGATACAACTTTATTAGGAATAGAAATAACAGAAACAGGGGAATTAAATTCAAATCAATATTATAATTTTTGTATAGGGCTAGAAAAAGGGAAAAGAGCACTTATATTAGATGATTACGGATCTGGATTTTCAAATGTACATCGTTTAACAGCGGCAAAACCACAATATATAAAAATTGATCATTCATTTACAAAACATATTATAAAATCGGATTATTATCGAAAAATATTAAAAAATACTATTACAGATGTAATTAAATCTTTAGGCGCTGATTATATGCAAGGTTGTTTATTTGCAAGACCAATGGATAAGCATTCTTTTATAAAAAATCATAAAAGAATGAGTGAAAATTTCTTAAATAACTAAAAGAAGATATATAGGGGGAAATATGAATTTAGATTTTTTAAAAAGGATAACAGGGGGACTATTCTTATTAACAACAGAATTTAACGGTATAAAGAATGGTTGTATTATTAATAATTGTATGGAGGTTTCAACAAATCCATCATGTATTTCTATATCGGTTATGAAAAATAGTTATACAAATGAATTGATAGAAAAAAGCAAAAAATTTGCGATTAGTATTTTAAATAAAGATGTATCAAGTGAAATGGTAAAGAAGTTTGAACTTTTTTCAGGAAGAAAAAATGATAAGTTTCAAAATATTTCAACAGTTATGGATAAAAATAATGTTCCTTATGTAACAAAAAATGTAAGCACTGTCATAAGCGCTAATGTAATCAGTAAATTTGATTTAGGAACACATACACTCTTTATTGCGCAAGTTATTGATATCAATGATATCAATAATAGTAAGCCTATTACATATGATGAATATCAAAAAAATGTGGTATTAAAAGAAAAAAATAAAGCATCATCTCAACATATTATAGGATGGAAATGTCGAAGATGTGGTTATGTACATATTGGTGAAATACTGCCTAATAATTTTATTTGTCCTTTATGTGGCCGAGGAAAGGATGACTTTGATCCTATATTTAAAGAGGAAATAGAAAATTGAATTTAGTAGTATATTATCAAAGTAATGGAAAAGTAGTAAATCACAAGTATTATATTGAAGTGATTGATCATGATAGTTGTTCATCTGTTAAATTTGATCTAATTACAAAAAGATTTATATTCTTTGAAAAAAGAAGAATAAGAAAAAGAGTTTATATGGAATTAAATAAATCAAAGTTACTTTTAGAAAGTATGGATTTTAACTTATCATGTAATGAAAAATTACAATTTCCTGTATTAAAAATATAGCAGGGGTATTAAATGAGAGATGAATGTGGTCTTAGAAAGTTAAAAATCATATAAAAACAGCTGTGAAGAGTAAATTTTTTCTAGCTAAAAAATATGATAAAATAGTAGTAAAAAGGGAGAATATGGGGAACCATGTTCTCTTATTTTGTAAGCGCCAACCAAAATCTAACGAAAGGATATTTCATCATGCAAAGTATAACACATTTAATTAATTCTATTGAATCTTTTTCTAAACAAAATTTTAAATTCTCTCAATATTTTCAACCTTTAAACATCTTGAACAAGATTCCTGATTCTATTTCTGATCATTTAAACAATGTTGATTTCATTTATCATCTTGATGAAGCTTCCAAACATATTGATTGGCTCAATGACTTCTTTGAAAACAATATCAATCCCATTACCAAGAAACAGCTGTCTCATTTGAAATCTTCTAATAATAAAGATATCCAAATCCCTTATGCTGATTTAAAAGTTGATGAACCTCCTCTTTTTAAAAATGATTCTGTTCAACAGCTTTCTTTTGAAGATATCAATCGTAATGGCACTATCACACCTGTAAAAAGAAGAGACCCTGATTCTTTTAACTTTGATGGTATTTGTCCTTACTGTGGTGATAAAGCTAAAGATTTTATCTCTATCGTTGAAAACAAAATTAAATCTAACAAGCTCTCTTCTATTGATGAAACCATCAATTATTTGATTCTTCATCAATCTGATGAAATCGCTAATTTAGAAACTATTTCTACTAAAACCTTTTACAACTATGTACATCAAGGGAGAACATCTATAAAACCTATCGATCTTCCTCGTATGGTTAGAAAGAAGACAAAGAAAAACTGGAAAACCTATATTCCTAAAAGAAAAAAGGAACTTCCATTGCAGAAAGACCAGATTATATCAATGAAAGAGGTGAATTTGGTCATTGGGAAGGTGATCTGGTTACTGGTCCCAGAGATGGACAAAATGGAGCTTATCTTACTTTATTAGAAAGAAAAACTCGATTTTATTATATGATTTCTATTTCTTCCAAATCATCAAAGAAGGTATATATGCAAATCAACAAGCGTCACAAGTTTTATGGGAACAGCTTTAAAGATATTTTCAAATCCATTACTTTTGATAACGGTAATGAGTTTTCAAGATGGAAAGATATGGAAATAAAGCCCAACACAAAAGAACAAAGAACTAAAATTTATCTTGGTAGACCCTATCATTCTTGTGATAGAGCTTCAAATGAAAACTGCAACGCTCTTGTCAGGTATTTTATTAAAAAGGGAACAGATATTAATACAATCGATAAAAAAGCAAGCATTGATATAAACAACAAAATAAATCAAAAGAAAAGGAAGATACTTGGATATCTTCCTGCTGAAAAATTATTTCTTGACGAATTAACAAAAATTAACGTAACTGAAAATACGATTTTCTATAAAAATTAATTACTTTTTTCTCTTATTTCCAGTTTCTGCTTGCAATTCGGGTTTTTATAAAAAAAAGATTAGTCGATTTAAAATGTGGCAAGTATAGAAAACCTATTTTAAAAGGAAAATACGCTAAAACGACAATGACAACATAGTTTTAAAATAAATTCCCAAAAATTTGCAATAATTTACTAAAAAAATGAGAAAAACATATATATACTAAGTGTTAATATTTATATATATATTAAGTATTAATATATATATAAATATTAAGCAGGGCAGTTTAGTCTAAAAATAAAATAAATTATATTTGTTTTACAAATATATAGTAGTCTCTACTGGTCTGACTTAGCTTAGAATATGGAAAGGGAGGAAAAATATACAATGAAGAAAATCTTAAAACTTGTTATTTGTTGTGTTTTAGTGTTAGGATTGATTACAACTATTTCGGCTAATACTAATAAAACTAGTGCACTTGGTGAAACTAGTAATATTGAAAGTTTTGAAACGAAATATAACTATGATACAATTGATGTCAATAAATCACCTAATTTTCACGTTAATGACACAATATCAGATGCTTCACGCATTCGTACTTCGCCGCATTTTATTAATACTAATAAATTTACGACGAGTAATGAAAAAAATGCACAATTAAATAAATATGGAGCAATATTGTTGTTATCAGATTTATGGTGTGCTTATGATTGGGGAGATGCAAATGTTAGCTATGATCAAGTATTAAAAAATGAGTGGGCACTATCACCCCAAACAAATATTAACAATATTGTAGTTGATGTCAAAACAAAAGATGGAACGTTTAGCAGATGAACATTACAGTTCAATGATGCAGATTGGAAGATGTATTTAGAGGTTAAGGATACTAATGGGGACAGAGCAGTTTTCACACCGAACAATAGTAATGGAACAATTAGAATTAAGAAAAATGGAACTAATACGGATATCACTACTTTAAAGTTAGTTCAAGGTCGTGTTACTAAGCAAATGAATAAGGGAATCATTGAATCAAGTAAACATAATTTCGATATGTTTAAAGGAGGTTATGGTAGCCCAAGTTACAATACAAACCAATGGAAACCTGAATACGCTCAAAATTTAAATCAATATACTACTTATTTTGTTAGAACTGTAAATTTTGGAGGAAAAATTGGATCGGTTGATTTGCTTATAAAAGCTACTAATATTATTGATGTAAACTGTTCTGGTTGTTTAACATACGCGATGAGCAAGCCAACTATTGTAAATCAGCAAGCTATTAAAATCAATAAAAGAAGTATAAATTTTGATAAAAATAAAGATTCAAAAAATGTTCAATTCAGTATTACAGGTGACAATACTGCTAATGTTAATTTAACTTTAAATGGCGAAGGTAGTGCTACCGATAATGTTCAAATTCCTATGCCAACAGATAAGGATGAATTTGAAATTGATGTCAAAGAAGTTTACGGCAATGGTTTTAAAACTACACCAGAAAATGGCTACCATGTGAAATTTAAATCTAAATATGCAATCAATGGAATTAATCATATCAAAATTTGGAGTTATTCATTAGATAATGGAAATACATGGAGCGAATATGAAGAAATTCCTAATTTAAATTTTATTAACGCTAAGCCTAAAGTTACTTATACAACAGATGGGCATGGAACATTAAGTAAAAATGAAGAAATTGTTGATATCAATGGTAGCCCAGAAGGAGTTAAAGATACTCCAAATGAAGGGTACAATTTTAAAAATTATGTTGTAAATAAAGACGTAAAATTAAGAGATGGTACTGTTATTAAAGCAGGAAACGCTATTGAAGAAAATCAAATTTCTCAAATTGTAGTTGAAGAAGATATTGAAATTCAAGCAGTTCATGAATCAAAAATTGATATATCATTAGATGACCGTTTTACATGTAATCAACCAGTTGACAAAGTTTATAATGGTCAAGAACAAAAGTGGACTCCAACTATTAAAGATAATGTTACAGGAAAAGATTTAGTTGAAGGTGTTGATTATGATGTTGTTTATAGTCAAGATTTAACAAATGTAGGTGATGTAACAGTATCTATCAAAGGTAAAGGTATATATCAAGGTGAAAAGCCACTTTCATATAAAATTACCCCTAAAAAAGTTAAATTAACAGCAAACAGCGCAGAAAAAGAATATGATGGGAACCCAATTAGTGATTCTGGATATTCTGTATCTGACGGTGGATTTGTTAAAGGAGAAGAATTTGATATTAGAGTTACTGGTGAGCAAACATTTGTTGGTGAATCGAGCAACACAATTACAGCAGTAACTCCTAAAGGTAATGCTAAAAAAGAAAACTATACAATTGAGTTGGTTCCTGGAATTTTAAAGGTTACTGATGGAACTAAAAACAAACCAATTGATTCTAACAAAGTTATTAAAAAATCACATGACAATTCTAAAACTTATAGGTTGGGAGAAGTCGTTGAATTTACTATTGAAGCTACTAATATTTATGGTCAAAATAAAAATATGATTATTGAAGAGCAAGAAGGGGTTACTATTACTGGTAATACAAGGTTTGAAAATGTCGAACCTGGAAAAACTGTAACCACTACAGCTCAACATACAGTTACTGAAGCAGACATACTAAAAGGTACTGTATATACAAATAAAGTAAGTGTTTCTTTTGAAAATGGTAAGAAATTTGAAAATACTGATAAGGTAGCTATTGAAACTAAAAATTCTAAATTAACAGTAAATAAACGTACTGTAAGTACACCAAAAGACGGGAATGTGTACGCTCTAGGTGAAAAAATTGAATATGAAATTTCAGTTACAAATAGCGGTAATCTAACTGTTAAAAATATAGAAGTAAATGATGAATTAACAGGAGATAAATGGACTGTAAAGGAATTAGCGCCTGGGCAAACAAGCGAAACTTTTAGAACATCTTATACTGTAACTGAGAAAGATGTTTTAGCAGGTACTGTAAAAAACAAAGCAACAGCTAAAGGAGAAAGTCCTGATAAGGACAACTTAGAAACAAAAGTTGATCCTGGAATAAGGGAAGAAGCTGTTGAAACTTCTAAACCAAGTTTTGTAGTTATTAAAGAAGCTCAAGAAGGTTCTTACAAATTAGGTGAAACAGTTGTTTATAACATTAAAGTTATTAACAACGGTAATGTATCAATCAACGACATCAATGTTAGAGATGATTTAACTGGTGATACTTGGACAATTGATACTTTAAAACCAGGAGAAGAAAAAGAATTAACTGCTAAGTATGTTATTACTGAAGATAACATATTAGATGGTGAAATTGTAAATGTTGCTAGTGCTAAAGGTCAAGATCCAAAAGGGAATGATATAGAAGAAACTGGTTCATCAACAATTACTCCAGAAGAAATTAATGCTCATATGATTGTTAATAAGAAAACAGTAAGCAATCCAAAAGACGGTAAATCTTATAAATATGGTGAAGAAATTAAATATGAAATCACTGTAACAAATGACGGAAATGTTACTTTATACAATGTTAATGTTAGTGATAAATTAACAGGAGATAAATGGACTATTAAAGAATTAACTCCTGGAGAAACTAGTAAAGTATTCAAAACATCTTATAAAGTAACTGAAAAAGATGTTCTAGCAGGTTCAGTTGTTAATACAGCAACCGCAACAAGTGATGATATCTTAGATAAAATTACTCCAGAAGTCGTTCCTGGTAAACAAGAAGAAAATGTAGAAGCTGCAATTTCAAGTGTTTTAGTTGAAAAAAAAGCTAAAGAAGGTACATATAAAGTAGGTAATACTGTAACTTATGAAATTAAAGTTATCAACAATGGTAATGTTACTGTTTCGGGAATCAAAGTTATTGATGAATTAACAGGAGATAAATGGACTATTGATAACTTAAAGCCAGGAGAAGAAAAAATATTCACTACTAAATATGTAATAAAAAAAGCAGATGAAGATAGAGGATATGTAAAAAATACTGTTAAAGTAGAAGGATTAGGATCTAATGGAAAAGATGTCAGTGTTAATGGTGAATCAACAATTAAAGTTGAAAAAACTGAAGTTGTTACAAAACCTACAACAGGTGATGATACTCAATTAATTCTATGGGCTACTTTAGCAATAACATGTGGTGGAATTATTATTTATTTAACTTCTAAAATAAGAAGAAAAGAAGAAAAATAATATTTATTGAATTGATTACTACAATAGAAATCATTCAATAGATAAAACTTAGTAGAAACAGATCTCATGAAACAGAAGAGGTCTGTTTTTACTACATATATTAAAACCACAAGATTTTGAAAAGCAGTTTCAAATATCATGGCTTGAAATAAAACCTAACAAATGATGTGGGGCAAATTTGCCCCACGTTTCTTTATACATTAGAAATCAATTTCGGAAATATCTAAGTCTGATGATGTATCAACATCATCATTTTGTGCGACAGGCAGTTGCTTATATGCCATGTTTATAGGGGCATGATATTTTCTATTTACAAATGGTTGCTCAAGATAGTTAGCTATAAACTTGAAATGTGTCAAGGAATATAGAAATCCTGTAGGTGAAAGTCCTACCTCATGTGCACTAGTGCTATTCGAGAAGCTTAATCTAGTGCACCACTGTGAAGTGATGTGTGAAGGAGATGACCAATTGAATTGTTTGTAAAGACGTTGAAAGAATGAAATGATTCTTACTTTAAGGTTATATTGTAGGCCATCAGCTTCTTTAGATGGATTGAAAATCACATCTACAAGATAAATATCTCTAAATTGTGCTATAGTGATATTAGGGTATGGTTTTTTAAAATTGACAATGTAATCAATTTCATTGTCGGATGCACGATTGTTGGCTGCCAAACCTTTATCACTGTGGTTCAATGTAGAATCTATACCTTTTTCTTTTAAAGGACGAATAAGCTGACGCTTAGAATGGCCAGTAATAATAGCTAATTTGTCATAAGATAAATTATGATCATCATTTAATTTTTTAGACAATAAATCAATAGCTTCTTTTTTGTCCAATAAAAAAACCTCCTTCATATAACATGATAGAGGATAAATTATAGAAAGAAAATAATGGTGACATTTTTGCGGGATTTTACGGTGACATAATTGCTGAATCTTAACAGAAATATAAATGTTGTTGTTAAAATCATAAAGATATGCTATTTTGATAGATAGGAGATAATGAGGAGGGGTGTGTATAGAAAGTGAAACAATAACAAATCATTGTCTTGTTAATTGAATAAATGATAAATAATTGTTGAATAAAGAAGGACTATTAAAAATATAGAGAACTCACCTAAGTAGAAAAAATATCTAAGTCGAAAAGAATTTAGTTGAATTAGAGAAAAGTTGGGTTTGAGATGATCTTTACCTTTTTATATTAATGTTAATGAAGCCTTTATGTAAAGCAACAGACAATGAAATCGACAAAGAGTATTTTTTTAGATTTATGGGAGAGATAAACTCAAGTTTATAAGTTTATTTGCTTTCGGTAAAGGAGATGAATGTATGAGAAAAAAATCAAAGAAAGCAATAAGTAGTATTTTAGTTTTGTTTGTGTTGTTTCAAATAGTATGTCCCGTTTCTTCCTATGCAATAGAAAATGGTGGACAAGAAACTCAAGAAACGACGAATGAAAGCTTAGTGATGGATGAAAACACTGGTAAAGATGAAGATAACAGTGCTCAGGATTCTTCAAAAGATGAAGAAAATATTGTTGTTATGGCTGCTCACCAAAGTGAAGACTATAAATATCTTTCTGATTTAGATTATATTACAGAAAATAATTGGTCTTATGCAGGATGGGGAGAAATCAAAAAAGACAAGAATATTGAAAATGGGCAAATCAGTTTACTTGTTGATGGAACAAGGGTCTATTTCAGTAAAGGTATGGGAGCGCATGCTTCTTCACAACTTACCTATGATGTTTCTGGTTTTTCAGGTACATATACCCGATTTGTTTCTAAAATGGGAGTCGATGCTTCTAAAAATGGTCTAGGAGAAGTTTGGTTTAGAATTTCTGCTTCAAAGGATGGAACAAATTGGGATGAACTTTATAAATCAAATCCAGTAACTTCAAAAGACAATGCCTTAGATGTAGATTTAAATATTAAAGATTATAAATATTTAAGATTATATGCAGATAAAAATGGCTCAAATGCAGTAGATCATGCTGTTTATGCAGATTCGCGAATTGTAAAAGAAAACTATGATCTTTCATCAGAACTTTTTGATGATATTAAAAAGGTATCTTACTATGATGAAATTCTTTCTAAAAATACAGTAGAAGAAAACTATAATAATCATTTCGATACAGTATTAAAAAGAGAATTTGTTAATCGCATGGGTTATTGGAATTTACAAAACAGTATCAAAGATGATGATACTGGTGAAGCTAAAGAAGCTATTAAATGGATTTTTAATGACCAAGAAAACTTACAACTATTTATTGAAACTGGAAATGTAGGAGATTCTTTAAAATGTGTTAGTCTATTAAAAGAATTATATAGTAAGCACAAAGATGATCTTAATGATCAAACACAAGGTGATGTTTATAAAAAGATGATGATTGCCTTAGCAATTGCTTATAGTACAGATAGAAACGGTTCACCGTTGAGTTTCAATATGCAACCGAATTCTTATGATGCTTTAAAAAGATATGAAATTATAAAAAACTTATACGATTCAGGTCTGTTTGCTAGAAAAGATGAATTTAGTACATACAACATGGAACTTATTCGAATGGTAATGAATGATTCTATTAGTAATGATGAAATCGATTGGTTAAGACATTACTCGCAATCACGTCATGGAACGGATCTCAATAAAGCTCTAAACCCTTATAATTATATGCATTATGTTTCACCAAACTATGCTCAAGATAAACTTTATGATGCAAACAATAAAGAAACATATGATACGAAGTATCAATTAAGTAAATATAACATTCCTTATGGATTAAATAGTGATGGAACAAAGACATCAAGAACATGGATGGTTATGGAAGCTGGAGGTATTTGTTGGAATATTTCAAGATTAGGACAAAACTTAAATCGTGTTTATGGAATACCAACAGTAGGTATCTATCAACCAGCTCATGAATCTTATTTTACTTATTCACAAAATAGTGATGGTAAAGGTATCTGGAGTATTGGAAACAATATTTTTGGTTGGGGACAAAGTTCGTCAAAATGGTATGGTGGAAATGGAACACGTTTATTATTAAATTGGAATAATAAATCATTTACACGACCACATATGGGATTAAAGGTTGATCTAGGTAATGGAGTGAAATCGGATGTAGGAAATAACGGTGGATATCAATTATTAGGACAAGCTGCTTTAAATAACTATGAAGCTTATCAAAAATCGCTTTATTATAACTTAATTGCTAATTCTTATGAAAGTGGAACACAAAAAGAAGAAGTTTATAATAAAGCACTAGAAGTTTTAGATATCAATTTAGATAGTTTTGAAGCAATACTTAATCTTTATAAACAAAAAGGTGATAAAGTAACAAGTGCAAATTGGCTAGAATTCGCTAAAAGAGTGATTTCAACATATACATACTATCCAATGGCTATGACAGATTTATTAAGAGTGATTAATCCTTATTTGAATAGAGAAGATGCACTAGAAGTTGATATGTTAAAAACAGAAGCTTTGAATAAAGCTTTAAATGCGACAGATGATGAAGTGTTACAATCAGGAGCATGTAGAGAAATTGCCCGTGAACTCCTAGGCAGTGACAAAGTCGATTTAGCTTCATTCTCTTTTGATGGAGAAAATGCGGGTAAGATCGTTATGAATTCAAAATATGATGATTATGATTTCCAAGTCCAATATAGTCTGGATGGGGGAAATACTTGGGAAACCTCATTAGAACATAAAATAGTTTTATCTAAAAAACAAATCGAAAGTATTACTGCTGATAATGATATCCAAGTTAAAATATCAGGATCAAATCAAGTGTTTACGATTGATATTTTAAAAGGTGAAAATATTTCTTCAAAAACACTTGCGATGAATGATGATGAAGATTCCTTTGTTGGAAAAACAGAAGTTTTAGAATATAGTATAGACAATGGAAAAACATGGAAGGCTTTTGATCGTGATACGAGAATTACAGGAAATCAAACAGTGCTTGCTCGATACAGAGCACATGGGGTGTATTTAAGTGGAGATAGTACAGAATATAACTTTACTGAAAATAACGATAAAGAGAAAAAATATGTTTACGTTAAAGATATTTCTTACGTATCTTCTGGAAGTTCTCAAAGTGGATATGCTGCAAAAAATATGATCGATGCCAGTCCATTTACAACATGGCATACAACGTGGGGACAAGTTGCTAAAGATAAAACCTATGTCGTAAGCTTTAATGAAGTAAAATATTTATCACAAATTACCTATGATCCTGCCGATGGTGTCAATGGGCGAATCAAATCAGCAAAGGTTTATGTAAGTTTAGATGGTAAAGAATGGACCTTAGCGGGAGAAAAAACAAATATGGCAAATAACACCGCCAGAAAAGAACTTGTTTTAGATGAATCTCTTCCAGCAAAATTTGTGAAAATCGAAGCAACGGAAACTTATGGAAACCACGAAGGACCAAATAAATATGTAAGTGGAAGAAGATTCAATTATTATGAAGATACAACAAAAATATATAAAGATCCAAGTATCGAATATTCAGTAACTTCACTTACTAATAAAGATGTTGTAGCGACTTTACAACTTCCTTCAGGATTTAAAGCTGTTGGTGAAAGTACATATACATTTGATAAAAATGGTGAACATACATTCACTTATAAAGATTTAAATAATAAAGAAAAAACAATCAAAGCCAAAGTTTCATGGATCGATAAAGAAGTTCCAACTGCTACAGTAGAATATGATATTACAGAAAAAACAGAATTTGCGGTGAAAGCAACTTTAAAAGATTTTTCAAAAGAAAATGTAAAAGTGCTTAATGGTGATGAAAATGGTAGTCATACTTTTACAAAAAATGGCGAATTTACTTTTATGATTCAAGATGAAGCAGGTAATATTGGTTATGTTACCGCAAAAGTAACATGGATTACGGCTAAAGATACTGAGGTGGATGATGATTTATATGTTAAATCAGACGATTATGTTGTTAAAGATGATGTAATTAAAAATATTGATGCAAATACTTCATTAGAAGAATTAAAATCAAAATTAAATACAAATGCGAAACAATTCAAACTTATTAAAAATGGTCAAGAAGTTGATATAATTTCAACAGGAACAATTCTTGTTCTTGATAATGATAGAAGTTATACATTAGTTGTAACTGGAGATATTAATGGTGATAGTTATCATAATGAATTAGATCTAACTCTTTTAATTAATCACTTGTTAGATCGTACTTTGATTCAAAATGAAATAGAATCAATGGCATCGGATATGAATGATGATGGTGAAATTGATATTGTCGATCTTTCAATAATGAACAAGAAAACACTTAATTAGTGGTAAAAGAAGGAGAAAAAGATGAAAAGAAAAATTATCTCAGTTATAACAACTTTTGTATTAATACTATCTTCTCATTTTTCAATGATTTACGCATTGGATAAACCTCATTTGAATTTAAATGAAAAAGAAGATTCAGTAGAAGTAACACTGAATCTTCCCAAAGTAGAAAATGGGTTAGATGCTTTCTCTGGTAAAATTGATTATGATCAAAATAAATTAGAACTTGTTAAAGTAAAACAGGTATCAAAAAAATTAAAAACACCAGAGTATAATGAAAAGAATGGAAAATTTATTTTATTGATCAATTCTAAAACCATTAATGAATCGGTTGATGCAGTATGCTTTACATTTAAAGTTAAGAAAAATGTTACAGGGGATACAACGGTAAAGGTAACAAAATTAACAGGATCTACTTCAAAAAATCAAAAGATTAATTTAGATGATGTACAAACTGTTTTTACAACAGATAAGAAAGAAAACAATTCCAATACGGGTAACGGTTCTAATAGTTCAAATACATCTAAAGACAATGGTTCAAAAAATGATACGAATAAATCAAATACAACCAATAAACCAAATGATTCTCATAAAAATAGTGATGGGAAAAACACAAGTAAACAAAATAAGGTTAGTTCAAATGATAGTTTAAGTAAAGAGGAGACTAAAAAAGATACTGATACTAATAAAACAACATCTTCCGAAGATAAAACTTCTTCAAACGAAGATGAAAGAAGCGTTTTACAAGATGACAGTAAACAAAAAAAGGAAAAAGAAAATAAAAAAAATATTAATGGAAAACCGATAGTTGAAAAAAAAGAACTAATCTATCCAAAAATCTTGATAGTCGTTGCACTTTTGATTTCATTGTTACTACTATATCTAAGAAAGAAAAAATAGATAAAAGAAAGGGTAGCCAAATAATTTAGAGGAAAAGCTAAATTATTTAGGGGACCACTTTAAGGGAGATTAAGAAAACTCTGTTGAAAGTTAGGGGTTCTCTAGGTGGCTAACCTAAAATACTAAAATAAAATTTATGAAAAAGAGAGCAAATACGGAATGTAACTGTTGGCACCTTCTATTTTGTCATAGCCGTTAGTTCCATAATAATTCTGCTTATATGTACGATTGAGCCTCTCTTCAATTTGTGGCGCTCTAAATAATCGAGTGCTTTAGCGAAATTCGCTCTATATTATTAGGGGGGATATTGATGTGGAATCAGTATTCCCTCTAAAATATTCAGTGCTTTTTTAAGAGGAAAATTAGGATGATGTCTGGTCCTGGTGTTCCTCCTTTTATTTGT
>ENA-OQIH01000919-OQIH01000919.1-human-gut-metagenome-genome-assembly--contig:-NODE-919-length-16001-cov-3.064745_pt1 | contig 16001 bp, 10 predicted proteins | sample MGYA00242575_ERZ504740 | MGnify/ENA primary metagenome ERZ504740 (study PRJEB26092, sample SAMD00036192) | human gut metagenome | host: Homo sapiens | study: EMG produced TPA metagenomics assembly of...
TTTTATATTCCTATTGAAAATATACAAGCAGATTCTTCCACAGTTCCTTTTGAATCTGCCAGTAACTGCCAAAATTTTTTCTCTGGAAAACAATCTTTTTCTCCCGATTATTTCGAGAAAGGCGTACTCCTTCTGCAAGTCCTTTTACGTAAGTTTTCCCAAATCCTTTTACAGTAAAAAAGATCGTTTTTGCGAGGAAACCAATCAACAAAAATGGACTATTCAATAAAATCTGAAGGAGCGGCATATTTTTATAAATCAGATAGACATTATTCCTCGATGAATATTTCACCTTAAATTCATTGTGCCTGGAGCCGCTCGTCCCGCTTCCCACATGGTAGACAACTGCTGACGGCTCATAGACATTGTAATATCCGTGAATCCTTGCACGATATCCGATATCAATATCTTCCAGATATGCAAAATGCTCCTCATCAAAATCTCCGATCCTGTCAATAAATTTCTTCCGGTAGATCGCAGCTCCCGCACAGGTGGAAAAAATCTTCTGCTCTCGGTCATAATGGCTGATATCCTTGCCTTTTCCCCTGGCAAAAGCCCAGCCAAGGGCACAGTAATAATTTCCGGCATCATCCATCTTGTCCCTGTCATGAAGCTGGATCATCTTTGCCTGACAGGAAAATGCCTTCTTATGTCTGCGCAGGGCAGCAACCATCTCCTCCAGGAAATCCGGTTCCGCTTCCGTATCATTGTTCAGAAGCAGCACATATGGGGAACGTGCCGCATGGATCCCTTCATTGACGGCTCTGCTGAAGCCGTAATTCTCCGGAAGCTGTATCATGTGTACCCATGGATATTCCGCTGAAACAAATGCACAGCTGCCATCAGTGGAACCATTATCCACTAGTATAACCTCAAAATTACGGATAGTCTGTCTTTCAAGACTGGAAAGAACACCATCCAGATATGCCATTCCGTTAAAGTTTGGTATGACTACTGATACTTCCTGCATTGCTTTATCCCTTCTTCTTTCCCATTCCCGGAAGGGGCTTCAGGGAATAATTCCATTTGGTTAAAGAAAGATTTTTGTTATAGTATGGATCTCCTTTTTTCAGGATATCCAGCCAGTGACAGCGCATGTATTCGATCTCCGTCTGAAAACGGCGGACCTTTTCCTCGCTGTCCTCAGTGCCTCTTGACTTGGATTCGTAATGATAGAGCTTCACATACGGATCATAGACGATCAGATGGCCGTGGCTTCGCACCTTCAGACAGAGATCCACATCATTAAACGCAACTGCAAGCTCTTCCGTAAAGCCTCCTGCCTCCAGAAAAACTTCCTTCTTCATCATCATACATGCTGCAGTCACACAGCTCATATCCTGCAGAAGAGAAGCCTTATGGAGATATCCGGTACGCTCTGCCGGCATATTCACAAACATGTTCCCGGCAATTCCGCCCATTCCCACCACGCAGCCTGCATGCTGAATGGTGTTGTCCGGATAGATCAGCTTGACGCCAACTGCACCTGTTTCCTTACGCTGGCACACGCTCAGCATCTCTGACATCCAGTCCGGATCGATGACCTTTACGTCATTATTCAGAAAAAGCAGGTAATCTCCTTTGGCATGGCGCACCCCGAAATTGTTGATGGCAGAATAGTTGAAGCCTTTTTTCCAGCGGATCAGATGGACCCTGGGATCCTCCGAAAGCTTTCTGTAATACCGGAAGATCTCTTCGGAGCTGCTGTTATTCTCCACAATGATGATCTCGTAATTTTTGTAGGCAGTTTTTTCAAAAATGGATTCCACGCAGGCCTGAAGCGTTTCTTTCTCCTCACGGTTCGGAATGATAACAGAAACCAGAGGTTCTCCCTGCACCGGATACTTCACACGGTAAAATCCAAAATCCGGAGTATGCTCCACGGTTCCCGGAGTTCCGGTCCGTTTGAGATTCCCCTCAATGGCACGTCTGCCGGCTTCAAAAGCATACATCTTGCTTGCCGGATTATCTGCTGTGGAGGATTTGTGGGTCCTCCAGTGATAAAGGATCTCCGGTACATGGATCACTTCCCTAGCCTGCTCCACACAACGGAAAATGAAATCATAATCCTGGGCGCCGTCAAATTCCCGGCGGAATCCGCCCACTGTCTGCACTACGGAACGTCTTACCACCAGAAAATGGCAGATATAATTATTGGATCTTAAAAGATCCAGGTTAAAGTCAGGTTTCAGATGGGGCTGAAAATGTTCAGAAAGATCTGTCGTGACCTTATCCTCATCTGTATAGATCACATCCGCCTCCGGATGCTCCTCCAGTGCCGCCGCGATCTCATACAATGCATTAGGTGCCAGCAGATCATCATGATCCAGAAGTGCGATAAAATCACCCTCTGCCATGGCAAAAGCTGCGTTTGTATTTTCTGCAATGCCAAGATTCTCTTTCAGATCCTGATAGCGGATCCTCCTGTCCATCTCTGCATAGGATCTCAGCACAGTCTGCATGTCCGGATCCTCCGGGCTTCCGTTTGCCAGACACAGCTCCCAGTTCTCATATGTCTGTGCAAGGAGAGAGTCCAGCATCTGTCTTAAAAAACGCTCCGGTGTCAGATATGCAGGTACCACAATGCTGATCAGCGGCCCATCCGGAAATTTGCGTTTCCGCTGCTTCTCCAGTGTTTCCTCGTCAGGTCTGTATGCCTCATACCATGGTCCGTAAGGAACCTCTTCCGGTTCAAAACGTTCATGCAGCCTGATCCAGAATTCCTTTGGTCCATAATGCTTCATGTAGCGGAACCCTTTCCGGATCGTATAGGGGGAAAGCTTCCTGAACATTTTCGTCCACTGGATTTTTCCTCCTGCAGATGGTTTTTTACTCATATGATAACCTCGATTTTTACTATGATTTTTTATTTTAACATTGTATGATATTTTTTGCAAGAAAGGAGAGAAATGTGTTATACTGTTATTGTTTTTATGTTATCGTTTTTATGTAACTGTTCACATACAATGAACAGTTACTTTTCAATATTTTTATACACAGGAGTATTATATACCATGATGATAAAGAAAAAAAGAATCACTGCAGCCCTGCTGGCTCTGGGACTTGGTGCTGTCACCATGTTTTCACAGTTTCCGGTATCTGCTGCTGAAGAAACAGCCCAGAATACAGACGCCGCCGCACAGACAGCAGATCCGTCTGTCGTAGTCACCAACGATATCGACGGATGGCCCCAGGCTTCCGATATTTCGTCTACCGCAGCAATTGTAATGGAAACTTCCACTAACACAGTCCTGTATTCCAAAAATGCAGATCAGCCTCTTTACCCTGCAAGCGCAGTCAAGATTATGACCTGCCTGGTTGCTCTTGAGAACAGCAGTCTGGATGAACAGGTAACCATGACTGCAACCGGTGTTTCCGGTGTTACTGACGGAGGAGCCAATATTTCCTCACAGTTAGATGAGGTTTTCACCATGGAACAATGTTTATATGCCATCATGGTTGCCTCTGCCAATGATATCGCACTGCAGGTAGCTGAACATGTGGGAGGTTCTGTGGATGCTTTTGTACAGATAATGAATACCCGGGCACAGGAACTTGGCTGCACCAATACTGTCTTTACCAATCCTACCGGTCTTCCTGATGAGAACCAGCATATCACCGCCCATGATATGGCTCTGATCATGGAAGCAGCTATGGCAAATGACACTTTCCGCACCATTGCAGCAACTACTTCCTATACACTTCCGGCAACAAATGTTTCCGGCGGTGAACGTGTACTCACAAACAATTTTACCATGATAAACAGCACCAGCGACGGTTATTATAAACCCTGTATCGGCGGTAAGGAAGGGGACACAGAAGCTTCCGGAAGTACCCTGGTATGTGAAGCTTCCAAAAATAACATGAAGCTGGTATGCATTGTATTAAATGGCGCATCCGGTGTTACCGATAATGAAGCGATCGCGCTTCTCAATTATGGTTTTGACAATTTTGCACCCCTTACCATCGCAGACGATGATTTTAACCGTCTTTCCGGTGGTACAGTCATTGCGCCAAACGGTGCCACAGAAGATAATCTGACCACAGAAGATACTTCTTCTGACGGACAGATCACACGCCAGTATTACTTTGGAGGAACTCCTGTAGGAACTGCGATTCTGGAAGACGCAGAGCAGCAGACAAATGATGCCGCAGTAACCGGTCAGAAGAATATGGAGGCAGCACAGGCATATTCTGCTTCCCATACAACTGCTCCTTATTATATCATCGGGGCGATCGGGGCAGCATTCCTGCTGTTTTTCCTGTTCCTGATGATCAAAGTGATCAAATCCTGAAGCCTGCTTCTGAATACCAGACAGTAACCATTTCTTTGATAGATAAAATAAATAAATTTAAGGGACTTCCGCAAAAGCTTTTCATGCGGCAGTCCCTTTATTTCTTTTAAGGCAAGATTAAAAATGCCCAGCAGGCAAATGGCGAAATCACCAGCAGTACAGTCAGTACTCTGTATATCAGACTCCGCACCTTTTCATTTTTCACTGTTTTTGTCAGAATATTATTCCAGCCCAGCGTAACAAAGTACATCAGAGGATATAATGCAGGCATAAGATATCTTCCCTGTGGCTGATTATCACTGTAATAAACATAATACAGAAACAGAAATACCGGAATCATAATCAGAAATACCATCATCAAATGGAAAATACCTTCTTTATTCCACTCTCGGGATATCACCTTTGTTTTAATCTTCCATCTGTCATTTCCAACTGCTTTCCGCTGTGCAACATACATTTTTTTTCTCAGATCAAATGTCTCTTTTACAAAAAATACACTGATGATCCCAACAGCAAAGAACAGCATATACAGTTTGCTGACCGTATATGGCATATAAATTTCCATCTGTCCAAAAGTACCGATGAAACTTACACACACTGTCAGAATCCAGTTATGATACCAGCCCGGATCCTGATAAAGGATAATATCTTTCCAGTTCCATCCCAGCTTTGCAGGAGTCGGATACAGTGACGGTCTGTAATCATTCTGAGCATATTTTTCCGCACATTCCGCACAGGATTTCCTTCCCAGGAAATCTCCGTTATACAAAACTGCGTTACGGATGAACCACCAGCCGCAGAGAACTAAAGTAACTGCTGCGATCACTGCTCCTCTGCTGAAAAGGAAACGAACTCTCTGTGAAAAAGCTTCTTCTCTGCAGAGTAATACCGTAAAACAGAAGAAGAAAAAACTGCAGAGTATCCAACCGTATGCATTATAATAAGACAATGCACATACGGCCATTCCCACTGCAAGGAGTATACAGTTTTTCCATGTCCAGTCTTCTCTCAGATAAGAGACCCATGCATACAAGATCATGGCTGCTGCCAGCAGTGCCAGTGAGTCTGTATTCACATAAGTTCCCATAAAGATTGCCTGTGGCATAAATCCTGCCAGTGCTGCAAACAGCCATCTAACTTCTCTGGAATATTTTTCTTTCGGAAACAGTTTGCCCGAAGCTTTTACAACAAAATACACTGCACCTGTGACAAACAGTACATCTGCCATACGTGCAATTTTGAACATGGAGTATCCCGGATCTGCAAAAAGCCGGGATATTCTCATAAATAATGCAGACACCATATAAGATACAACCGGATAATATGCATAGGAAATTCCCCACACTTTATTCCTGACAGCCGGATCATCTCCCCCCGGAAGAGCTCCATGATGTTTATAAATGTAATCTGCAACATAATATCTCATCTGTTCATCCGGCCCTGAATTAAAAGGCTGTGTCATCGCCCAGGTTGTCAGCAGGATAAACGCCAGAAATACAAAAATGAAAATTTCTGTTTTTTCATTGATCTCTTTCTTTTTCTTTAACATATCTTCTTTCACATTCATTTTATAGCAATTTCATCTTCAGATTCTTTTCAGAGAAAAGTCCTGGCTCTTCAGAGTGAGATTGGGGTTATAATAAGGATCTCCGTTCTTCAGGATCTCCGGCCATTTTTTCTCAAAGGTGGCAATTTCTTTGTTAAATCGTGCCACTTTTTCCGGAGTATCCTCAAGACCTCTGGATTTGGATTCATAATGGTATAATTCCGCATATGGATTATACACGATCAGATATCCCGCCTTTCTCAGCTTCATGCAGAAATCAATATCATTAAATGCAACAGCCAGTTCCTCTGAAAGTCCTCCCACTGCATCAAATGCAGATTTCTTCACCATCATGCAGGCAGCTGTAACCGCACTGTAATCCTGTGCACAGATAATTCTGTGACAATATCCGGTGGTACCTCTCTTCTGCTGGACAAAACAGTGTCCTGCAATTCCGCCAAAACCGATCACAACACCTGCATGCTGGATCGTATCATCCTCATAATAAAGTCTTGCACCCACTGCACCTACATCTTTACGCATGCAATAACCCAGGAGTTCTTCCAGACAGTCCGGATTAATGATCTCTGTATCATTGTTAAGCAGAAGCAGATACTCACCCTTTGCAAAAGATGCACCATAGTTATTAATGGCAGAATAGTTAAAGACTCCGTCCCAGTATACCATGCGGACCTTCGGATTCTCTGCCTCCAGTTTTTTGTAATATTCAAAAGTAGCAGAATCTGTACTGTTATTCTCTACAATAATGTACTCATAATTTTTGTACGTAGATTTCTGTTCAATGGATTCCATACATCTCTTCAGATCATCAATATGGTCTTTATTCGGAATAATAATAGAAATCAGCGGATCATGATCTCTGATAAACTTCGTTCTGTACAGCCCCAGATATTCACCCTTAAAAACCTCTGCGTGGATTCCTGTTCTCTCATAGTGAGCCTGTACTGCACGTCTTCCGGCTTCAAAGGCATAAAGCTTGCTCTCGGGATTCTCTGCTGTGGAGTCCTCATGGCAACGCCAGTGATACAGGATTTTGGGAATATGACAGATTTCTTCATCCTTTACTGCTTCCACACAGCGTAACACAAAATCATAATCCTGTGCACCGTCAAACTCACTTCGCAGCCCGCCAACTTTTTCAATTACTTTTCGTGATACCACAAACAGATGGCAGATATAATTGACCGTGCACAGCAGATCCGGATTATAGTCCGGTTTAAAATGCGGCTGAAAGAATTTATGTCCATCCATAGACATCTTATCTTCATCTGTGTAGATCACCAGTGTCTGCGGTTTCTCATTTATTGCTTTCACACATTCAAATAATGCATTCGGCGTCAGCTCATCATCATGGTCTGCAAAGGCAATGAAATCACCTGTTGCAATTTCAATGGCACTGTTGGTATTCTCTGAAATCTGAAGCGGCTCCTCATGAGAAACGTATTTAATTCTGTTATCCTTCGCTGTCAGTTCTTTTAACAATTCCGTCAGCGGTGACTGTGCGCCGCTTCCGTCAGAGAAACAAAGTTCCCAGTTTGAATAAGTCTGTTCCTGAAATGATTCTGTCAGTCTTCTGAGATATTTCTCCGGTGTCTTATACAGCGGTACTACAAAAGAAAGCTTGGGTCTGTATCCAAAGGATGTTTTCTTCTGTTTCTCCAGTTCGTTCCTGTCCGGCAGATGATGTCTGATCCATTTCTGATAGGATGGCGGTCCCTGACGCACATTTTTAACCTTTGTCACTACCTTCTCAGCAAGAGCCGCCGCACCCTGAGATTTCCAGTAGCGGATTCCTTTTTCTACATATTTGTCTAATTTCTTTGCCAGAATATCAGCTTTTCTCAGAGGAACCACATGTACAGTTTTCTTCTCGCCTGCATAAAACACTACATACAGGCATTTTCCCGAAACGTTGGTGATCTCAGAAAAGAATCCTGTCTTTCCCGGATCCTGTGCTTCTTCAAACAGCTGGTTGACATCCACCCTGTCTGTTCTCTGGATTTCAGCGGCAACCGGCTTTTTATCCGCATCAAAGATACGGACAGTCACAGGCTTGGGTGCAATGGCCCACCCTCTGATCCGTACAGTTCCCTGTTCTGCACTCTCTTCTTCAAAATATACCTGCGGTTTATCTCTTTTTTTATCCAGTTCACCGGCAGTGATGGAAAACCAGACATGTTTTTTATCCGAAAACTTCTCATAGATCACAAGCTTATGATATCCCTCCAGATTTTCCGGTATCTGAACAGTTGCCGTAATCTGTATTCCCTGCATTTTCTCCGGATCTTTAAAACGTTCCAGTGCACTTACATTTTCATTTTCTTTCACAGACACCTTCAGTTTGTGCTGATCCAGATATGCCTCCATCACCGCATCTTTCGGCCAGTGTCCCTGCACAATATACTGTGTCCTGTCTGATAAATGAAATCTTTCTCTTACTACTTCAAATATTTCCTTAGGCATGTTAATCTCCGTTCTTCTCCTGTTTTCTCAGAGAACAGTCTGTGTTGTTTAATGTCAGATTGGGATTATAATAAGGATCTCCTTTCAGGAGCTCTCTTTCCCATTTTCTCCGGAAACAGTTTACTTCTCTGGAAAAACGCAGCTGTTTCTCCGGTGTATCTTCCATTCCTCTGGATTTGGATTCATAATGATACAGTTCTGCATACGGTGTGAATACAATTTTCACTCCATATTTTCTCACTTTCATACAGAGGTCAATATCATTAAATGCAACCTTCAGCTCCTCGTCAAATCCTCCAACTGCTTTAAAAACAGAAGTCTTTACCATCATGCAGGCGGCAGTGACTGCACTTATCTCCTGCACACAGCGCAGACGTCCCATATATCCTTCCGCATCCCGGGGAAGTTTACATAATACATGGGCAGCAACTCCACCAAGACCAACTACCACTCCTGCATGCTGAATGGTATCATCCGGATAATACAGTTTCGCACCGGCCATTCCCACGTCTTTTTGCTGACAAAGCTGAAGCATTTCTTCAAGCCAGCTCTCTGTAATAATCTCCACATCATTGTTAAGAAACAGCAGATACTCTCCCCGTGCCTCTCTTACTGCAAAATTATTGATCGCAGAATAATTGAATTCTTTTTTCCATGTAAGGATCCTTACATTTGGGTATCTGTTTTTCAGTGTCTCATAGTATACAAAGGTTTCTTTTTCCACACTGTTGTTCTCAACAATAATGATCTCGTAATTCTTCCATGTTGTCTTCTCTTCTATGGATGAAATACACAGTTCCAGATCATTAATGTGATCTTTACTTGGAATGATCACAGAAATCATCGGTTCGCCGGAAATAGTCAGATGGCTTCTGTACCATCTCTTCTTGTCTGCAAGTTCCGCTGTTGCAGGAACCTCCGCCCTGCGGTAATGCTCCTCCAGTGCCTTTCTGCCTGCTTCCCAGTTTTTCTTCTCCTGTTCTTCTGTGATCAGGTTCTCTGCTTTCATGGAATGACAGAGGATCTTTGGAATATGCACAATATTCTCTGCCTGCTCACTGCATCTTAAGAGCATATCATAATCCTGTGCACCATCATATTCCGGATCAAACTTTCCGGCCTGTTCCAGAATTTCCTTCCGGATTGCCCAGAACTGTCCGATATAATTATTTTCCCTTAATCTGAACAGATTGAAATCCGGCTTGAATTCCGGCTCAGAATAATGTTTTCCGTCTGCGCTGATCTCATCTTCATCTGTATAGATCATATCCGCTTTTTTCTCTGTGATCGCTTTGACCATCTGAAAAAGTGCATCAGGTTCAGGTATGATCTCCTGACCGGCAAACAGAACATACTCTCCCATTGCAAGTTTCAGAGATGCATTAAGATTTCCCGAAATGCCGTTGTTTTCCGTAACCTTCTTGTAGGAAAGGCGGGTCTCTTTTTTATATTTTTTCCGCAGAAACTCTCCTGTTTCCTCTCCCTCACATGCATCTGCAAGACACAGCTGCCAGTTACCATAGGTCTGTTCTGTATAAGCATCGATCACACTTTTTAACCTTTGTTCATCTGTATCCGTCACCACCATCACAATACTGATCAGCGGTGAATAAGAAAAAACAGCATTTCTCTGTCTTTTTAATTCCTTTCGGAATGCGACATGATCTTTCAGCCAGTCTTCATAATCCTGATCTCCGTCCTTAAGCTGGGAATTTCTCACATAACGGATAAATCTTCCAATGCCGTTTTTCTTTATATATTCCTGATTCTTCTGCCTGTTCTTCAGAGACAGCAGTTTCATCTGCTGATACAGTCCGGTATTTTCCCGTTTTATTTTTTTTACATTTACAGTATAAATTTTCTGTACATCTTTTCCCCTGAAACAGATGCAGATATTCTGATCGTTTGTATTCTCCAGATTGACAGTAATACTGAATCCCAGATTTCTTTTCTCTTCTTCGGAAATCCCCTTTGCCTCTTCCACGTCCGGACGTCTTTGTCTGGTGATCGTACATTCCAGAACCTTCCCATCTGTACCCTGTACAAATATCTCATCCGGCTCCAGCTGGTTTACAACCCAGCCTCTGACTGTCAGGATACTCTCCTGTGTAATCTGTTCCTCATCAATATGATATTCAATAAGACTTTCCTCACAAAAGTCCTTCACTTCTGCAGCTGTGGCTTCCCAGATGATTTCTTTTTCATCTCCTGCTCTCAGCGCAAGCTGCAGTTTCTCATGTTCTTCTGCAAGTTTTATAATTTCCGGTATCTTTACTGTGAATCCGACATTTCCCACTTCTTTTATATCTTTTGTTTCTTTTAAATCTTTGGCAACATCCGCTCTTTCACAACGCGAAGGTTCAGGAACGGAGAGTTCCTTTCCCGAGCCATAAAGAATGAAATCACATTCTGACTGATCTCTGGTTATCGCCCATCCGGTAATGGCCAGAGTATGATCTTCTTTGTCACTGTATATTTTTTTATCTACACTCCAAAGTATATTTCCCATAACTAAACCCTTTTGATGGCACGATACACTTTCCATGCCTTACTGCCTTCCACCTGATCGACCAGAGCTTTCTTCTGCGCAAGCTCCTGACTCATCTGCTCCATTGCCCTTTTCTGCTCTGCGTATACTTTCCAGAATTTCTTTTCTGTGGTTTTCCGGTCCAGGATCTCCATCTCAATCTTTATGCACTTTCTGTTCTCAGGAACAGAATCTACTATGATCTGCGGATCGTCACCGCCGAAATAGAATTCTCCGGAGGACACTTCACAGCCATCTGTGTGAAACTTTACCTGACTTTCATCTTCCCATGTCAGCTTTACAATCTTAAGTCCCTTGGACATTTCGCCCGGATCAAGGCGAAGCATTGTGGTATTCTCCGGAAGTTCAAACTCCGTCTGAATTTTCCCGTTTCTGAACAGATATCTCACAGAATCAGCCTCATTAAAGCTCTTTCCGTTATCCCAGAAAATCTGAAGCATTTCCAGAGATTCCTGTTTCTTTTCTCTGTAATAATCTTCTACTTCCACCCGGCCCGGAGAGATCTGGGCATACATATTTCTCATTGCTGTATGCTCACCCAGAATATACTGCTGGAAATTATGTTCCATCTCCACATAAACTTCTATATCTTCAGGCAGGATTCCTGCTTTCTCATAGAAATCCCGCTCTTTAAGTACTCCCCGTTTGTCATTCAGTTCCAGATAATAAAAGATCATCCTGTAAACCAGAAACTGTGAAGGTACAGGAAATTCAAAGGTCCACTCATAGTCGATCACAGATACTTTATTCTCAGAGAGGATAATATTTGCAGGAACAAAATCAATATTGGATATTTCTGTACATTTCAGATCAGAACGCAGGTTTACATTTCCAAATACCCTTACAAATTCCGGTGTTTTCTCAAAGGGTTTCTTCTCATGAATATTCTTTACTTTCTGTATATAAGAGAAGAATAATTTCTCCAGTTCCTCTGTTCTGCCTTCTTCCAGAAGATGATCCAGCTTATCTTCCAGGGTGATACCTGTCAGATATTCCAGCTGCGCACAGTCACCTTTGATCCGGCAGCGGTTTACTTCAATTTCCTCTTCTTTATACATTCCGGTCAGTTCTTCGCAGATAGTTCCCAGATTCCGTACATGAGCTGCCGCTTTCTTCTGCGACGGTACTTTCTTCACAGTCAGCTGCCCATCTGCTGCTTCACTGATTTCCGTATAAATGGAGAGCTTCTGATCTCTCTCATTGGAAAACTTCACATAAACCGGTGCTGTCTGTGGCTGTTCTTTTCCGATCACAAGAAGAAAGGAATTGGCAAACTGCGGGTAAAGATCATTGCTCAAAAGTGTATTATACACCTGAGATTCCTGAAACAGATCCAGACGGAGTCTGTCAAAATTGTAGTCCCTCATATGCAGCTCTCCGCTTGCAGGGAGATGTCTGTCTGAATGAATAGTCATTGGAAATTTGTAATCCGGATATGGATAATACCAGTCGGCTTTTAAGTTTCCTGCTTCCTCCAAAATTCCATTAAATTCTTTTCTTGAAAAAGTTTTAACCCCTTTTGTTTTGGGGTATCCCTGGATTCCTTCGAATAAAGTTCCAAAATGGTCCTCTGTACATCCGGCCCAGTATTTCAGTCCCAGTCTGTTCTCAATGGCCAGAATGATCTTTCCATCCGGCTTCAGATGCTTTGATATGATCCTGAGAAAGTCCACATAGGGATTCTCACTCCGGATATAGGATTCTCCATACTCAAATACACCGATCAAAGTAATATAGTCGTATTTCTCAGTAAGGTTTTTCTCGATCTCCTGAAAGTTTCCCACAAGGATCTTAAGATTATCCTGATCCTGATGTCTGTATGCATTGATCTTACTTCTTTTCATAGAAAGCTCGATGCAGGTAACTTCCTTCGCCCTTTCACAGAGAGCTCCTGTCACAGCACCACATCCGGAACCAATCTCCAGAACCTTCTCTTCTCCTGTAAAGGGAATCCAGCTCAGAATATTCTCCCTGATATGAGAAAAATGATAAAGAATTGGCCAGCTCTTTCTCTCACTGATCACTCTGTTAAATTCTTCCGGTGCAAAATCTCTGGAAATTGCAAGCATTTCATCCTCTATCGCACCATCACTGTATAGATCTTTTCCCGGATAGCACGTGGTATCCAGAATTACTTTCCCGATTTTTTCTTCCATATATAGTCCTCGCGCTGATTATTTTTTCGCACTGATATTTGTCATCATAACATTCTCAGACCTGTTCTTCGCACCGTACTTCCACCTTTGAATCCATATCATAGAATCCAACTGTATTTTTACTGGAAATAACTGTTATGTTACATGCATCATAAAGTCTGTGGAATACCGTAAAATCTCCGTTTTTATACCCTGTACATCCAAATGACAGGAGATACTCACCGCCCTGAAGGTTCATGTTCTGTGTAAATGTTACAGTACATATGTCCCCTTTTCCGGAGTGTTCTATCTTTGCATTTTCATACATGGTATTGGTACCTGTGATTTCCGTACCCTGAATATTTTTAAAGGTGTATGCCATGATCGGCTCCTGAATTTCTTCATTAAACCGGACTTTCATACGAATTTTGAAGCAGCTTCCCTTTTCAACAGTATTGGAACATCTTCCTTTATCATCAATGACTCTGAAATCTGTGATCTCAGCAATACGGCTTCCATATTCCAGCATATTGGGATTTACCTGAAAATCTCCCAGTCCTTCACTGTCCTCTGCCACAATCTGCTCTGTACTGTCAGATTCATTCTGTTTTACAGGATTCTGTCCTACCAGAAGCTGTTTGTACAGGTCAACCATCTGCTTTGGTGAACCTTCATCCATCTTTACGCCTTTGTTCAGAAGAATAACTCTGTCACAATACTTGGAAACGCTTCCAAGATCATGACTTACAAACAGGATCGTCTTGCCCTGTTTCTTAAATTCCTCAAACTTGTGATAACATTTTGCCTGAAAGAACACGTCGCCCACAGACAACGCCTCATCTACCACCAGGATCTCCGGATCAATATTGATCGCAACAGCAAAAGCCAGACGCACGAACATACCGCTGGAATAAGTCTTTACAGGCTGGTGGATAAAGTCTCCAATGTCCGCAAATTCCAGAATATCATTCAGTCTGGCATCAATCTCTTCTTTTGAAAAACCGATCATGGTTCCATTCAGGTATACATTCTCAAGACCTGAATATTCCATGTTAAATCCAGCTCCCAGTTCCAGCAGTGCGGAAATTCGTCCGTCTACCTTTACTTCCCCTGCTGTGGGAGTCAGGACGCCGGTGATGATCTTTAAGATCGTGGATTTACCGGAACCGTTGGTTCCGATAATTCCCACGCATTCTCCTTCATAAATATCAAAATTTACATCATGAAGTGCATAATGCTCTTTATAAAGTTTCTTTCTGGTAAGCCCCAGCGCTTCTTTCAGTCTGTCCGAAGGCTTATCATATAATTTATACATTTTGGTGAGATCCTTCACCTGAATTACTTTCTTGTTCTCCACGTAATTTCCTTTCTGTTATGTTCCTGTGTTTTTCATCTTCCTCTGACTTATTTCACGCTTACCAGTACAGCGAAAATTAAGTTTCTGATATATTAATATTCGCTGTACTAGTTACAGTACATCTGCAAAATGAATGCGCAGACGTTTAAATACCCAGCTTCCGAACAGGAAACACAGAATTGTAAATATCCAGAAATAGACCGTCCATCCTGCATGTTCCCAGAACCAGGTTTTCATCAGGAATGTATCTCTGTATCCGGAAACAATATAATACATCGGATTCAGTTTCAGGATCTTCATGATCACAGGATGTCCCATCAGAGGTGAAGCCTCAACGATCCACATGATCGGAGTCAGCCAGACTCCTACCTGAAGCACAATATTGATGATCTGGGTCAGATCTCTGAAAAAAATAACGATTGCACTTGTGGCATAGGATAAGCCCAATACCAGAATGAACACACATACACTGTAATAAATAATCTGCAGATAATAGAAATCAGGAAATTTCCCATACGCTGCATACAGGATGATCGTAAACAACACAAAGAATGCATGCACAAACATGGCAGAAATGATCTTGACTACCGGAAGCACACTGATATTAAAAACGACTTTTTTTACCAGATAATTGTATTCCAGCAGAGAATTTGTCCCCCCCATCAGCGCATCCTGGAAAAAGAACCATGGCACAATACCTGCTACCAGATAAAGAACAAAAGGAACTCCCAGATCCCCTGTTCCGGAACGAAAACCTACAGAAAATACAAACCAGTATACCAGGATCGTGATCACAGGCTGGATAAACGCCCACACAATTCCCAGATAAGAACCTGCATATCTTGTTTTGAAATCATTCTTTGCAAGCTTTGCAACAAGCCGTCTGTTCTTATAAATATCCATCGGTAAAGAAAAAATTGTATTCAATCGCTCATTCTCCTATTTACGGTACTCTTTAAAGCTTCCCCATTTGGTATCTTTGTCAGAAAAGCTTAATTCCATTCCTTCCGGAATCGGCCATTCAACTCCGATATCCGGATCGTTCCAGATCAGTCCGCCTTCATCATTTGGATGATAGAAATCAGAGCATTTGTAAACAAATTCCGCATGCTCGGAAAGTACAAGAAAACCATGTGCAAATCCTTTTGGAATGAAGAACTGTTTCTTGTTTTCAGCAGAAAGTACGACTCCAAACCATTTTCCATATGTTTCTGAACCTTCACGAAGATCTACCGCCACATCAAATACCTCACCATTTACAACACGTACCAGTTTATCCTGTGGATAATTGATCTGGAAATGGAGTCCGCGAAGTACACCCTTATGTGAGCTTGACTGATTATCCTGTACAAATTCGACATCAATTCCTGCTTCTTTGAAATCATTGTAATTGTAGGTTTCCATGAAATATCCTCTGGCATCTCCGAAAACTGTAGGTTCTACCACTTTTAATCCCTTAATTCCACCACATTCTGTAACTTTGATTTTTCCCATTTTATTTTCCTCTTTTCTTTAGCTTTCTCTGTGTTTCTGTTATATCTATTCGCATAAATCCACCCATAGCAATCCTCGTAAATAATGCATTTAAGACAGTTCAGCAGCGTGCGAAAGACAAGGAAGATATCTGCAGGCGTGC
>ENA-OQIH01000931-OQIH01000931.1-human-gut-metagenome-genome-assembly--contig:-NODE-931-length-15751-cov-7.128940_pt1 | contig 15751 bp, 12 predicted proteins | sample MGYA00242575_ERZ504740 | MGnify/ENA primary metagenome ERZ504740 (study PRJEB26092, sample SAMD00036192) | human gut metagenome | host: Homo sapiens | study: EMG produced TPA metagenomics assembly of...
GCATAACCAAAGCAGTGATAGGTTTGGATGATGATGTTGGTTTTGACTGTATGTAGTTTTGAAGGTACATGGAATATAGACAGGAATGAGAAGCAGTGCGAAAGCGCTGTTTTTTTTGTTAAACAATTTGAGTTTATAATGAAAAATAAAAAGAAATAACGTAATATAGAGGTAGTAGAATAAGAAAAAAGGAGTGTGTCAAAATGGCAAGAATCGATCACGCAGCAATCCGCACGAAATCATATGAAGAAGCACAACATTTTTTTGAAGATGTATTTGAGATGCATATGTGGAGAGAAATCGGTGAAAAACCGGGAAGAAAATGCTGGTACAAAGAAGGTATCCAGCTTTGCGAAGTAGAGGAGCTGGATGCAGCATCAGAAAATGGATATGATCATATTTCCATTGCAGTAGATTCAGAAGCAGAGATTATGGAGAAAATCAAAGCGTATCCGGTAAAAGCAATCAATGACCATTGGTTTTCGCTTCCAAACGGAACAAAGATTGAGCTAAAACCGCTGGCAGAGTGGAAAGTAGATGCATAAAACCTCACAAGGAGATTATGAAGTATGAGATTAAGAAATATTTTGATTGTTGTAGAAGATATCGAGAAATCGAAGAAATTTTATCATGATTTATTTGGACTTGATGTAATACTTGATAATGAAGGAAATGTCATTCTGACAGAGGGACTTGTTCTTCAGGAGAAAACAATTTGGAAGAACTTTCTGGAAAGAGATATCATTTCAGAGAGTAATTCCTGTGAGCTATATTTTGAGGAGAAGAATATCGAAGCCTTTGTCGAAAAACTGGATAAGCTTTATCCGGATATAAAGTATGTGAATCGTTTGATGACGCACAGATGGGGACAGAAGATTGTTCGTTTTTATGATTTGGATGGAAATCTGATAGAGGTTGGAACACCAATGTAAAAAACCTGCTTAATAGTACTAGTAAAAAGAAAGAAATCGACAGGATGAAAATGATAAGCTCATTTAGAAAACATCCTGTCGATTTCTTTTATTTACGCGAGCAACGAGCCAAAGTCCGTACTTGCACGAGACCTTGGAGAATGCTGCGATAACTATCTGATCATCCCTAGAAATGCTTCATGAATCCGTGTGTCCTGATCTAATTCCGGATGAAATGCAAATGCCATCTGATTCTTATATTTCACTCCGACAATACGATCCTCTACAATACTGAGGATCTCAGGTGTATTTCCGGACGTGTCTGTATGAACAGATTCTACATAAGGTGCTCGGATGAAAGTCATAGGAATTTTACCGATACCGGCTGCTTCAGCATTTGTATGGAAGCTTCCAAGCTGGCGACCATAGGCGTTTCGTTTGACTGTCATAGGAATGGTTTCAAAATAGGTTTCGTCTTGTTCAGCAATGTCAGAAGCCAGGAGAATCATTCCGGCACAAGTGGCCAGAACAGGCATTCCGGATTGAATCTTTTCTTTTAGAGGTTCGAACATGTTAAGATCGTGTAAGAGTTTTCCCTGAACGGTGCTTTCACCGCCGGGAAGGATAATCCCATCAAAATCTTTTTGCAGATCAGAAGCCTGTCGGAGTTCAATGGTATGAACTCCAAGCTTTTGAAGCATCTGTTCGTGCTCTATGAATGCTCCTTGAAGGGCAAGTACTGCGATTGTCATTTTATTTTCCTCTTTCTGCCATGAGAAGTTCAATTTCCTGTTCGTTGATGCCGACCATAGCTTCACCAAGGTCAGATGAAAGTTCAGCGATCAGATTTGCATCTGTATAGTTTGTAACGGCCTGTACGATAGCAGCAGCACGTTTCGCCGGATTTCCGGATTTGAAGATACCGGAACCGACAAAGACTCCCTCTGCGCCTAACTGCATCATAAGAGCAGCATCAGCAGGAGTTGCAACACCGCCGGCAGCAAAGTTTACAACAGGAAGTTTTCCGTTTTCATGTACATAAAGGACAAGATCATAAGGAACCTGCAACTGTTTGGCTGCCTCGAAAAGTTCATCTTCACGCATACTTACTAGTTTGGAAATTTCACTGTTCATTTTGCGCATATGGCGAACTGCCTGAACAATATCACCGGTTCCCGGTTCACCTTTTGTACGGATCATAGAAGCTCCTTCATTGATACGTCTAAGTGCTTCGCCAAGATCTTTTGCACCGCAGACAAATGGAACACAAAACTCTCTTTTGTTAATATGGTAGACATCATCTGCAGGTGAAAGGACTTCGCTTTCATCAATATAGTCGATTTCAATTGCCTGAAGTACCTGAGCTTCTGCAAAATGTCCGATTCTGCATTTGGCCATAACAGGGATTGAAACAGCTTCCTGGATTCCTTTGATCATCTTCGGGTCACTCATACGGGAAACTCCACCAGCAGCGCGGATGTCAGCCGGAATTCTTTCCAGTGCCATAACAGCACATGCACCGGCAGTTTCTGCAATCTTTGCCTGTTCCGGAGTTGTAACATCCATGATCACTCCACCTTTTAACATCTGTGCCAGATTTTTATTCAATTCATAACGTTCATTATTTGTACTCATTTTTAAATCCCCTTTTCTTTACTAATTCGATAGGTAATAGTATAATGACAAAGTGACTATATAAAAATACTCAGTTTTAATATATTCAAAAAGGTCAGAATGGAGAAAAAAGTAAATATGTTGACATATAATTTTGAAAATATAGGGTCAGATACGCTTTATCGATATTTGTATAAATGTATTAAGAATGACATTATTCAGGGGAAAATTAAGAGTGGAGAAAAACTTCCATCAAAGCGTGCACTTGCAAAAAATCTGGCCATAAGTGTGATCACTGTCGAGAATGCCTATGGTCAGCTTGCAGCAGAGGGATATATTTATTCCGTTCCAAAGAGTGGATTTTATGTAGCAGACCTGCGGGATGACAGAATGAAAAGCGAGAGTGGTTTATCAGAAAATAGGATTTACAGCAATAAGTTAAACCTTACCGGTGGAAAGAATGCTTATATCGCAGATTTTACGAGTAATCAGACGGAACAGAGTGCATTTCCATTTTCTATTTGGACAAAGACGATGCGGGCAGTAATGAATGACTATCAGACTGAATTGATGCTTAATCCACCGTGTGGCGGAGTAATGGAATTAAGACAAAGCATTGCGGATTATCTGAAAGCATTCCGAAATATGACGGTGCGGCCGGAACAGATCATTATTGGTGCTGGAACAGAATATTTGTCCAGTCTTTTGATTCAGCTTTTGGGAAAAGAATTGAAATATTCAGTTGAAAATCCGGGATATCATAAAATCGCAAAAATTTATCGCAGTATGGGAGCTTGTTATGAGTATATAGAAATAGAAGAGGACGGACCGAAGGTAGAAGAATTGGAAGAAAAAGAAATCAATGTGATACATTGTTCTCCATCGCATCATTATCCAACCGGAAGGGTAATGCCAATCAGTAAACGTTATGAGTTACTTGGCTGGGTGACAAAAACGAAAGATAGATATATTATAGAAGATGAATATGACAGTGAACTTAGATTGAACGGTAAGCCAATTCCATCGCTTCAGAGCATTGATGTATCAGGAAAAGTGATTTATATGAATACATTTTCCAAGACTTTGTGTTCAACAGTGCGAATCAGTTATATGGTGCTACCGGATGAATTGGCAGAACGATTTTACAGAGAACTTTCTTTTTATTCCTGTACGGTATCAAATTTTGAACAATATACGTTAGCGCAGTTTATGAATTCAGGATCATTTGAGAAACATATTAACCGACTGCGTAACTATTATCAGCAGAAAAGAGACAGGATCCTGGAAGCATTTTTACAAGGAGCATTGAAAACTAAAATCAAGATTTTGGAAGAAGATGCAGGAGTACATTTTTTAATGAAAGTAGATACAAACCTGAGTGAAGAAGAATTTCTGGATAAAATGAAGAGCAAAGGAATTAAGCTGGCTGCATTGTCATCCTATTATCATTCAAGTGAGAAGAAAAAGTATGAAAATATTTATGTTATGAATTATTCATTTGTTGATTGTGAAAAAATGGAATATGTTGCAAAGATGATAACACAAGTGGAATGACATGGAGAAAAGTATGGAGGGAGAAAGATAAAATGACTTTGCGAAAGAAGTTAATGCTCTCTTTTTTGATACTGGTGCTTTTGATGGGATCAATGATTGGATATTTTTCTTATCAAAATGCAAAAAATCTTGTATTGGAAAACAAAGAACAAGAGATGGCTGATACAATTAACAGAATTGATATCTCTATTAATAGTCAGGTTCAGCAGATCAATCGTCTGGCTGAAAATGTAAAATCCAGTCAAATCGTGAGGGCATATTTGAAAAAAGAGATACATACGCAGGAAGAAACAGAAGAATTAAATGATTGGATGGAAGGGCTTTTAAATCTTATATCAAGCTGCACAGATTTGATATTGATGAATGAAGATGGAACCGTGTATTACAGCTATTCAGGCTGCCAGGCAGTGAATGATAAAAGGCGGATGGAAGTATATGAGAATGCAGCAAGTAACCTTGTTGGAGATGGTACCTGGACGGAAAAAGGAAGTTCGCTTTGTCAGAAAAATGCAGAAGAAGTAGTAACATTTATAAGTTCTATCAATAAGGTAATTCTTGCGATAGAATTGAATCCGGAGACGTTTGGACTTTTGATGTTGAATAATTATAGTACCTTTCAAAATCAGTACACTTATCTGGTGGATTGCGCAGGAAATGTTCTGTGCTCGAATAAGACAAATATTTATGATTGGGGAGATGTCGTAACAAAAGGGATGGAAAAAGGAGTTAGAAGATATGAATTCAACTGGGATAACAAGGATTATTTTGCCTGTAGGCAGTATAATGGACTGACCGGATGGGAGACTTATTCAGTGGTTTCGACAGATGATTTCTTCCCACAGGCAAAGAGACTTCGAGAAGCAATTATGGGCCTTGTTTTGCTGGCAATGCTGGCGGCAGGAGTTGGAATTTTTATTTTGTCCTATACATTTACAAGGCCAATCGGGAGATTGAAAAATGCTATGAAACAGGTCGAAGCAGGAGATTTTGAAATACAGGTAGAATCAAAAGCACAAGATGAAATAGGAATACTGATTCAGTCTTTTAATTATATGGTCAGTAGATTACGCCAATTGATTATGGAAGTATACCAACAAAAACTGGCACAGAAGAATGCAGAGCTTACAGCACTTCAGGCTCAGATCAATCCACATTTCCTTTACAATACATTAGATTCTATCAATTGGATGTTAATTGAAAAGGGAGAATGGGAGATAAGTGATGTTGTAGTATCTTTAGGAGATATTTTGAAATATTCACTTCATGGAGAAGAGATGCTTGTACTTTTTGAGGAAGAATTAAAATATATTGAAAGTTATCTTTGTATTCAGAAGAACCGATTAGAAGATCGTCTGACAGTTCAGATAGAAATAGATGAAGAAGCAAAGCTGTGTTTTGTTCCGAAGCTGATTCTTCAGCCGATTGTGGAGAATGCGATTCTGCATGGAATTGAGAAGAAGAAGGAGATGGGCAGAATCCAGATTCAAGCGATCGTCAGAGAAGGAACTCTTGAGATACGTGTAACAGATGATGGAATCGGTATGCAGCCAGATCGTTTGATGAGGTTTAGGGAGAGTATTATGTCAGATGAAATCAGTGGAAAGCATATTGGAATGCGAAATGTACATCGTAGAATTCAGTTGCATTTTGGAGAGGCATATGGATTAAAAATTGACAGTGAATGGCAGAAAGGGACAACCGTTACTATTCTTCTCCCGGTAGAAGAAGTGGATCAGGCAAAGGAGGTTACAGAAGATGAAAATCGTAATTGTAGATGATGAACCGAAGATCAGGAATGGTCTATCAAAATTATTGTCATCCAGACCTGGATTTGATATTACAGGCGTATTCGAAAATGCCATGGAAGCGCTGGAACAGTTGTCTGTTTCTTATGCGGATGTGATTATTACTGATATTAAGATGCCGGAGATTAATGGTCTGGATCTGATCAATCGAATCCGTGAAAAGGATGAGAATACAAAAATTATTATATTAAGTGGTTATAGTGATTTTTCTTTTGCACAGAGAGCAATAGAGCTTGGTGTGACCAGATATCTGACAAAGCCTACAAATGCCAGAGAATTGATTGGAATTCTGGAAGAAATTGGGAAAAATATTCAGAAACCTCGGAGTGAAGAAAAACAAGAAATGAAAGTGACAAATCTTTTTGTTCAGAAAGCGATGGACTACATTTCTATGAATTATTCACAAAAGCTGACCTTGACAAAGATTTCAGAACAACTTTGTATCACGCCCAACTATTTGAGTGAGTTGTTTAAAAAACATACAGGTCAGAATGTATCTGAATATATTATAGATTACCGGCTGGAGAAAGCTTGTCAATTTCTTAAGAATCCGCAGCTTAGAATAGGAGAAGTTTCAGAAAAAGTGGGAATTAACGATGTTCGTTATTTCAGCAGTATGTTTAAGAAAAAATATAATCTTACGCCGACAGAATACAGAAACAAACAATAAAAGATAAAAACCGTAAATATTAAACAAAAATAGAAAGTTATCACATTGAAAATACAACAAAATGTACTAAAATTGAAGTATAAGATATCAATGCGCAAATGATATATCGAAACAAAAATAAAAAATAATGGAGGTACATTATGGGGGCTTTTCAAAGACAGATAGGCGATATGGTAGAATTGACACCGGAAGGTGAAAAGGAAATCCATAAATACAAAAATAATTATGCAGATGCGACAAAACCATTGAGTTCAAAAGAGCGTAACTGGTCAGCATGGGACATGGGAAATCTGTGGATTGGTATGATTGTATCTATCGCAGTATACCAGGTAGCAAGTGGACTGATTGTATCTGGTATGTCATGGGCACAGGCATTGTTAACGATTGTATTAGGACATACACTTGTCATGATTTTTGCAGTTGTTCTTGGACATTTCGGTACAAAGTATGGACTTGGTTATCCGATGCTCAGTAAAATGGTGTTTGGGTCAAAAGGAACTGTAGTCCCGTCAATTGTTCGTGGAGTACTTGGTTGTTTTTGGTTCGGTGTTCAGGCATGGATTGGCGGTCAGGCACTTAATGCAATTATCGGAGCAATCATTCCGGCATGGCATGGACTTGGATTTAAAGGTTTATTTATTTCATTCTTATTATTCTGGGCAATGAATGTATATATTGCAGGATCAGGATCCAGTGCATTACAGAAACTGGAAAAGTTTGCAGCACCGGTATTGATTGTATTGAGCTTTATCGTAATCATTTGGGGAATTAGAAGTGCAGATTGGAGTGTGTCGAAACTTCTTTCTGATCCATCTCTTCAGGGAGATCCGTCCAAGAATTTCTGGACACTGTTTTTCCCGGCATTGTCTTCAATGATTGCATTTGACGGTGGTATTGCACTGTCTATGGCAGATTTCACAAAGAACTGTAAAACACAGAAGGCACAGGCAGCAGGACAGCTTGTCGGGGCACCTGTAATGACAGCATTCATTTCCTTTGTAGGAATTTGCGGAACAGCAGGAGCAGCAATTGTATTTAAAGAAGCAATCTGGGAGCCGGCAGTTCTTGTAAGTAAATTTGACAATCCACTTATTGTAATTATTTTCTCATTGTTCATTATTATGGCTGTACTGACAACAAATGTTGCAGCAAATCTGGTTCCACCGACAAATGTTATCGCAACTTTATTTGCAAAGAAAGTAAGCTACAAAAAGGCTGCTTTGATTGCAGCAGTACTTGCTTTATTTGCTCAACCGTGGAATGCACTGGCAAGTGCGTACGATTTGATTTATAATGTATGTGGAATGCTTGGAGCGTTGCTGGGACCTATCTCAGGATTATATCTGGTATCCTATCTGTTTGAGCATAAGACAGAGGTTGATATGGTTGATATGTACAAGGAAGACGGCGGAAAATATTATTATTCAAAAGGCTTTAATGTACCGATCATCATTATTTTTGTGGCAGCAATGATCATTATCTTTGCCGGAAAATATATTGCACCACTGAAATTTATCTTTGACAATGCATATGTAGTAGGAAGTATCGGTGCAGGTCTTGCATACTTTATCTATATTAAAGCAGCAAAAAGAGGTTAGAAACAGCACTCATCAGGCACAAAAATCACCGCAGCTATGGAAAGCATAGACTGCGGTAGAAGTATAACTGAAACTAAGAGAGGAGTGGAAGTATCATGAAAACACTTGTAAAAAATGGAATGATCGTATCACCGGAGGACACTTATGAAGCAGATGTCCTGATTGAGGATGGTGTGATCGAATGTATCGGAAAGAACCTGGAAGCAAAATTTGGGGATGCAGATAAGGTGATCGATGCAAAAGGAAAATATGTTCTCCCGGGAGGTATTGATGTTCATACGCATATGGATATTGATGTTGGAATCGCGAGAGCAGTAGATGATTTTTATACAGGTACTGTTGCAGCCGCATGCGGCGGAACTACAACAATCGTAGACCATATGGGATTCGGACCGGCAGGATGCCCGCTACATCATCAACTGGATGTATATCATGGACTGGCAGACGATAAAGCTGTTATCGATTATGGATTCCATGGAGTAGTCCAGCATGTAGACGAGTCTATTTTAAATGAGCTTGAGACAATGATGGATGACGGAGTCCAGAGCACAAAGGTTTATATGACTTATGGCTATAAGATTGATGATGATGGTATTTTAGAAGTTCTTAAGAAGATGAAAGAACTGCATGGAATCACAGCATTCCATTGCGAGAATCATTATGTGGTAGAGCATCTGAAGAAAGAATATGGTGATGCCGGAAAGACAGCGCCGATCTATCATGCGAAGAGCAGACCGAATCTTGCAGAAGCAGAGGCTGTAAGAAGAGTCCTTTATCTTGCGAAGCTTGCAGGTGATGCACCGGTGTATATTGTACATCTTTCTTGTAAGGAAAGTCTTGAAGCAGTTGAAGAAGCAAGAAGAAATGGACAAAAAAACATTTTTGTTGAGACATGTACACAGTATCTGACACTTACAGAAGACAGATATAAAGATCCGGATGGATTGAAATATATTATGTCTCCACCGCTTCGTACACAGCAGGATCTTGATGCGCTGTGGAAAGGATTAGAGGCAGGAGAGATTCAGATCGTTGCGACAGATCATTGTCCATTCAATTATGCAAAAGAGAAACAGGACGGCAAGGATGATTTCAGAAAATGTCCGAACGGAGCTCCGGGAGTTGAAGAAAGAATGATTCTTCTTTTCTCAGAAGGTGTAATGAAAAACAAAATCAGCATCAACAAGCTGGTAGAAGTTGCCTGCACAAATCCGGCAAAGGTGTACGGAATGTATCCTAAGAAGGGAATTATTGAACCGGGAGCAGATGGAGACCTTGTGATTATTGATGCTGATGCAAAACAGACACTGACTCACGAGATGATGCACGGAGCTGTTGATTATACTTCTTATGAAGGAACAGATCTGCACGGAAAGATTGATCTCGTAATGCAGAGAGGAAATATCATCGCTGAAAATAATGAATTTAAAGGGAATCGAGGAGATGGAAAGTATCTCTACAGAAAACCTTTTTTAGGAGATTTATAATCGAAAGTCAGAGAATCTGAAATATACAGAACTCAAAAATAAGGGATAACAAGGCATGGAAGATACCAGGGAAAAAAAGAAAATAAAAGCTGAGACAGGCTTCATTGTTGCAGTATTACTTATCATTGTCGCAGTAATCGAAGGAACTACTTACCGAAAAATTATTCCGGTCAATCAGCCGAAAGTTGTTGTAATTCTTCCGGGAGATACAAATGATCAAAGTTGGAATACGGGAAATTACGAAGGGATTCTTGCAAATCAGAACAAAGATAAGAAAATTGATCTGGAGTATCAGAGTAATGTCGAAGAGAAAGACTTTGAGGCAGTGATTCGCAGATATGCAGAAGACAATTATAATCTGATCATACTTGCAGGATCACAATTCGAGGAGGTTGTTTCTTCCGTGTCAGGAGATTATCCGAAAGTTGATTTTTGTATTTTAAATGGTCGATCGGCATCAGGTAAAAATACATTCTCTGTTTATCCAAAAGAAGAGGAAGCAAGCCATCTGGCGGGAATCATTGGTGGAAACCTGACGAAGACAGGAGTATTTGGCATTATTGCCGGTTATCCGAATGAGGCAATGGAAACCTTGTTGGATCAATACGAAAAGGATGTTCGTCAGTTGGCTGCGGATAGAAAGCTTCCGAATGCAACAGTACTCAGGGCCTATGCGAATAGTTGGGAAGATGAGGAACTTGGAAAAGAGATTGCAAACCAAATGATCGGAAAAGGTGCAGATGTTTTATTTATTTACGCAAATAAAGTTGGAAATGGCTGCATTGAGGCTGCAAAGGAAAATGGAGTAAAGGTGATTGGATTTTCAGAGAATCAAAATGATCTCGCTCCGGGAACGGTTGCAGCATCGATTAAGTTTGATTTCGGAAAAATATATTCCTGGATTTTAGATCATTATATGGATGGAAAACTCAATGGTAATGAAGTTTATGGAGTAGGTATTGAAGAAGAAATTTTTATTCCGATTTTTACAGATGAAGTACCAAAGGAGGTACAGCAGACGGTAGAAAATAATATGAAATAATAAGAAAACCCCTAAAACAGAACCGTTCACGGTAATGTTTTAGGGGGTTTTTTGTAGTTATATATTTTAGACCATTACATTAGATCAAATGTGTACTTTCAAGCTTCTCCATAAATGCCTCATTCATCTTGATGATTGGTTTTCTAAGAAGTAGTCCAAGCAACAGTGAAGGAACGAGGTAGATTGCCAGTTTTCCAATTTCTGCTGCATAGGCTGTTCCGTAGAATCCTGCAATACATTCACGCATCGCATTCATGCTGTGTGTGAACGGCAGAAGTGGATAAACAACCTGGAAAAACTTCGGTGCACACTGGATCGGGAATGTTCCACCACTTCCTGCAACCTGCATTACCATCAGGACAACGGCAATTGCTTTACCGATATCTCCAAAGGAGACAGTCAGTGCATAGATCAGATTCACATAGACAAAGCTTGTGAACATACCGGTTAGTACAAACATTACCGGATGCTTACACTGAATACCAAGGAAGAAAAGATCTCCAAGACAGATGAGTGCACTTTGCATGAAACCGATAATGATCAGAAGTAGGATACGTCCGATATAGAGCTGATATTCTTTCGGATGGAATAGTTTCTTCTTTGTAGAATCAGCTACAGTGACTTTTAGCATGGCAGCCATAACAACAGCACCTACCCAGATCGCAAGAGTGGAGTAGAATGGAGTCATTGCAGACCCGTAATTTTCAATTGGATAAATCTTTTTCTCATCCAGTTTGACCGGGGAGGAGAGAAAAGATGAAATCGTTTCGGAGTCTTCGGATAACAGGTTTGTTACGGCAGCCATACCTTCTGAATCATCAGTGGAAAGTTTTGTAGCTACAGCCGTCAGCTTTTCAGAAGATTCTTTTAACAGAGCAGCAGAATTAGTAAGTGCTGTCTGAAGTCCTGTAAGTCCACTTGAAGCAGAACCGGTAACGTTAGCAATATTTTCAATACTGCTGTCAAGGCTTCCAAGCATAGAGGAGACAGAACCTGTTGTAGAACTCAATGAATTGGAAAGATTATCAAGATTTCCTTTTACATTTTGTTCGTAAGTTGTCTCAACTGCCTTGACGGAAGAAGTTGCTTCGCCGATCAGACTATCAAGTTCACTCTTTAATGTAGTGGCATTTGCGGTTGCTGTAGTGATCGAAGTTGCAGCACCGTTAATTTTATCACGGAGTGCAGTCTGTCGTTCAATTGCCAGCTGAATCTGCTGATTGATTCCATTGACCGCATTTTGAATCTCAGGATAATCTGAGGAGGCGTCTGCAATAGCAGATAATGCAGCAGAAAGCTGATTATACCCGTCAATGACATTTTGTACGCGGCTACTTACGGAAGACAATGCATTTGCTGCCGCCTGTGCATCTGAGTTGTAGGAACTTAAAGCCTTGTCAATAGTATCAGAGACAGCGGTGTAGAAGCTTGCATTCTGTGCTAATGCGTCAGAAATCGTGCTTGTAGTTCCGGACAGGGCAGCAGTTAATGAATCAATTCCGGAATCAGAATTCTTTAAGGAATTGAGGCTGGTTTTTGTGCCGGAACCGGTTTCCTGAAGAAATTCTGTTGTTGTGTTCAGCATTGTAACTGCAGAGTTTGTCATGTCTGAGAAGGACTGAACAGTTGCAGCAACAGTTCCAAGATCAGATCCCATCTGATTCAAATTACTACTCATATTGTTGATCAGAGAATCATCACCTGTCTTCTTTGCGATTGAATCTACCGTCTGAAATGCATCAAGTGCGGTCTGGGCAATTGTCTCAATGAATGTCTGATTAATCTGTTTCTGGACAGCCGTTGCGCCTTTTCCGGTAATGATCGGAGCAATTGCATTTTCTTTTTCATTTTCATAATAAGTCAGATCCGGATGTTCAGCTTCAGAAGAGAAGACACTCATCATTTTCTGGCTAAAGTCTTCAGGGATTACGATCGCAGCATAATATTCTCCGGATTTTACACCTTTTTGAGCATCTTTTGAATTAGTAAAAACCCAGTTGAACTGAGAATTTTTATGCAGAGAAGAGAGGATCTGCTCTCCCATGTTGATCTTTACGGCAATAAGATCACTTTCATACCCTTTATCATCACTTGCAACTGCAAGTTTCAGCGCACCTGTATTTCCGTAAGGATCCCAGCTTGCGGAAATGTTAAACCATGCATAAAGAGTCGGAATTACAGTGATTCCCATAATAACGATCATTGCAATGACATTTTTCTGGATCTTCATCAGATCATTTTTCAGGATTAAAAAAATATTTTTCAAATTATTCCGCCTCCTTTCCACGGAAGTTTTCAAGCATTTCTTCGTAAGACATACCGGCAAGCTTTTTCTGTTCTTCTAATTTTGTATGAATGTATTCTACAACGATCAACCATACTGAAATCGCAATGATGGAAATGATCCATAAAGTCAGGAATACAATCTTTGATTCGAGACTGAACATCAGGATCAGGAAGATCAGAGGGATGATCGCAATGGCAAGGAAGCCGATGCGAATCATCTTACGGTAATTGTTTTCAAATTTCTGTGCCCGTTCAGCTGTTACAAGGCGAAGGTCTTCGATGGAAAGAGATGCCTGTAAGAGCATGGAGAGCTGTGTACTTCTGCTAAGTTCTGCTTCGTGAGGTTCGCACATCATAAATTCTGTTTCTGCCAGTTTCTTGTCGAACAGATGGTTCAGTCCGGAAAGAGCCGGGCGCAGTCCAAGTCCAATAAGCAGAGAGATCGGCACGTAGCACAGGAGCAGGATCAGAAGATCGTTGCGGAAGTTAGAACCGTAGAAACCGGCAATTGCTTCACGCATAGCATTCACACCATATGTAAATGGAAGGAGTGGATGCAGTTTCTGGAAAAAGGCTGGTGTCATCTCAATCGGGTAGGTTCCGGAAGAACCAGGAATCTGCAGGATTACGAGAATAACACAGAGCGCTTTACCAATATGCTTAAATGTAAGTGACAGTGCATAAATAATATTTACATAGACGAAAGAGCAAACCATTCCTGTCAGGATGAATTGTGCCGGATGATTGCATTGGACTCCTGGAAGGAGTGTATCACCAAGGCAGACGATAAATCCCTGAACAAGACCAACTGCCATGTATAAGAGCCAGCGTCCAAAGTATAATGTTGTCTGTCCGTAACCGCGCATGGATTCGTCTTTGTCCACTTCCATCTTAAAGATTGCGATCAGTACGATACCGCCGACCCAGATTGCAAGATTAGAGTAGAACGGTGTCATAGAAGAACCGTAATTATCTACGGCATAATAAGTCTCCGTTTTAATCTCCACAGGAGAGGACATAAATGATGAGATAGATTCTGCATCAATGCCTTCAAGAGAGAGCAGTTTTTGGTATGTAGCAGAGCCTGTCAGTGCATTCAGATCCGTCTGAATTGTACTTAGTTTGTCGCTTACGGCACTTAAAGATTCCTTCGTACTGTCAAGGAGGGCAGTTGTATTTGACAATCCACTCTCTAACTGGTCGAGCATATCATTGATCTGCTTAGAAGTAGCTGGTACTCCGTTTAGCAGTCCTTCTACCTGACCGGTCAATGTGGAAAATGTATCCAGTGTCTGTCCAAGCAGTGGAAGAATATTCTGGTCAAATGTAGAACGGAAAGTATGTAAGTTATTGATACTTTCTTTTGTCAGAGAAGTAAGCTGTTCCTGTGTTGCAGTTGTTGTATCAATCGCATCTTTGATTCCATTATTTCCAGTCTGAAGACTATTGATCAATTCCTGATTTGACTGGTTCTGAGTTTGCAGGGCAGAAATCTGTGCATTGATCTGATCTCCGATCGTTCCCGGAAACTTATTGGCAAGTTCCTGCATTTTTTTAAGAATATCTGCATTCAGTTCATTGACTGAGTTTGCATAACCAAGCGCATCACTGACAGAAGTGTTGATCTTTCCGGCTGCGGTAGCAAGTTCTGTCAGTCCTGTGGATGCTGAGCTGCTTGCCTGACCAAGTAAAAGTTCTCCGTCAGAGAGGGACTTAGAAAGTGCGGAAGAAAAATCTCCGGCAGAAGAACGTGTCGTATTCATGACAGAGTCAGCACTGGACAATGCATTTGCTCCGGATGTTGCTACATCTCCTAAAGATGTAGATGCATCTTTTGCATTTTCTATCAGCTTTGAGGTATTGGATGAGTCTTTACTGAATTTTTCTAGAAGCTGTTCGTATTCTTTGATATTATTATTTGCTTTTGTAAGCAGATCATTAATCTCTGCATTTGTTGAATCAACAGAGTCGGAAATGTTGAATACAGAATCCTTTAAAATCTCGGCAATTGTCTCAGATGCAACAGAGGAAAAGGTGTTATTAACCTGTGTCTGGATCGTGCTTGCACCTGAACTGGTGATCTTTGGCGCAATTGCATTGAGTTTTTCATTGATATAGTATTCAAGTTCCGGAGTTTCGATCTTTCCGGACAGGACACTTAGCAGGGATTCGCTAAAATCTTGCGGAATAATGATTGCTGCATAATATTCACCGGATTTAACTCCTTTAATAGCAGCATCTTTGGAAACAAACGTCCATCCTAATTGGTCGTTTTCCTTTAGTTGGTCAATGATCTGGCTGCCGGCATTGATCGTCAGATCATCATGTGTGGCATCGGTGTCCAGATTTGCTACTGCTACCTTGATGCCGGAAGTATTGGCATAAGGATCGATATTTGCTGCAATATTAAACCATGCGTAGAGTGAGGGGAGAATAGATACTCCGATCAAAACAAGTATTGCTGCCGGATTACGGAGCAAGCGTTTCATATCGCGGCGAAAAATCCGAAATGCGTTTCTCATGGATAAAACTCCTTTTCTTAAAAATATTTCTAGTAATAGATACAATGTTGATTTTCATGTCAAAAAGTATTATATTAATGTAGAAACTAATTTACAACCATTAATCAATACTGGATATGTCTAATAATAGACGAAAGATTGAAAAATGTCTAGCAGGTGAACAAAATCATTCATTTAAGCCATAGAAACGTTACTGTTCACTCCCGTGTCAATCACTCCGCTGATTGACACGGAGGATGCGTGTTTTGACTTGAATGCATCT
>ENA-OQIH01000939-OQIH01000939.1-human-gut-metagenome-genome-assembly--contig:-NODE-939-length-15590-cov-3.133630_pt1 | contig 15590 bp, 9 predicted proteins | sample MGYA00242575_ERZ504740 | MGnify/ENA primary metagenome ERZ504740 (study PRJEB26092, sample SAMD00036192) | human gut metagenome | host: Homo sapiens | study: EMG produced TPA metagenomics assembly of...
AAGAACCACTATGTCAGACAGCAGTATCTGCCGGATGCATTAAAAGACAGTCGTTTTTATGAAATGACAGAAATCGGTTACGAGAAAAAGATGAAAGAGCATTTAGATAAAATCAAAGCGGAGGCTGATTCCGAATGAAGGAGTATATCAATCGATTAGCAAGAGGAAAATTTACATATCAAAGACCGGAATTAGAAGTGCAGGATTATACGCTGACCGGCAGTGTCACGGCAGGCGGACAGGGAATGTTTACGTTCCGGTTTACGGCATCACAGCCGGCTTACGGCATTGTATTATCCAGTCATGCACGTGTCCGCATTGAAAAACCCCAGTTTGGCACGACACCGGCAGAGATAGTTTATACGGTAGATGCCGCGGATTTAAAAGAAGGTACGGTGATTCAGGGACAGTTTTATATTGTCAGCAGTGCGGGTGAAAAAAGCGTATCTTATGAATACACGGTTGAAGCGCAGAAGGTCATGACCAGCATGGGAGCAGCAGGCAGTATGTTTCATTTTGCCAATCTTGTACAGACTTCACCGGAGGAGGCAGCAGGCTTTTTTTTATCGCCGGATTTTAAACGGATATTTTTAAAAAACGATCCGGTACAGACCAATATTTATGATGTGGTAAAAGGCGCTAAAAACGGCAGTGAAGCCAACGTTTATGCAGCAATGGAAGAATTTTTAATTGCCGTGCGGAAAAAATCACCGGTTGGCATAGATGTTTTTCCGCAGACAAAGACATTTGCGGATTTTACGGAAAGCGTGAAAGAGCGTATAACGATTACCAGGAGCGGCTGGGGGTATACGGAGCTTACGGTTGAAACGGATGTACCGTTTATCTGTCCGAAGATAACACGCATTACGTCTGAGAATTTTACGGGCAATAAGTATGAACTGGAATATGTCATTGATGCGGACAAGCTGCACGCGGGCAGGAACTGGGGCAGAATGACAATCTGTTCTTTTACGCAGAAATATACGGTTGAAATTGAAGTAGACTGCGCCGGACAGGAAAATACGCACCGTGAGAAAAAGCAGGCGGTGCTTGCACTGGTTCAGGAATATTTAAGTTTCAGAATGAAGCGGGAAGACAAGCGGGCATGGCAGGACAAATCTTTACAGATTATAGAACGCATGCGCGGTATCTGCGATGACGATATTTTTTTCAAGCTGGCACAGGCACAGATTCTGCTGGTGCAGAACCGCAGTGATGAAGCCGGCTGGCTGATTGACAATGTCAGGGATTTTCTTGAAGAAAATAAGGACAGCCATGTGGAATTGTACTGTTATTACCTGTATGTCAGTGCAATGTATTATAAAGATAAGTCCTATACCTTTGCGGCAGTTAAGGTAATCCGGGATTATTATGAAAACGGCTATGATACGTGGCGCGTTCTGTGGGTTTTATTTTATCTGGATGCTGCGGAAGATGCAAATAAGAGCATTAAGCTTTTACGGATTAAGGATGCATACCACAATGGCTGTGTAAGTCCTGTGATGTATTATGAAGCGTTACAGATTTTAAATGCACAGCCGGAGCTTTTGCGTGTGTTAAACGATTTTGAACTGCACATTTTACAGTTCGGCTGTAAGTACGGCATAATTTCCACGAAACTGACTTTGTATGTGTGTGAAATGATTGCAAACGGTAAAGTGGCAGATATGCAGTATTTAAGACTGCTTAAAGCATTAAACGACTTTTTTGACAAGGATGAAATCTTAACCGTACTTGTTACACATATGATCCGCAATGAGCTGGTTGGACCGGAATACGCAGGACTGTACGAGAAGGGAATTCTGCGTGGACTCCGCATTACGCGTCTGTATGAATTTTATATAGAAAGTTTAGATAAAAAAGAATTAAAACGCCTGCCGCAGATTGTACTGCGTTACTTTACATATGAGAGCAGTTTAAGTACAAAAAGCAAGGCATATCTGTATGCGGACATTTTAAAAAATCACAGCAGCTCCAGAGAAATCATGAACACGTATGCACCGCAGATAGAGCGGTTTGCCTATGGGCAGATGAAAAAGGGATATATTGATCCTTATCTGGAAGTGATTTATGGATGGCTGTTTCAGAATGTCGGTGTCAATGAAGAAACAGCACCATTCTTGTCAAGATACTTATTTACATACCGTATTACCGTATTCAATGACAAGATTGAGTCGGTGCTGGTAAAGCACAAGGAACTGCGCAAGGGACAGCGCTGTACGCTGGTGGGACGGACTGCCTATGTGCAGATGTATACAAGGGACTGCATTCTGATGTTTGAAGATGCAGGCAAACAGGTACATAAAGGCAGTATCCAGTATGAAATCGAGAGGGTTTATGATAATCAGGCATATTTAAAAGCGCTGGATGATTACTGCAGCAAAGATATTTATCTACTGCTGAACTGGTTTGAACAAAGCTTAGAACAGCGTAAAAACGATGAAGAAGCCTGCGCAGTCTGTCTTGCATTGATGGCAGACGGCAATGTCAACCAGCTTACAAGAAACCGGTTAAACAGCTGGCAGATACAGTATTATCATGAATATTATCATGGCGAAGATTTTGGAGAACGCTATGAAAAGATTTTAAAAGAAGAATTGCAGATACACGATGCAGCGCTGCTGATTGAAACGTGTATTGCAGAAGGCATGTATGAGGATGCTTTTGATTTGGTATGTGAATACGGTTTTGAAGAAGCCGCACCGGCAAAGCTTTTACGTATGGCAAGAAATATGATTCTGTTAAGACCGCAGGAATACAATGAAAAATTGCTGGCGTGCTGTATTCATGTGTTTGATGAGGGCAAGTATGACGAAAATGTACTGGCATATTTAGAACAGTTTTATCAGGCAAAGTCCGATAAAATGATGAAAGTATGGCGTGCCTGTGCAGAATTTAGGGTGCCGTGCCAGACACTGGCAGAGCGGATACTGGTGGAACGGCTATTTACAGGAAATTTATCTGGCAGAATTCCGGAAGTTTTTACGTATTACCGTCAGCAGCTGCCGGATGCGGCGGTTGAAATGGCTTATCTGGCAGAAAATGCGTACCGTTATTTTGTGAAACACGAAACGGCAGACGAACAGGTCTTTACCTGTATCGGCGGATATCTGCTGGAAAATAAAAAAATGCCGCCGGTGTGTGGTATGGCATATTTAAAATACCATACGCAGTTTGGACAGGAACAGCTTGGCGCTACACATATGCTGTTACTGCAAAAGCTGATGGATATGCTGTGTGCGGAAAATATTTTCTTTTCATTTTATGAGCAGTATAAGGGGGTACTTTCCCTTCCGTATAATGCGGCAGACAAAACAACTGTAGAGTATTATGCACCGGAAAACAGCAAAGTACAGATATTCTACCGTCATGATGATAAGGAAGAATATCAAAGTGAAGTGTTATCCTGTGTGGCAGGCGGTGTTTATGCAAAGAGCTTTTCTTTGTTTTACGGGGAAAGCATACAGTACTATTTTCTGGAAGATGACGGTAAGAAAAAGAAAAAAACACAGGATGCCAGCCTGCTTTGTAACAATGTGACACCAAAAGAGCCGCAGGGACGTTTTGATTATTTAAATGATATGCTTGTCAGCATGGAAATGCATGATATGGCAACCATGAAAAAACTCATGCAGGGGTACTGCGTGCAGGATTACGTTGTGGAACAGATGTTTCAGCCTTTTTAAGAATGAAGGAGCTGCGCAGGCGGCAGAAGGAGATTGAATTGATAGTTGGAATAGATATCGGGCAGGAAAGTTCCCAAATCTGCTATTATGATGAACAGCAAAGACAGCCGGTATCGGTAAGCGTTGTAAATTCCGTGGACAACCGGCAGAAGTATCAGTTTGGATTTATGCTATCTGGTGCCAATCAGGATAATTTAAAAGAACTTCTTTGTACGCTGCTTGCGCTGCTTCCAAAAAACGGGCGAAAGGCAGGAGAACGGGATTCTATCTGTGTCACCGTCAGTGATTTTTCAAAGCCGGTGTTAGAAAAACTCTCGGCGGCAGTACAGCTTACAGGGTATGCAAAGGAAAACTGGAGTTTTATCAGCCATGAGGAAGCTTATGCGTATTACGCCTTTTCACAAAAAAAAGAGCTGTATGTCAACGGCGCGGTTTTACTCGATTACAGGGAAGACGGACTGCATACGCATTATATGACGATTGTAAAAAAAAGCGGTCAGGAAATGATACCGGAGGAAAGCCACGTTTACAGCTCCGAAATGATTTGTTCCGTGCCGCAAAGACGGAAAACACTGGCGCAGGCTGAAAAAGAACTGATACACTGTGTGCAGGATGCATTAAAGGATAAAATAGTATCTGCGGTATATCTGACGGGCGCCGGTTTTGAAGCAGAAAATCTGCCCAAGGAACTGACCCATGTGCTGTGCGCGCGCAGAAAAGCATTTGCGGGACAGAATCTGTTTGTAAAAGGTGCTGCATATGCTGCATTAAAGGAAGACACTTCTGCCGGTCATAGCAGCGGCAGACTGCTGGCGTGCAGAAACCGCATTACCACGGGGCTTGAATTAAATATCAAAGAACGCGGCGAGGAAAAGCGGTTCCGCATGGTCAGACCGGGAACGAACTGGTACGAAGCCGGACGCAGTGTAGAACTGATACTGGAAGATATGAGAACGATTCCTATTATTTTGCACAGGTGTGACACCGGACATGAATGGACACAGGAAATTGACATCAGTGCGATACCGTTCCGCCAGGGCAGGATGACAAGGGTGGCTTTTGAAGTCCGTTTTGACAGTGACAGCCATTGCGTGGTACGGATAGAAGATATGGGCTTTGGCGGATTTGTCAAAAGTTCCGGGGTTGTAGTGGAAGAAGAAATAAATTTGGAAACAGACAAAATTGCACAGAAAGAGGAATGAATATGAGCGGAATCATTTTATGCCGGACCGGGCGTGCATTAAAGCCGCTGGTTTTGGAAGAACCGGGGGTACAAATCTATTCACTGGAAGAATTGTGCTATTATATATACAACAATATCTATATTCTGACCAATGCATTTTTAGATGAAAAACTTATTGCGTTTATCCGGACAGAGATTAAGGAACCGTTGCTGGCAGACAAGCTTGAGCAGTTGAAGTGTGAAAATGCAGGGCTGGCGGAAGCGGTTGTGACCATTTTAAAGTATGTGGATTATTATGATACGGCAGAAATTGAACAGGTAAAGGACCTGCTTGCGATGCTGGATACACAGAATGTCTATGAACGGATGAAAATGCGTGCAGACCGGTTCCTTGAAAAAGGCTGCTATTATAGTGCAATCAGCAATTATGATAAAATTGTAAATGGAGAGCGCGACATCAATCTTTCAGGGCTGTTTTACGCAAAGGTCTATCACAATCTGGGAACTGCCTATGCCAGAATGTTCTTCTTTGAAAAAGCGGCAAAGTATTTTGAAGAAGCGTATAAAATCGGTCAGCATGAAAAGTCCCGGAAATGTTATCTTGCGGCATGCCGTATGGCAGAGGGTGAGGAACAGATACAGGATATGCAGGCACCGGAAGAAGAACAGGTGCTGCAAAGAGAACTGGAACTGCTTACAGACAATGCACGTTACAGCGATGAATACCGTGCGATGCAGAAAATGGAACACTTAAAATCCGACGGTGAAGTAGCACAGTATTATAAGGCGATTGATGACTGCATGGACAGATGGAAAGCGCAGTATAAAAGGTATACGTCATAGACGGATGAAATGAGGAAATATGGGATTATTAAATTATATCAAGGGAACAATTAAAGAAAATTACGATTTGGAAGATATCGAGGACATTGAAGACATTGATGATTTTGTCTATGACGATGAGCAGAATACAGGGGAAGAACAAAATGCGGATAATTCGCGGACAGAAGATTTAACGGGACTTGTCAGCGAATTTGAAAAAAATTATCAGAAGCATGAAAAAAAAGCAAAAGCACCGCAGAAAAAGAATAAAAAGGTCAGTTCCGAAGAAAAAATCCAGGAACAGCGCAGAAAAGCAAAAGAAGAAGAAAAAAAGTATGATGAGCTGTTAAACAGTGTGCAGGCAAAGTCCCTGATTCATGTAGTAGATAAGATGAATCAGGCAGGGACACAGGAAAATTATTCGGGGAAGCTTGCAAAAGAAGAAAAAGAAGAAACGGAATACTTAAAACAGCTTGAAAAAGAAGAAGAAAAAAAGCGGATTCAGGAAGTTTTAAATTATTCGGAAGAAGATAAAGAATTCGATGCCAGTGCCGTACATATCCCGGATGTATCCAGAACACCGCGCCGTCTGGACAATATTAATACGGATTACTACGATAAGGAAGAAACAAAAGCCTATATCCGCAGCCAGTGTGAAATCATGGAAGAAGCCACCGGACACATTGAACTGGCGATGGAAGAATACAATGTCGTTACGGAACATTTTTCGGATATCCAGCTGATTGATACGGCACCGGACAATATCCGCAGAAGGATTACGGAAACGGCAGACCGTGTAGATAATCTGACGGTAGACCGGCGGATTTTTAAATCCGGCGAGCATAAGCTTTCCACCCATACGTATCACCGCATGGAACAGTTTGAAGATGAACTGCCGCGTGGTATGAAGTATCTGGAAAAACAGGAATCGTATTATGAAACCGTCAAACGGGATATGAGGATTCTTGAAGGGGAACGCATGAGTCTGCGCATGGAGGCTGCGGCACTCACAACGCGCCAGCTGCGTATCAGAAGCCTTGCCCTTGCCGCGATTGTCGGGCTGGCATTCGTATTTATGGTATTTTTCATTGCGCTTTCCGTAACGGAAGATACACAAAATACCATGCTTTATATTGTCGTTGCCTTTCTGGGAGCGGTGCTTGCCCTTGGCATGTTTGCCCTGCTAAAATATACGGAACGGCAGGTTCTGGTGACGGAAATCAAACTCAATAAAGCTACGACATTACTGAATAAAACAAAGATTAAGTATATCAACGCAGCCAATACGCTTGATTATGAATATCATAAATATCATGTCAGAAGTTCGTATGAACTGTCAAAGAAATATGAAGTTTATATGGACATGAAAAATGAGCAGCGCAAGATTGTACAGATGACGACCAAATTAAGTGAAGCAGAAGAAGATTTACTGGATTTACTTAAAAAACTCGGACTCTATGATGCCAAATTGTGGCTGTCACAGGTACGTGCCCTTGTATACAGCAAGGATATGGTGGAAGTGCGGCACGATTTGAATACACAGCGCCAGAAACTGCGCAAACAGATAGAATATAACGAAAACAGGATTGAGGAAGCAAAGAAGAATATTAAAGAGGCAGCGGTCCGTAATCCCGACTGTATGGACGAAGCAATCCATATTATTGAGCAGTTTGAGAGTAAAAACGTAAGAAATCAGTAAAAACTGCTTGCCAATTTGTAGTCATATGATAAAATAAAAGTTAGGTTTTGCAATTGGAGGAAAAGAAAATGATGAAAGAAAGACTGCATGAAATCAGAGAAAAGGCATTAGCCCAGATTAATTCCACTGATTCACTTGAAAAATTAAATGAGGTAAGAGTTTCTTTCCTGGGTAAAAAGGGAGAACTTACAGAAGTCTTAAAGGGCATGAAAGACGTTGCACCTCAGGACAGACCGGCAGTTGGACAAATCGTAAATGAAACCAGGCAGGCAATTGAGGAAGTACTGGAAAACGCGAAAAAGGAACTTTCCGCAAAAATGCGTGAAGTCCAGTTAAAGAGCGAAGTGATTGACGTAACACTTCCGGCAAAGAAAAACAATGTCGGACACAGACATCCAAACACTGTTGCACTCGATGAAGTAAAGAGAATATTTGTCGGCATGGGTTATGAAGTCGTAGAAGGACCGGAAGTAGAATATGATTATTACAATTTTGAAGCGTTAAATATCCCTGCAAATCATCCGGCAAAAGATGAACAGGATACATTTTATATTAATGATAAAGTTGTACTGAGAACCCAGACTTCACCGGTTCAGGTCCGTGAAATGGAAAAAGGCAAACTGCCGATCCGTATGATTGCGCCGGGCAGGGTATTCCGTGCAGATGAAGTCGATGCAACCCATTCTCCATGCTTCCATCAGATTGAAGGCATGGTTATTGATGAGGGTATTACATTTGCAGATTTAAAAGGAACACTGGCTGAATTCGCAAGAGAGTTATTCGGACCGGAAACAAAAGTAAAATTCCGTCCTCATCATTTTCCATTTACAGAGCCAAGTGCAGAAATGGACGTGACATGTTTTAAGTGCGGCGGTAAGGGCTGCCGTATGTGTAAGGGCGAAGGCTGGATTGAAATTCTTGGCTGTGGTATGATTCACCCGCATGTATTTGAAATGAGCGGTATTGACCAGAACAAATATACAGGATTTGCATTCGGAATCGGTTTGGAAAGAATTGCGTTGCTGAAGTATGAAATTGATGACATGAGACTTCTCTATGAAAATGACGTAAGATTCTTAAAACAGTTCTAAAAAGAACGACGGCTGTAAGACAGCAAAGAAATTGGATACGAGGAAAGGATATTGAATCATGAATACATCATTAAATTGGATTAAGGCAATGGTTCCGGGACTGGAAGTAACAGACCAGGAATTCAGGGACGCAATGACACTTTCGGGAACAAAGGTGGAAAATTTTACCGCTTTTGACAAAAATCTTGATAAAATCGTTGTCGGACAGATTGAATCGGTCGAAAAGCACCCGGATGCAGATAAGCTGGTAATCTGCCAGGTGAATGTCGGCAGTGAAACTGTTCAGATTGTAACAGGCGCACCGAATATTCCGGTGGGTTCATCAGGACAGAAAGTACCGGTTGTATTAGATGGCGGACGTGTGGCAGGTGGTCATGACGGCGGCGCACTTCCGGAAGACGGCATTAAGATTAAAAAGGGTAAGTTAAGAGGTGTAGAAAGCTTCGGTATGATGTGTGCCATTGAAGAACTCGGTTCTTCCCGTGAATTTTATCCGGATGCACCGGAAAACGGCATTTACATTTTAGGTGATGATGCACAGGTTGGAGAAGATGCCGTTCACTATCTCGGTTTGGATGATACCGTATTTGAATATGAAATTACAAACAACCGTGTAGACTGCTACAGTATTATCGGTATTGCAAGGGAAGCAGCGGCAACCTTCAGAAAGCCGTTTACACCGCCGTTTGTAACAGAAACAGGCAACGCAGAAGACATTAACGATTATGTAAAGGTTGATGTGGAAGCCACAGACCTCTGCAGCCGTTACACCGCAAGACTTGTAAAGAATATCAAGCTTGCTCCGTCACCGAAGTGGATGCAGCGCAGACTGGCATCAGCAGGTATCCGTCCGATTAACAACATCGTAGATATTACAAACTACGTTATGGAAGAATACGGTCAGCCAATGCACGCTTATGATTATGACACCCTTGCAGGTGGTAAGATTGTTGTAAGACGTGCCAAAGACGGTGAGAAGTTCATGACATTGGATGGACAGGAAAGAACACTTGATTCTGATATGCTGATGATCTGTGACGGTGAAAAGGCTGTCGGTCTTGCAGGTATCATGGGCGGTGAAAATTCCAAGATTACGGATGACGTAAAGACCATGTTATTTGAAGCTGCAACCTTTGACGGCACAAATATCAGAAAGGCAACAAAGCGCCTGGGTCTTCGTACAGATGCTTCCGGTAAGTTTGAAAAGGGCTTAGATCCTGAAAATGCACTGGCGGCAATGAACAGAGCATGCCAGTTAATCGAAGAACTTGGAGCCGGTGAAATTGTCGGCGGCGTGGTTGACGTATATCCGAATAAGAAGGAAAGAGTCAGAGTGCCGTTTGAACCGGAAAGAATCAATGCACTACTGGGTACAAATGTTTCCGTGGAAGAAATGCTTGGATACTTTAAGATGCTTGAATTAGACTATGATGAAGCAAAACAGGAACTGATTATTCCGACGTTCCGTCAGGATTTATTAAGAACAGCGGATATTGCGGAAGAAGTTGCAAGATTTTTCGGATATGCCAATATTCCTACAACACTGCCACACGGAGCTTCTACAATGGGTAAGATTTCCTTCAAGCAGAGAGTGGAAGATGTAGCCGGAGAAATCGCACAGTTCTGCGGATTCTCACAGGCAATGACTTATTCATTTGAAAGTCCGAAGGTATTTGATAAGTTAAAGCTGGCAGCAGATGCAGAGGAAAGAAAGACAGTTGTCATTTCCAATCCGTTAGGAGAAGATTTCTCCATTATGAGAACACTGCCGTTAAACGGAATGCTGAATTCGCTTGCAACCAACTACAACCGTAGAAATAAAGATGTAAAGCTTTATGAACTGGCAAAGGTTTATGTTCCGGTAGAAGGAGAAGACCTTCCGGATGAGAGAGTACAGTTCACACTGGGCTTCTACGGCGACGGTGATTTCTTTACAATGAAGGGTGTTGTTGAAGAATTCTTAGAAAAAATCGGTATGAGTGCAAGACCGGAATATGATCCGGAAGCCGGAAAGACATTTTTACATCCGGGACGTCAGGCAGAGATTCTTTACAAAGATACTGTAATCGGTTATCTCGGTGAAGTACACCCGGACGTTGCTGACACCTATGGACTGGGCGACAGAACTTATGTTGCAGTTCTTGATTTGCCGGAGATTTTACCGTTTGCTTCATTTGACAGAAAGTACGAAGGTATTGCAAAATTCCCTGCTGTTACAAGAGATATCAGTATGGTAATGCCAAAGACGGTACTTGTCGGTGAAGTAGAAAAGATTATTGAAAAGAGAGGCGGAAAGCTTCTTGAAAAATATAACCTGTTTGATATTTATGAAGGTGCACAGATTAAGGAAGGTTTCAAGTCCGTAGCTTATACCATTTCTTTCCGTGCAAAGGACAGAACATTAGAAGATAAAGATATCCAGCCGATTATGGAAAAGATTCTGGAAGACCTTTCCGGCATGGGTATCGAACTTCGTTCTTAATTATAAATAAAAAACAGCCCGTTCTGCGGCAGAAAAGCTAACTGCCGCGAAGCGGAAAAAGATAGGAATGGAGCAGCATATGGAATCAATGAATTTACATGATTTTTATTATGATCTGCCACAGGAGCTGATTGCACAGGACCCGCTGTCAGACCGTTCCAGTTCAAGACTGATGGTACTGGATAAAAAGACAGGGGAAATACAGCACAAAATTTTTAAAGATGTGATTGATTACTTAAATCCGGGAGATTGTCTGGTCATTAACGATACCAAGGTGATTCCGGCTAGACTGATAGGCGAAAAAGTCGGAACGGGCGCGGCAATCGAAGTGCTTTTGCTTACCCGCAAGCAGGATTTAAAAGACACATGGGAAGTGCTTGTAAAGCCGGGTAAAAAGGCAAAAATCGGTACACAGATCAGCTTTGGCGGTGGAAAATTAATCGGAGAGATTGTGGATATTGTAGAAGAAGGCAATCGTATGATACAATTCACTTATGACGGTATTTTTGAAGAAATACTCGATGAACTGGGTCAGATGCCGCTTCCACCGTATATCACACACCGTCTGGAGGATAAGAACCGTTACCAGACCGTTTATGCAAAGCATGAAGGTTCTGCAGCGGCACCGACAGCGGGTCTTCATTTTACAAAAGAACTGCTGGAAAGGATACAGGAGAAGGGTATTGAAATTGCCCGTGTCACGCTGCATGTCGGACTTGGAACGTTCCGTCCGGTAAAGACAGAAAACATTCTGGAGCATCATATGCATTCAGAATTTTATACGGTGACACAGGAAGCAGCAGACAAGATTAATACGGCGCGCAAAAACGGCGGAAAGATTATTGCAGTCGGTACGACAAGTACACGTACACTGGAATCTGTCGGGACAGAAGATGGTACAGTAAAAGCCGGCAGCGGCTGGACCCAGATATTTATTTATCCGGGATATCAGTTTAAGGTTATTGACAGCCTGATTACCAATTTCCATCTGCCGGAATCCACACTGGTGATGCTGGTTTCAGCACTGGCAGGCAGGAAACACGTGCTTGCGGCGTATGAAGAAGCCGTAAAGGAAAAGTACAGGTTTTTCAGTTTTGGAGATGCTATGTTAATAAAGTAACTTAAAAGTTTACTTTTTAAGGATCATAACAGGGGGAGTACTTATGGGTGATGAAAGAAGAAGAACAAAAAGAATTGATGTAGAAGCAAATTTATCAATTCGTCCGATTACAGATAAGGATACTAAGGGAGAATTTATTGCTGTTCATGCAACGAATGTATCAAGCGGTGGAATTGCATTTAAAACAAAAGACGTTCTGCCGTTACATTCTTTTTATGACATGTTGCTTGAAATGAGCGGATGTGATAAAATTGAAACCGTTATTGAAGTCGTGCGGATTGCATCACAGGACGAAGACGGCACGGAGTACGGCTGCCGTTTTGTAGGACTTGGCAAAGAAGCCCAGTTCCGTATTGATGTATTCCGTATGGTAAAAGAAAATACAAACTAAAAAAGACTGAGTAGCACAGATGATTGCGGCTGCAATTGCCGAAAGGCAGCAGGTGAGGAAAGTCCGGGCTTCACAGGGCAGGATGCCGGATAACGTCCGGTGGAGGTGACTCCAAGGCTAGTGCAACAGAAATAAACCGCCAGCATATGCTGGTAAGGGTGGAAAGGCAGTGTAAGGGACTACCGCGCGGCTGGTAACAGAAGCGGCAGATGTAAACCCCATCCGAAGCAAGACCGAATAAAAGCGATACGGCGGCCCGTCGTGCTTTAGGTAGGTTGCTTGAGCCTGCTGGTAACAGCAGGTCTAGATAGATAATCATCTGATACATAACCCGGCTTATAGTGCTGCTCGGTTGTTTGTAAAAATATTTGTAAAAAGAACAAAAATACAGATAGAATATCAGTAGGCAGAAGTGCCGCAGAAAATGTAGGAATATGTTTTCTGCGGTGCTTTTATTATAAGAGCAAAGCTTTTAAATATTTTGGATAAAATATACAGGATTGTCCATAATACAGGATAAAAGGAAACTGTAAGACTGCTGAACTTACAGCGTAACTGTTGCAGTCCGCAGGACGGACTGTGGCAGACGGAGGCAGAACAAAGAAAAACAGGTGTTATTTTTTTACACGGAAATCTGCTTCCGGGCGAAAGCAGATTCACTGAATAGCAGATGAGAAACCGTTTATGCGGAATCTTTGCCGCTGCTTCATGATAAAATCGCTCAGAAAGAGGTCAGTATGGATTATTTAGAGATTGAAAAGGTTATTGGACGTGAAATTATGGATTCAAGAGGCAATCCGACAGTAGAAGCGGAAGTTTATCTCGCAGACGGAACGGTTGCAAGAGGAACAGCGCCAAGCGGTGCTTCGACAGGTGAATTTGAAGCACTGGAGCTGCGTGACGGCGATAAGAGCAGATATTTGGGAAAAGGCGTACAAAAAGCCGTAGAAAATATCAATACAATTATCAACGAGGCGATAAGCGGACTGGATGCTTCTGATATTTATGCCGTTGATAAGGCAATGATTGAGGCAGACGGAACAAAGGACAAATCCAAGTTGGGGGCAAATGCGATTCTTGCCGTATCTATTGCATGCTGCAGAGCGGCTGCGACAGCATTGGATATTCCACTGTATCGGTTCTTAGGCGGTGTCAGCGGAAACAGACTTCCGGTGCCGATGATGAATATTGTAAACGGCGGCTGTCATGCTTTATCATCAGGACTGGATGTACAGGAATTTATGGTAATGCCGGTCGGCGCACCGTCTTTTAAAGAAGGACTGCGCTGGTGCTCAGAAGTATTTCATGCGCTGGCCTCTATTTTAAAGGAAAGAGGACTGGCAACTTCTGTCGGTGATGAAGGAGGCTTTGCACCGGCACTTGCTTCCGATGAAGAAGCTATCGAAACGATTCTTGAAGCCGTAAAAAAAGCAGGCTATGAACCGGGAAAAGATTTCATGATTGCCATGGATGCGGCTTCTTCCGAATGGAAGACCAAAGAAAAGGGAAAATACAAGCTTCCGAAGGCAGGAACGGTTTATACCTCAGAGGAATTAATTGAACACTGGAAGAAGCTGGTTGAAAAATTTCCGATTATATCTATCGAAGATGCGTTAGATGAAGAAGACTGGGAAGGCTGGAAGAAACTGACGGCAGAACTTGGTGACAAGGTACAGCTTGTAGGGGATGACTTATTTGTAACGAATACCAAACGTCTGTCAAAGGGTATTTCACTGGGCTGCGGCAATTCAATCCTGATCAAATTAAATCAGATTGGCTCTGTATCTGAAACTCTGGAAGCCATTAAAATGGCACACGAAGCCGGTTACACAGCGATTGCATCCCATCGTTCCGGTGAGACAGAGGATACCACGATTGCCGATCTGGCAGTGGCATTAAATACCTGCCAGATTAAGACCGGTGCGCCTTCACGTTCTGAGCGCGTTGCAAAGTACAACCAGCTTTTACGCATTGAAGAACAGCTTGGCAGTGCGGCAGTTTATCCGGGAATGGGTGCTTTTAAAGTAAAAAGATAAGCTTTTATAAAAGATATTTGCTTATGTAAAAATGCAGCGCAAAATTTACGTTGAGATTCTATGGTAATTCCGTTATGATGAAAGAAAAGTAAAGAAGGTATTATAATGAAAAATCATCAGACGGAATTAACAGAAAATGAAGAACTGTGCGATTTGTACCGTAAGAAGGCGGAAGAACTGGTTTCGCAGATGACAATTGAGGAACTGGCAGACCAGACGTTAAACAGTGCGCCACCGATTGAACGGCTGAATATTAAAGGATATGACTGGTGGAATGAAGGACTGCACGGTGTGGCAAGAGCCGGTACAGCGACGGTTTTTCCGCAGGCAATTGGACTTGCGGCGGCATTTGACGAAGACCTGATGGAGCAGGTTGCCGATGCCGTGTCTACGGAAGGACGTGCCAAATTTAATATGCAACAAAAATACGGAGATGTCGGGCGCTACAAGGGATTGACCTTCTGGGCGCCCAATATCAATATTTTCCGGGACCCAAGGTGGGGACGCGGTCATGAAACTTACGGCGAAGACCCGTATCTGACAGCGCGGCTTGGAATCCGCTACATAAAGGGCTTACAGGGACATGATGCACATTACTTAAAATCGGCGGCCTGTGTTAAGCATTTTGCGGTACATTCAGGCCCGGAGGGACTGCGGCACAGCTTTAACGCTGAGGTTACAAAAAAAGATTTGTATGAAACGTATCTTTCAGCATTTCATGCCTGTATTAAAGAGGCAAAGCCCGAAGCAGTCATGGGCGCGTATAACCGCGTAAACGGCGAGCCGTGCTGTGGCAGTAAGACCCTGCTTACAGACATTTTGCGGAATGAGTGGCATTTTAAAGGGCATGTTGTGTCGGACTGTTTCGCACTGCGCGATTTTTACCAGCACCACATGGTAACAAAAGATGCCGTGGAATCGGCGGCGCTGGCGATGAATAACGGCTGTGATTTAAACTGCGGACATATGTATCTGCACCTTTCGGAAGCGGTTTCGCGCGGTATGGTTTCGGAGAGCAGACTGCGGGCGGCGGTGACGAATCTGTATACCACCCGGCTGAAGCTGGGCATGGAACAGGAT
>ENA-OQIH01000945-OQIH01000945.1-human-gut-metagenome-genome-assembly--contig:-NODE-945-length-15487-cov-11.409085_pt1 | contig 15487 bp, 8 predicted proteins | sample MGYA00242575_ERZ504740 | MGnify/ENA primary metagenome ERZ504740 (study PRJEB26092, sample SAMD00036192) | human gut metagenome | host: Homo sapiens | study: EMG produced TPA metagenomics assembly of...
AAAGAGTAAACCTTTACTGTGCGGGAGTAAATTCCACCACCAAATGTGGTGGTGGAATTTAAAATTTCATTTTTGGAGTAGCTATTATTATTCATTTGGCTATTTACGAGAAGCGGATTTTCATATAAAATATGGGTAAGTGGTGAGTATTCAGAACCACCCTGAATAGTTATAATGTTAATTTAAATCCGAGGAAATAGAAAATGAATGCGAACGATAAAACAGAAAAGGTACTAAGAGAAATTCATATCATGCTCTCAAAGGCGGAGCCGTATAAGCCGGAGCCGAGCAGGGTGATCATAAACAAGCAGCAAATGATAGATTTACTTGCTGAGCTGAATAAGTGTATATATGCAATGCAGGATGAGTATGAGCTTACTGAGCAGAGTCGCAATCACGCAGAGAGAGAGTTCAGAAAGAAGGGGGATCAGATAGTCTGGGATGCAAGCAGAAAGGCTGAGGATGTGTATGCAGCATCGGTTATCTATACGGATGAGGCGCTTTCAAGAGTGCGTGATATCATCAATGATACCAACGAGTCACTTGAAAAGCTGTGCAAGAATATGAAGGATAAGATTGCAGAGCAGGAGAAGATAGTTAAAACTAACCAGTATGAGCTCAAGGGACAGCTTCAGGATTTGTCCGATACGGAGAAGTATCTTAAGATTATCGATGACAGAAATAAGGAGATAGAACGTCAGAAAAATGCAGGTAAGCCAGTAGAGGAGCGTACTATTGACAAGGAAGAGAAGTCTATCTATGCAAACAGACAGACTGAAATCAAGGTAAATATGGATTATATCAGAAAACTGGGACTTGCTGAGGGCGAGGACCTGGGAGATGGTGTAGTGGGTGAAGTGAAGCTTGCAGACGATACACCTGATGCCGGATCAAATCATGGCAATGATAAGGATGAAGCCAAGGATGCCGGCAATCCACCTGTTATCAACACAATGGAAGGGAAGGAGCTCACAGCCGGCATCCACAGAATGTGGCAGAGCATCACCGGAAATAAAGGGAAATGAAACACGCCTATGTAATATAAAGCAGCAGTTCAAAACAGAACGGCTGCTTTTTGGCTTATATTTAAAAGTAGGTAATATTAAGCAGATTTTAAGAAAAACAAAGTGGATAATCTGATAAAATATAGCTGACTAACGGCAGGAGAAGGTTTCTAATCAAAATTCATAGAATGAGGATAATATGACAATATTAGTTTGTGATGACGACAAGGAAATAGTTGAGGCAATTGAGATTTACCTGATGCAGGAGGGCTATAACGTGGAGAAGGCTTACGATGGCATACAGGCGGTTGAAATTATGAAGAATAAAAAAATAGACCTCATGATAATAGATGTCATGATGCCAAAGCTCGACGGAATAAGAGCTACTCTGCAGATACGAAAGGAAAGCAGGGTGCCGATAATCATTCTCTCGGCAAAGACAGAGGATGCTGATAAGATTTTAGGCCTCAATGTGGGGGCTGATGATTATGTTACAAAGCCTTTTAATCCGCTTGAGCTTGTGGCAAGAGTAAAGTCACAGCTTCGCAGATACACCACTCTGTCAAGCAATGATGCAGCCGGAGACAAGGTTTATGAAGCCGGAGGCCTTTTGGTAAATGATGATTTAAAAAAGGTGACTGTGGATGGAGAGGATGTAAAGCTCACACCGATTGAGTACAATATTTTGCTTTTACTCCTTAAAAACAAGGGAAAGGTCTACTCAATAAACGAAATATATGAGAGTATATGGAACGAGGAGGCGATAGGCGCCGATAATACAGTTGCCGTGCACATCAGACATATCAGGGAAAAAATAGAGATAAATCCTAAAGAGCCGCGATATCTGAAAGTGGTCTGGGGAGTAGGCTATAAGATAGAGGACAACAAATGAAGCAGTATACAATAGGAAAAAAAGCAGCGGTCATAGTTTTGCATCAGCTATGCATGATACTTATGGTGACAGGAGTGTTTGCCACAGGCTATGCATTCAGGCACGATGCGCATGGAAATATTGATATATATACACTAATATCGCTTGCGGGCCTGGTAGGCAGCTTTGTGAGCCTGGCATATATGGCAAACGTGGCAGGCAGAAAATCAGAGGATGATTACACAATATACTATTTACCGATTGACAAGGTATACCCTGATGTGATGCTAGTGATATTTACACTGCTCATGGTATTTATGGGAAAAGTGATTTCAGGCGTAAAAAACCAGCATTTTGACTATGCATCACTCATTATGACGGCCGGCACATTTACTTTTTTGTTTGATCTGGCTTTTATTATTTTATACCAGAGCATTGTAAGGAAGATAAAAGGCAATATACTTTGCACACACAGCCTGATGTACAAGGGCTATGAGCTTTTGAAAAGAGTTATTGAGAAAAAGGATATCCACACACAAAAAAACAAAGAGATAATGCGCATACAGGAGGCTCTTGAAGCTATCTCGGAAGGAGCGCTTGACACTACACTCAATGTCAATGAGTTTCATGGGCAGCAGAAAAAGGTGGCGGAGGCTGTCAACCATATACGCCAGGGTCTTATGAGCTCGGTAAATGAGAGCCTTAAAAATGAAAAACTAAAGGCAGACTTAATAACAAACGTATCACACGATATAAAGACACCTTTGACATCAATAGTCAACTATGTTGACCTGCTTAAGAGGGAAAATCTGGAAAATGAAAATGCCAAATACTATATACATGTGCTGGAGGAAAAGTCACAGCGCTTAAAGCAGCTTACAGAGGATCTGGTAGAGACATCAAAGATTACCTCGGGAAATGTGAAGCTCAATATGCAAAAGCTTGATCTGGTTGAGCTTTTATACCAGACAGGAGGTGAATTCAATGAGCGATTTGAGTCGAGAAATCTGACAATAGTTACAAAAATTCCATCAGAACAGATATTTATCTATGCGGATGGACGTCAGCTTTACCGCTCTATTGAAAATCTGTATACTAATGCCGCAAAATATGCACTGGAAAATACCAGAGTGTATGTAGAGCTTGAAAAGGCAGATACAAAGGCAGTTTTTACAATAAAGAATGTGTCTAAGAACGAACTTGACATAGTAAGCAACGGAAATGTGGACCTGACAGAGCGTTTTGTGAGGGGAGAGAGGTCGAGAACCACTGAAGGAAGTGGACTTGGACTTTCGATTGCAAAGAATCTGACCCATTTGATGGGAGGAAAATTCGAAATTAAGGTAGATGGTGATTTATTTATTGCCACAATTACCTATAATATTATATAATAGTAAATAAAAGAATTTTGAAATACACATACGGAGGTAGAATAAGTGAAATTATATGAAAACGGTGCTTACCTTTTAAACGGTAAGGAAGTAATAATTGATGGACCAAAAGCTCAGGCAGCTGTAAAAAGCAAGACCGGCATGGACATCGACAAACAGACAGCTAAGCAGGCGACAATTGCTTACGGTATTTTAAAGGAGCACAATACATCCGGCAATATGGACAAGCTTCAGATTAAGTTTGATAAGCTTACATCGCATGATATCACATTTGTAGGTATCATCCAGACAGCACGAGCTTCAGGACTTGAGAAATTCCCTATCCCGTATGTACTTACAAACTGTCACAACAGCCTTTGTGCAGTTGGTGGAACAATCAATGAGGACGACCACATGTTTGGTCTCACATGTGCAAAGAAGTACGGCGGAATCTATGTACCACCTCATCAGGCAGTTATCCATCAGTTTGCACGAGAGATGCTTGCCGGCGGCGGAAAGATGATACTTGGTTCTGATTCACATACACGCTATGGTGCACTTGGTACTATGGCAGTCGGCGAGGGTGGACCTGAGCTTGTTAAGCAGCTTCTCGAACAGACATATGATATTGATATGCCTGAGGTAGTAGGTATTTATCTGACAGGAGAGCCAATCAAGGGCGTTGGACCACAGGATGTCGCACTTGCAATTATCGGAGAGGTATTCGGAAACGGCTTCGTAAAGAACAAAGTTATGGAGTTTGTAGGACCGGGTGTGTCTAATCTGAGCGTTGACTTCCGTATAGGTGTCGATGTTATGACAACAGAGACTACATGTCTTTCTTCTATCTGGAGAACAGATGACCAGGTTAAGGAATTCTTTGAGATTCACGGTAGGGCTGAGGACCACAAGGAGCTTAATCCGGGTGAGGTGGCTTACTACGACAGATTTATTGAGATTGATTTAAGCCAGATCCGCCCAATGATAGCTATGCCATTCCACCCAAGCAATACCTATACTATCGATGAGCTCAATGCAAACCTCATGGATATTCTCGATGACTGTGAGAAGAGAGCTGAGGTAAGCTTTGACGGCAAGGTGAAGCTTGATTTAAAGAGTAAGGTAAGAGACGGAAAACTGTATGTAGACCAGGGAATCATCGCAGGCTGTGCAGGCGGTGGATTTGAGAATATCTGCGATGCGGCTGACATATTAAACGGACATTCAATCGGAGCAGACGAGTTTACACTGAGTGTTTACCCGGCATCTACTCCAATATACATGGAGCTTGTGAAAAACGGAGCTGTAGCAAAGCTTCTTGAGACAGGTGCAATCGTAAAGACTGCTTTCTGCGGACCTTGCTTTGGTGCAGGAGATACACCTGCCAACAACGCATTCTCTATCCGTCATTCAACAAGAAACTTCCCTAACAGAGAGGGTTCTAAGGTACAGAACGGACAGATCAGCTCAGTGGCACTCATGGATGCACGTTCAATCGCTGCAACAGCAGCAAACAAGGGCTTCCTTACATCAGCAGCGGATATTGATGTCAACTTTACAAAGCCAAAATATTTCTTTGACAAGACTATATATGAGAACCGTGTATTTGACAGCCATGGAGTGGCAGATCCTTCAGTTGAAATCCAGTTCGGACCAAACATCAAGGACTGGCCGGCAATGAGCGCGCTTCCTGAGAATATGCTCCTTAAGGTGGTTTCAGAGATTCATGATCCTGTTACTACAACAGATGAGCTCATTCCTTCAGGAGAGACATCTTCATATCGTTCAAACCCTCTTGGACTTGCAGAGTTTGCACTTTCAAGAAAGGATCCTGAGTATGTAGGCAGAGCAAAGGAAATCCAGAAGGCCCAGAAGGCTATAGAGAGTGGTGAGTGCGCAGGAAAGGCTGTTCCTGAGGTTGCTGAAATCATGGGAGTAGTAAAGAAAAAATTCCCTGAGGCAAGCCATGAGAATATGGGCTTCGGAAGCACAATTTTTGCTGTTAAGCCGGGTGACGGCTCAGCAAGAGAGCAGGCTGCAAGCTGCCAGAAGGTACTCGGAGGCTGGGCAAATATCGCAAACGAGTATGCTACAAAGAGATACCGTTCAAACCTTATCAACTGGGGAATGCTTCCATTCATCATCGATGAGGGAGAGCTTCCGTTCCACAACCTCGACTATATCTTCCTTCCGGGAATCAAGAAGGAAATCGAGGATGCAAAGACGGAGTTTGAGGCATATGTTGTCAAGGATGGTGAATTAAAGCCATTTACACTGAAGATGGGTGAGCTCACAGATGATGAAAGAGAGATAATATTAAAGGGATGTCTCATCAACTATAACCGTAAATAAGGAGAGTTTAATCCGATGGAAGAAACCGGAAAAGCTGGTAAAAAATCAAACATTGAGATAAATGCAGATAAGGGTGCGAATTCTGCTTCGCACCCGGGGCGTGAGGAATGGCCACATCTGATCAGAATAGGTGTCATGGTATTTGTCACGTTTGCAGTCAGTATACTGTTTTTCTTTGCACTGTACAGATTTGAGGGCTTTGCAGGCATATGGAGCAAGCTGCTTGCGGCAGCAATGCCTATTATAATGGGACTTGTGCTTGCATACCTGATGAATCCTGTCATGCTGTGGCTGGAAAGATGCTTTAAAAAGCTTCTTTCCAAAAAGATGAAAAGCGAAAGCAAGCTGCGAAAGGTTTCAAGAGCTCTTGCAATCACAGGCTCGGTTATTATTCTGGTAGCGATTATTTCGCTCCTCATTGCGGCTATTGTGCCTTCTGTCATAGCAAGTATATCAGGACTTATGAAGACACTGCCAAATGATGTTGCGGCATTCATCAACATGATAAAGAACGGCAATTTCGGGGACAGCAAAATTGCTGAGCTCGCGAGCACAGGTTTACAGAATGCAACCGACTACATTGAGGATTATGCCACAGAAAAGCTGATTCCTGAGGCACAGAAGTATGTTGCACAGATTACAACCGGTGTGATTTCGGTAGTCAGAGGCTTATTTAATTTTATTATCGGAATAATCGTGATGGTCTATGTGATGAGTATTCAGGAGACTCTCGCAGGACAGAGCAAAAAGATAATATATGCTGTCTGCAAGCCAAAGACAGGCAATATCATCATTGAGACGATCAGAAAGACAAATGAGATTTTTGGAGGCTTCATAAGCGGTAAGATTATAGATTCACTGATTATAGGTGTGATTGCATATTTCGGATGTCTGATTTTAAGGATTCCATCATCGGTGCTCGTTGCAGTGATTATCGGCGTCACAAATGTGATTCCGGTATTCGGACCGTTTATCGGTGCAATTCCATCGTTACTCATAGTAGTAATTCAGAGTCCGTGGCATGCGCTTTATCTTCTGATATTTATTGTCGTGCTGCAGCAGGTGGATGGCAATATAATAGGGCCTAAGATACTTGGCTCATCTACCGGTCTTTCGACCTTCTGGGTTATGTTTGCCATACTAATCGGCGGAGGAATGTTTGGTTTTCTTGGAATGTTACTTGGTGTTCCAACCTTTGCTGTGATATACTATATTGTGAAAAGAGTTGTTAATTATGCTCTCAGGAAAAAGAAGCTTCCTGAGGACACAAGGGATTATACAAAGACAACAGGCGTAGATACCAAAAATAATAAGCTTAAATACGAGTAGGTGAAATAAGTGGATAAATACGAATACAATCTCAAGCTGGATCAGATAAAAGCCCTAAGCGCCGATGAGGGCTATATGAGCGCAGCAGAGATTGCGGATAGCATAAATTGGAACAAAATTAAAAATGTAAATACACTCGTTAAAATCGGCGAAATCTACGAGAAGGCCGAAAGATACCAGGATGCAAGGGACATACTTTTAATGGCCTATGACCGTTCACCAATCGGCAGGATGATTATATACAGACTGGCTGAGGTCGCCATCAAGATGGGGGATTATGATGCTGCTACAGAGTATTATGATGAGTTTGTTGAGATAGCGCCTCATGATGATATGAAGTATGTATTAAGATATGCCATCAAAAAAGGGCAGGGAGCTTCATTTGATGAGCTTATCACTATTCTTGAAGAGTACAAGGATGAAGAATACACTGAGGAGTGGGCATACGAGCTTGCATATCTATACCACAAGGCCGGAAAAGCCGATAAGTGTATAGATGCCTGCGATGAGCTCATTCTGTGGTTCGGAGACGGACCATATGTGGAGCGTGCGCTGGAGCTTAAGATGCTTTATCAGCCACTTACCAAGGCTCAGGAGGAAAAGTACAGACGATTCAAGGCAGAGAAGGAAAAGCCGGCTAAGATAAATGATGAGGCTGAGGTCACTGAGATAGGTGCCATGGAGATGGTAAAGGGCGGAGAGATAGTGCATGATGACGTAACTATTCCGCAGATTACTGTAAATCAGGAGAAGTTCAATACTGTAAATTTACAGCAGGAGATTGCCAAGGGTATGCAGCAGATCATGGAGGCCAAGGGCAAGAATGAAGTTGCTGATACGATGGATACCATCAAAAAGATAGTTGAGGATATTCCTTATCTCAAGCTCGAAAAGGAGCAGGAAGAGTATGTACAGCAGCCGGAAGAGACAGAGCATATCGCTACAGATGAAGAGATAGATGGTTCACTTAAGTTGAATTTCAAGGAGCTTTTGGGTGAAGACGCTGACGGACAGATGTCTATGGTCATGAGTGAAAAGACTCAGCTTGAGCATCAGATTACAGGACAGATGTCTATACAGGATGTGCTTGAAGAATGGGAAAAGACCAGACATGCGGCTGAAATTGCACTTAAAGAGGCTGAGCAGCAGAAACTTGAGTCAGCTAAGGCAAGAGCACTTCAGGAGGCAGGAGACATCATGGAGAGACTAAATGATGTCATTCCAAAGCTGGATGCAGGTGTCACTCCGAAGGAACTTCTTGAGGAGGAGTATTTGAAGGTCCCGGTTGATATTATAGAGCAGAAAGCTGCCGTGAAGGAGCTTTATGCAGAGGAGACTGTGGATGAAGTACAGGAGCCGCAGGAAGCACCTGAAGATACTATAGACGAAGCACAGGAGCCGCAGGAAGCACCGGAAGAGGCTATAGAAGAAGTGCAGGAGTCACGGGAAGTACCTGAAGAGGCTGCAGATGAAGCCAGGGAACCGGTTGGAGAGCCGGAGGATATAATTATGGCAGAGGAGTCTGAGAAAGACGAGATACTCATGCAGCCGACTACCATGATGCCTGAAATAACAGATGATATGTTAAATGTCGATGATGATACATCAGATGATGAGACTTCACAGGAGAAAGAAAACGTTTCTGAGAAGAGAGATTTTGATCATGTGACATCATTTATCGAGCAGGAAATAGCCAAGATGACAGCAAAAAATCCGGGACTGGAGAAGAAGCTGGATATGGCTAAGACAAGAAAAATGCCGGATATTTCATTGCCGGAGGATTTAGACAGCGAAGAAGATGACTCGAAATTGAAAGAAACAAAACATATAAAAGAGCTTACAAGCGAACAGAAAGCTATATTTTCATATTTCATACCGGTAAAGGGTATGGAGGATCAGATCTGCAAGGCATATAATGCAGTGCTTGATCATTTCAACAGGAAAGAAAACGCATCCACAGGCAACCTCATTATACAGGGAGAGCAGGGTTGCGGAAAGACAATGCTTGCTACAAGCTTTATAAAGGTATTACAAAAAGATGGTGAACAGCTTACAGGAAAGATGGGCAAGATTGATGCTGCCGCACTCAATAAAAAGGATGTGCAGCAGGTAGTCAGAAAGATAACAGGAGGCTGTCTCATCATAGAAAGAGCCGGTGATATCGACCGCAGCATAGCTGCCCAGCTATCATTTTTGATGGAGCATGATATTACAGGAACACTCTATATACTTGAGGATACATCAAAGGGTATAAAGAAGGCTCTCTCAATGGATGAGGGCTTTGCATCCAAGTTCACGGAAAAGATATCGGTTCCTATTTTTACAAATGATGAACTCGTATTGTTTGCCAAATCGTACTCTGCAGAGCTTGGGTACAAGATAGATGAGATGGCTATTCTGGCATTGCATAACAGAATCAGCAATATTGAGAGGATAGACCAGGCTACCACTCTGACAGAGGTCAAGGATATAATTGACGAGGCCATAGACAGGGAGGCTCACAGCGGACTTAAGAAGGCTATAAGTATTCTGACAGCCAGGCGATATACAGATGATGACCGAATTGTACTCAAAGAGGATCATTTCAGGGAAAAATAAATACTTATGGGGGGTATATATATGTGTAATTTTACAGCAATGGATTGTTACCTGTTTGGTCAGGCAACACACTATGATATCTACAAGAAGATGGGTGCTCACTTAGCTGAGCGTAAAGGAAAAAAAGGAGTGTGCTTTGACGTCTGGGCGCCACATGCGAGGGAAGTATACGTGTTTGGTGAGTTTAACGACTGGAATGAGACCAGTCATGAGATGAAGCGTGTAGAGCCGGAAACCATGGGAGTGTATGAGCTTTTTGTACCGGGAGCGCAAAAGGGTCAGATGTATAAGTTTATTATAGTCACTGAACAGGGTGATAAGCTGTACAAGGCGGATCCATACGCAAACTACGCAGAGCTTCGTCCGGGAACAGCGTCAATCATCACAGATATCGAGCACTTCACATGGACTGACAAAGAGTGGATGGATAAGAGAGCAGCAAAGTCAGATGCTGATGTATATTCTTCACCTATGGCTATATATGAGTGTCATCCGGGCTCATGGATGAGACATCCGGGCAGGGATGATGAGGGCTTTTATACATACAGGGAGCTTGCAAAATCACTCATATCCTATGTGAAAACTATGGGATATACACATATTGAGCTTATGGGTATTTCAGAGTATCCGTTTGATGGCTCATGGGGATATCAGGTGACAGGCTACTATGCACCTACATCGAGGTATGGAGAGCCTGAGGATTTTGCATACTTTGTTGATCAGTGCCATAAAAATAATATCGGAGTAATCCTCGACTGGGTACCTGCACATTTCCCAAAGGATGCGCATGGACTTGCCAATTTCGACGGAACAGCCACATATGAGTATGCAGACCCAAGAAAGGGAGAGCATCCCGACTGGGGCACAAAGATATTTGACTACGGCAAGAATGAAGTAAAGAACTTCCTTATCGGAAGTGCACTTATGTGGATAGAAAATTACCACGTAGACGGACTCCGTGTGGATGCAGTTGCGTCAATGCTTTATCTTGACTATGGAAAGAACGACGGACAGTGGGTGCCAAACAAGTTTGGAGGAAATAAGAACCTCGAGGCAGTAGAGTTTTTCAAGCATATCAATACACTCATACTTGGAAGAAATCACGGAACTGTAATGATAGCCGAAGAGTCTACCGCATGGCCAAAGGTAACAGGCAAGGTAGAGGAAGACGGACTGAACTTCAGCTACAAATGGAACATGGGATGGATGCATGACTTCCTTGATTATATGAAGCTGGATCCATATTTCCGTAAAAATAACCACAACAAGATGACATTTGCGATGAGCTATAATGAGAGTGAGAAATATATTCTGGTACTGTCACATGATGAGGTGGTACATCTGAAGTGTTCTATGCTCAACAAAATGCCGGGCTTAGAAGGGGATAAATTCAAGAACCTCATGGCAGGATATGCATTTATGATGGGACACTGTGGAAAGAAGCTTCTTTTCATGGGACAGGAGTTTGCACAGAAGCAGGAGTGGAGTGAGGAAAGAGAACTCGACTGGTATCTGCTTGAGAATCCGGAGCATAAAAAGATCCAGAACTGGGTAAAGGAGCTGCTTCACCTCTATAGGAGAAACCGCTGTCTGTATGAGCTGGATTCAAGCTGGGAAGGCTTTGAATGGATAAATGCAAACGATGCAGACAGAAGCATCTTCAGCTTTATCAGAAAGAGCAAGGATGGCAAGAATAATATGCTCTTTGTCATCAATTTCACACCGGTAGAGAGACCTGATTACAGAGTCGGAGTGCCAAAGCGCAAGACATATCAGCTTGTTTTAGATAGTGAGGATCCTAAGTTTACAGGCAAAACGGTACAAGAGCCTGTAAAGAAGGCTGCAAAGGGCAGAGGCAAGGCAGCAAAACAGTCATATAAGAAGCTGGACTATAAGGCAGTCAAATCAGAGTGTGACGGCAGACCATTTTCATTTGCTTATCCACTTGCGCCTTACGGAGTTGCTGTATTTAAATACTAATATACCGGTAAATAGCAGGGTAAAGGACCGCGCCAATTTAGGGCGCGGTCTTTATTTTTGAGTATTATATGTCGATATATAATAAAAAGATAACTATTCAGAACCACCCCCTCACATATGAGAAAAAAATATCCATAAATAAAGGCTGCAGAGATGGTATATATGCAGGGCACGGAGCAGGAAATATGCAGATAGAGAATTTGATTAATAAAAGCACAGATACGAAAAATACGGACACAAAAACCATAAATGACATGACAGCGGGTATGCGTGTGTCAGACTACATAAAGACAGACAGCAGTGACAATATGTCAAAAAAGGCGGCTGTTGTCGGTTCGTCAAATTCTGTTGATATGTCGGATACGATATATGCAAGACCACAGGCGAAAAACGAAGCCGGGAACAACAATGGCACAGATATGGCAGAAAATCTGCTAAATGATATGAATCAGACCTCAGAAAACAGGCGAAATGATATGATTGTCACTGCAAGCACTACCACGAGTGATGATTACAAAGCTGCAAAGGATGACGGCTACGATGTCATTGTCACTGAGACCGATAAGATAAAAGCAGTGCTGGCAAAGGCAGGTGTAGATATATCCATATATGGAGATGATCTGAGCATGGAGCAGCTTACAGACATCACGGGAAGCCAGACTGAAGCGGCCATGCTTGTCAATCAGATGAAAGCATATGATATTCCTGCTACAGATGACAATATAAAGGCAGGTACAGATGCCATAGACCGGGCAAAGAGCCTTACAAATATATCCAATGAGACAAAGGCATATTTGGTCAGAAATAACATGAATCCGACGGTTTCCAATGTATACAAGGCTACGTACAGCAGCAGTCAGGTACAAGATTACAGGCAGAAAACCAAAATGACGGAGATATCAGATGAGCTGTTTGAGGAGCTTAAGCCACAGCTTAAACAGATATTAGAGGAAGCTCATATAGACAGTAGTGATGAGAATCTGAATCAGTGCAGATGGCTGATAGATGAAGATATAGCCGTTACACCTGATAATGTGCTGCTTGCGAATCAGGTAGACTGCATCAACGCAGCAGAAGAAAATGTGAGCAGTGATTTTTATGCAAGGGCAGTGACAGAAGCACTGGCAATGGGAAAAAAGGCTACAGAAGCCACTATGTCACAAGATGGCCTGACATTTGACATGGCAAAGAAAGCATGTGATGTATTAGGTGAGGCGACTGCAGATGACATTGTCACATTAGAGTCAGATAACATACCTGTCACGATAGAGAATCTGTCAAAGCTTATAGCTGCAAGGGGCAAGGATAGTGCAGCATCGCAAGCCTCAGCAAATAAAGCTGCGGATAATTCGATTACAGACAGCCGGGAAGCAAGGCTTGTGACAGCTCAAAGAAAGCTTGAGGAAGCGAGACTTTCCATGACAGCAGAAGCTAACCTTTCACTCATAAAAAAAGGAGTTTCAATAGACACAGAGCCTATTGAACGTGTAGTGGAGCTGCTTAAGCAGCAGGAAAATAAATACTACGGAGCGCTGTTTGGTGAGAGCAGTGTAGAGGCATCTGATGATAGGGTACGTATGTACAATAATGTCTGTGATATTTTCAATCAGATGAAGCAGCAGCCGGCGTATGTACTGACCCTAGAATCCGCTGATGACACTGTGTATGAGCTGTATACAGCAGGCAAAGCAATGAAGCAGTCATTAGAAGCAGCAGCCTCAGGATATGAGACTCTTATGACATCACCGCGGGCAGATATGGGAGATAGTATGTCAAAAGCATTTCAGAATGTGGATGATATACTTAAAGAACTTCAGATAGATACATCTGAAAGCAATCGCAGGGCTGTGCGGATACTTGCGTACAATAGTACCGACATCACAGAGGACAATATAAAGCAGATAAAGTCTGTAGATGAGCAGGTGCAGAGAGCATTCAGCGATATGACACCGGCGGTGACGATTGAGATGATAAAAAGAGGCATATCACCGCTTGATATGAGCATGAGTGACATAAGTGACACTGCCAGACGGATAAAATCAGAAAATCCTGACGAAAGGGATGAGAAATTCAGCGAGTTTCTCTGGAAGCTTGAAAAGAAAAATGAAATCTCAGAGGAGGAAAGAGACTCATATATAGGCATATACAGGCTTATTTCACAGGTGGAGCAGTCAGATGGTGCTGTGATAGGCTCACTTGTTAATCAGGGAGCAGATATTACAATGAAAAATCTGCTTACAGCGGTCCGGGTACGAGGAAAGAGTGCCATGGACTATAAGGTGGACGATACCTTTGCCGGAGTGGACAGTGTAAGCAGGGGCATTAAAATTGACTCACAGATAGAAAGCGCATATCATACAAACTGCCTAAGGGATGTGCTTGATACACTTTCACCTGAGAAAATGGAGTTTGTGCAGGATGACGGCTGGCTTGAGATGACTCCGGAGCAGCTCAGGCAGGCTGTATATGAGGCAGACGAGGATAATACACTATCAGAGCAATATGCCACGGAGCAGCTCAGGCAGTTCAATCAGGCAGTTTCGGTGCCTGAGAACGTATATGCTTTTCTAGAGAAATATGATGTAAAAACAACCGCGGTAAACCTCATGGCTGCGTCACGGCTAATGAAAAATCCGTCAGAGGCAGTAAGAAATCTCTGGGAGCATGGAGACAGTGCTACGGCAAGGGCTCTTTTGGATGAGACTTTAAGACGGTTTTCTGAGTCGGTCAAAAATCCAAAGGAACTTGCGCAGGCGCAGGAAACGCTTGCTGATACAGCTGAGCACGTGATGGATTCGATGATTATAGAGGACAGGCGCACCGGCTCATTAGATATCAGACAGATGAAGCTATTGTGCAGTCAGCTAAGAATAGCTTCAAGTATGTCGAGACAGGAAAACTATATCGTACCGATAGAGACTGCAGACGGAGTGACAGGCATGAAGCTTAGTATAGTAAGGGGCGAGGATAAAAAGGGCCTGGTTGACATATTCCTTGAGGACAAAAAATGCGGCAGGGTAGCTGCATATTTTGAGGCAAAGGAAAACTCAGTATCTGCGATGATAGTCACAGACGATGAGCAGACCAAAAAGCTGTTTGAAGACAATATCACTACGTTTGAGTCAGAAATAAGTGATGGTGAACAGAGCGTGCACATAGACGTGGCATTGGAGCATGATATATCTGCAAAAGAGCCTATGGCATCAGATACGAAATCGGCTACTGAGTCAGAAAAGCAGCTTGATGGCAGCGAAAGAGTCCAGACCACCAGACTATATCACATCGCAGAGCAGTTTATTGTAAATGTCCAGAGGGTGATTGCGCAAGATAGTCTGTAACACCGATATATATTGCATGTGCCAGGTCATCCTGATAGTTTTTGTCAGTAAGAAGAAGTGTCTCAGCAGGATTACTCAAGAATCCACATTCTACGATTACGGTCGGGGATGTGGATTTTTTAAGTATAAAGTATTCTTTATTGGGCTTAATGCTTCGTGGCTTTGCGACACAAAGAGAAGTGTTTAAAGCTCCAAGAACAGAGGATGCGAGCTCTTTTCCTGCATCAGAGGCTTCATAATAGAATACCTGTGGACCGCAGCTTGAACTGTCCTCAAAACTGTTTTGATGGATACTGATGCTGACTGCCACATTGCTCTTGGACATCAGGGCAGTTCTCTTTGTCAGATCATCTGTCTTTGGATGCTTGGAATTATCCGGGGCGAGGTCGCAGTCGGTGGTTCTGGTCATGACAACAGTAAAGCCTCTGTTTTCAAACAGCTGTTTAAGAGCCATTGCAATACTCAGGTTGACATCCTTTTCCATGACGCCGGAGGTGGAAATCTTACCGGGATCACTTCCACCATGTGCTGATTGTAGTTTACGCAAATTGTGATATGTATTCCCCAATATATATGGGGAGTTAGAAATGTATTGAGATTAGATAGCCTTTTTCTCCAAGTCCTCACAGTAAACGCTTGAAAATA
>ENA-OQIH01000967-OQIH01000967.1-human-gut-metagenome-genome-assembly--contig:-NODE-967-length-15178-cov-3.334282_pt1 | contig 15178 bp, 13 predicted proteins | sample MGYA00242575_ERZ504740 | MGnify/ENA primary metagenome ERZ504740 (study PRJEB26092, sample SAMD00036192) | human gut metagenome | host: Homo sapiens | study: EMG produced TPA metagenomics assembly of...
AAATTTCTGAAGTCTCTCCACATATGAATCGTGGAATTCTCTCTCACTTCCATCAACATCTTCTCGCATGTAGTGCAGAAGTGTTACCAGTTCTTTCGGAACCTCGCCTTCATTCTTTCCATGTGTATTTAAAAATACAACGGTTCTCCCATCCTCAAACTCCGCTTCGGCAGACTCTTCGCATTTGATCCGCAAAGTATAACGATATTTCCCTTCTCCAATAGGATCAAAATCGCAAATGAATATCACATATGTATTCGGAAGTTCCGCATAATCCTCTCCTGCCAGTAACATCTCCATGTCCATCTGGCTTTGGTAATAACGACTCCGCTTTCCTAGTGCCGGCTTTTTCTGTACCTGCATCTCTACATTATAGCGAGTCTGATTTTCATCTTTTGCATACACATCGAGCCGCACTCCTTTGTACTCCGGATGATAGACAATGCTCTTTTCTTTGCTGATTTCCACATGATGGATTGGAATCTGCAACACTCTTTCCAAAAGTCCCTTGCAATTGTCCTCATCCATCATCACTGCACCAAACATGAAATTATCTTTGATCGTGAGTTCCTTCAACTGTTTTTTTCTTCTCATATGACTCCTCCATACACAGAGGAATTCTATGAGATGATTGTAGCAGATAAAAGCATAGATAGCCAGTATGATTTCTGAATTAATTTTTTCAAAAAAAATGATTCAGCAAATGGCATATTATACTAATCTTATGTTATACAAGATCAGATATCAAATACATAAGCCAATTTGATTCCCTACAATAACTTCTAATATTTTATCAACAATAATTCTCTTAAATCTCTTATCATCATTTCATAACTGCCTTTTAATGGCTCAAAATATTTGTATATATAAATCCAACCCGTAATCAAGCCAACAAACATTAGTAAAAGCACAGCAAGAAGTATCCATGCATTAAAATTTATTCCTAATATCCCCAGATTTTGAAAAGAAATTGTCAAAATTCCTGCACATGCCGAAAAAAACAGTAATATAATCTTCTTCCGTTCTTTTTCTTCTTGATTCTTTCCAGTTACATATTCATGTTATAATTTTTATTAGTTTCTCATATACTCTCTATATATCCACACACTTGCCGCAACCGGTGGAGTTACCCTCATGCGTTTTGCCCTATCATTTTCCATTTGTGGAACTTCAATTAAATTGTTCTTTATTTTCGCCTCTTTTAGTTGCTGCCAAGAAATAAATCCTATTCTCTTATTAACTGAATTCACTCCATTTTTTACATTTTTATTAAATTGTGTTTTTATCTCTCTAGAACTCAACTTACTCTCTATATGAACTAACAATTGTGGTTTTCCCCCTTCAACCCAGTCCCGATAAAACGCCAATGTATTTTCTTTCATATCAAATTTATCTAGTATTATATTAATCTCATCTTCTATTAGTTTTCTGATACTTTTTTCTAAAACATCTATTGTAAATCTTTTCGGATTTGCTTTGCAATCGTTCGCTACTATAGCAGTGCCAAATGAAATGCTATGTTTCTTCTTAGATATCGAAGCATCTTTTCCGCGCAAGATATAAAGAATATAATTATCACTGGTTTTCACAATTACATTTACACCTAAATGGTTAGAAAAAGGCATATCTTCTAAAGGATAAATTCTTTCCTCCATTGTAAATATCTTGCGTAGCGAAAGACCATCTTTCCAAAGATAATCCATTGCCCTATTTGTTGCAAGTGATTCAAAAAATGTTGTCCGTGATGTATACAATTTGATTTTTTCCTGCGGTTCATTTAAACTCTCATCTTCTTTTTCCCAACGGTCCACACGAATCAAGTAGTTGTTATATGTATGCGATTCACCATGAGCCAATATATTTTCTTCAAAATGATGCGCAATCTTTATAAATGCAAAATAATTTGACGAATTGTTTTGCCCCTACTTTCTCCAAACCATTTTATTCACAATTCCTGTATAGCTCTGAATAATCTTTACAACCTTTGCAGAGACCTTTTCTTCTATGTAAGCTGGAACAGACATCCCATAGTCTCCAGCCCTATTCATAGTTACAGCAATTTCAACAGCCTGTATAAGGGACTCTCCATCTATTCCAGCTAATACAAATATTCCCTTGTCAAGTGCTTCTGGTCGTTCTGTTGATGTTCGAATGCAAACTGCTGGAAATGGATGGCCAACTGATGTGAAAAAACTAGCCTCTTCCGGTAAAGTCCCCGAATCTGACACTACAGTAAAAGCATTCATTTGCAAACAATTATAATCATGAAACCCAAATGGCTCATGTAGAATTACACGGGAATCCAATTGAACCCCCGAAGATTCTAAACGCTTTCGCGAACGAGGATGGCAAGAATATAAAATTGGCATATCATATTTTTCTGCGATTATGTTAATGGCATTAAAAAGGGGGAAAAAATTCTTTTCTATATCAATATTTTCCTCTCGATGAGCTGAAAGGAGAATATATTTCCCTTTTTCAATTCCAAGTCTAGCATGTATATCTGATGATTCTATTTTTTTTAGATTTTTATGAAGAACTTCCGCCATAGGAGAACCTATTACATAAATTCTTTCCTTAGGAAATCCACATTCCACCAAGTAACTCCTTGCCTGTTCTGAATAAGCTAAATTTACATCTGAAACAATATCCACAATCCGTCTATTCACCTCTTCTGGAATGCACTCATCCTTACATCTGTTTCCTGCTTCCATATGAAAAATAGGAATATGGAGTCGCTTTGCCCCAATTACAGAAAGACAAGAATTCGTATCTCCAAGAACAAGCACAGCATCTGGTCTAATTATTTCCATTAATTTATAAGATTTCGAAATAATATTGCCTATAGTCTCTCCAAGATTCTCTCCTACTACATCTAAATAAATTTCAGGATCTTCTATGCCTAAGTCCTTGAATAGTAAACCATTTAAACTATAATCATAATTTTGCCCCGTATGAGCAAGGATAGTATCAAAATATTTCCGACATTTTTTTATTACTGTTGATAGACGTATAATTTCCGGTCTAGTGCCTACAATAATTAAAAGTTTTAACTTTCCATTGTCTTTAAAAAATATTTTTTTCTCCATCTTGCTTCTCTAACCTTCTACTCTTTCAAAAAATGTGTCTGGATGCTTTGGATCAAACTGCTCATTTGCCCACATCACTGTCACTAGATTTTCTGAATCTGACAAGTTGATAATATTGTGAGTATATCCTGGGAGCATATGAATCGCTTCTATTTTATCCCCTGAAACTTCAAAATTTCTTATCGGATAAGGATTTCCGCTCTCATCCACACCAATTTTGCGTTCTTGAATAAGACCATGTCCTGATACAACAATAAAAAATTCCCATTTACTATGATGCCAATGCTCTCCTTTAACAATACCCGGTTTGCTAATATTTACAGAAAATTGTCCACAATTTACTGTTTTTAAAAGTTCTGTAAAACTTCCTCTTTCATCACAATTCATTTTTAAAGAAAACTTGGTTTTCTCTTCTGGAAGATATGACAAATATGTGGAATATAATTTCTTTGCAAAAGAATTATCTGCAATTTCTGGCATAATTAATGTTTCTGATTGAGCCTTAAAAGAATTCAATAATTCAACAATTTTACCAAGTGTTACTTTATATGTCATAGGTATATAACAATAACGTCCATTCGAATTTCCTATTGCTTCAACACCTTGAAATTCACAATGATTTTCTTTTCCTTCCAAAGCATCTATCATTTCATTTACAAGATCATCAATATAAAGAAGTTCCAATTCCACGGATGGATCACTCACTTGAATTGGCAAATCGTTTGCATAATTATTACAAAATGTAGCTACTGCAGAATTATAATTGGGACGACACCATTTACCAAATAAATTCGGAAAACGGTATATTAAAATCTTTGCTCCCGTCTCTTTCCCATATTCAAAAAATAGTTCTTCTCCTGCGAGCTTCGATTTACCGTATTCGGATCCTGCATATCTCCCAAGCAATGTAGCTTGAATAGAGGAAGCTAACATAACCGGACAATTATTTTTATGTTTTTTCAACAAATCCAAAAGTTTACTAGCAAAACCAAAATTTCCTTTCATAAACTCTTCATTATTTTTAGGTCTATTCACTCCTGCCAAATTAAATACAAAGTCTGCTCTTTCGCAATACTTATCCAGCAACTCCAAATCTGTTTTTAAATCAAATTCAAAAATCTCTTCAATTTTCAAATTTGGGCGTGTTTTATCTTTATTTTGTTGTAAATTTTTTAATGATTCAACTAAATTTTTCCCTACAAACCCAGCAGCACCGGTAATTAAAATATTCATAATTTTATATTCCTTTCACATCTAACATTCCCATCTGTATATTCAAAGTTTATATTATCTATTCTCCCACGCTTCAAGTTCTTCACGTATATAACTCAATTCCATTAATTTTTCTTTTACCTGCTCTACATTCCATAAGTCTGTATTATTAGAATTAAATTCTGTCAATTTATTTCTCTCAACATCTCCATCTTTGAAATATTTATCATAATTCAAATCTCTCTTATCACATGGTACACGATAGAAATTTCCCATATCGATTGCATTCGCACATTCTTCATTTGTAAGAAGTGTTTCATACATTTTTTCACCATGCCGAATCCCAATCACTTTAATCTCTTCTTCTGAGTGGAACAATTCTTTTACTGCTTGTGCTAAAGTCTCGATTGTACAAGCCGGAGCTTTCTGCACCATAATATCTCCCGACTCAGCATTTTGAAATGCAAACACCACTAATTCCACAGCTTCTTCTAAACTCATTACAAAACGAGTCATCGATGGCTCTGTAATTGTAATAGGATTTCCCGCCTTTATTTGTTCAATCCATAGTGGTACTACTGATCCTCTTGAACACAATACATTTCCATATCTTGTACAACAAATACTTGTCTTTTCCGGAGATACTGTTCGTGATTTTGCAACGATAACTTTCTCCATCATAGCTTTTGAAGTTCCCATAGCATTGACTGGATATGCTGCTTTATCTGTCGACAGACAAATAACATTCTTTACTCCAGACTCAATTGCGGCTGTCAATACATTCTCTGTTCCTAAAATATTAGTTTTTACTGCCTCAATTGGGAAAAATTCACATGAAGGTACTTGTTTTAATGCTGCCGCATGAAAAATATAATCTACATTATGCATCGCATTTCTTACAGATTGAATATCTCTAACATCACCTATGTAAAATTTAATTTTATTACTCAATTCCGGATATTTTGCCTGATACTCATGACGCATATCATCCTGCTTCTTCTCATCTCTTGAAAAAATACGAATTTCTTTAATATCTGTATCAAGAAAACGATTTAAAACTGCATTGCCAAACGAACCTGTTCCTCCTGTGATTAATAAAGTTTTTTTCTCAAACATCATCTTTCCTCCGCTCTCTTTAAACTCTCTTTTTCTCTCTTATATTCTATATAATCTTTTGCTACAGTTTTTCCCATACTCTTTTTTAAAAATCGAATCATTCTCCATAATTCGATTTCTATAAATTTTTTTATACCTACACTTTTTAAAAATCTTTTTTCTTGATACAGCCCACCATTTTGAACAACCATTCGAACCTTATCCTTATCTTCCTCTGTATATATTCCTCTAATAGAATAATCCACATATATATCATTGTTTTCAAACAAGTCTTTTACTGTATCAATTACCCATTTCCCTCTGAATATTCCCATTCCTTTTTCATCAAATCCATAATCAATTGGCGAATTATTTGCATCTTTTAAAACATAAAAATCTAACTTTTCATCAAAGCTTCTTATATTCCCAATAGTTTCCCATTCCCATGGCGTTTCGTGGTTCTTCCAGAATCCCAACAATTTTTCAGTTCTCCATATAGCTGCCTGAAAGTTAAATTTATATTCACCATATACTGGTCTTTTTAGGTATTGAGGATATTTTTCACTATGTATGTTCAATTTATCTTTTACATTTTGAAAGCTGAATACAACCGCATTCTCATCTTTATCTAACCATTGAACCACTTGATTAATTTTATCTTCATTTACTGATCTTCTTAGAAAGAAATCATCCATTAATATTAAAGTATATGGAGTATTTATCTTTTGCAAATGACGAATCATCCGTTCCCCATATGCTGGTTTCTCTCCCTTTTTATAAAACTGATAACATTGAATGTCAAGACCTTCATGATTATAAACTTTACTTTCTGTATTTAAAATAATCTCGTATGGGCATTTGCTCCAGTACACTGTAAACAATTTAAAAAAAGGATACCATGCGTCTTCATACCCATCACTACTACATACTAAAATAGTACATTTTTTCTCTTGAGGCTCCATCTTGCATTACCTCTTTTCTCGTAAATATGCAATATAGTCCTGTTCTATAGGTAAATGTAATATTTTTCTAACTACGCGAAAAAACCTCCACACCAATATCTTAGAATATAATCCCAATCCTAAACTCTTCAAATTTCGAAGTTCCCCCTGTTGATTGTTCTTATCAAACTCATCCAAATCCTCTTTTTGAAGTTCTCCTCGTATTGAATAATCTATTGTAATTCCATTCTTCTCAAATAGTTCTTTCACATCTTCTACAACCCATTTCCCTCGAACAATGCCCCAAGTCAGCCCCGGCTTCTTTCCATAGTTTATTGGCGATTCTTTTTCATCCGAAATAACATAAAATAAATCTTTAGAATTAAAAGTTCTCATACTCCCAATTGTCTCAAATTCCCAAGGTGTTTCATGTTCTCTTACATATTTCATTAATTTTTCTCTATTCCAAATTGCACCTTGAAAATTCAGTTTATATTCACCTACTTGTGGTCTCTTTTCATAACCAAGATATCTAGGATCTTTGAGATTCAATTTATCTTTCACATTTGCAAAAGAAAATGCTACAATATCTTCATTTTCCTCCAGCCACTTTATGCACTGATTAATTCTATCTTCGTCAACATAATCCCTCAAAAAAAAATCATCCATCATCATTAAAACATATTTTGACTCTATTCGCTTGAGATGTTCTAATAATCTTTTCCCATAAGAAATTTTCTCCGTTTCCGAATATAACTGGAAACTTTGAATTAATAACTGTTCATCCAAGTAACTCTTAGACTCTGTATTTAAAATAATTGGATACTTACAATCCGGCCAATACTTCTTCCATAATGTAAAAAAAGGATACCATGCATCACTATATGAATCACACGAATTTACTAATACTGTAATATTACTTTTCATCTTCTAATCCTCATCACCTTATTTATCGAATATTTTCTAAATTTTTCTATATCATCAAACACGCCTGCATTTTAATGTTTTATATTTTTTACAAATCCAATCCAATATTTAAACTCTTTTCTTTTAAAAAAGAATAATAAAAACATCAAATTAATTATTCCTATACACAGCAACGCAACCACAACTAACTTTGTTATTCCTTGTAAATGTAACATAAGTAAAAATTGTCTAGAGATTACTAGCGCAATTAAATATACACCAAAATAATTTACTTCCTTTAACAAATATTTATAAGACTTTACTTCAAACCCATATTTCATCACTATAAACGGCTCATACCATACTGTAACCAATAAACGACTCAATACCGTTCCTGCATAAACCGCCCACAATTCATTCGTTAAAGTTATTAATAAAATTGATGAAATCAAATTTACAAGTGCTTGCAATAAAGGTCGATATCTTCCATACCAAAAAATTCCTTGAGCAGTACGAAATAATGTTGCCACTCTTGTAATACCGATACAAAAAACATCCAAACATAAAAAGAAAGTTGCCATCTGAGGAATTAAATATTCTGTTCCAAACACAATCTCTATAAAAGTATCTACTAAACAAAAACATGTAATGGAACAAAATCCATATAGCCAAAATGCCAAAAACGATAAATTTTGAAACAATTCATATTGTTCTTCTTTAGATTTACTAATACAATAATTTCCCACACTCGCTAGCAAAGGACCAAATAGTGCTTCCAACGAAGTAGTAACTGCTTGTGTAATCATTGTATAATTCGATGCATATCCAACTGTTTTAAGATTTAAAAATTTAGAAATTACAATGTTATCTGTTCCTTGCGTAATTACTGTAGCCAAACGATTCATCGAAAGTCCGTATACATTTTTCCCTAAATGTTTCATTTCTTCTTTAGGTAGAAACTCCTTACACTTATAATTGATTTCGTTATATCTATTTCGGACTATATTTCTAACCACCAAGTTTAGTGTGAAATTCATTACTACTTGTGCTAACAAGTAAACGATAAAATTTCTGCTAACAAATAATAGGAAAGATAGCACTATAAAAGTTAAAATCTTCCAAACAAAATCGATTTTTAACAAACGATATGCTTCTTGGTTAGCAGTAATTATCGTCCTATAATATCCTGCAAAATACGTAATGCTACTGCTTATTCCATATAAGAAAAAAATCAAACGCATATTGGGGACTGCATTTATATCATTTACAAACCATTGTAAAAATGGTGTAAACACTACTGTTAAACCGATAATTACTATGCCTACTAAATTCAACAATCTTTTAGTTGTATATGTAACCACAGATAATTTATAATAGTCCTCCTCAGCAAATGGGCGATAAAACATCTGTGTTAATGCTGCTCCTATTCCTAACTCTGCCAAAGAGAAAATAAGTAATATATTTGAAAACAAACCACTAACACCTAAATAAGTAGCATCCAATATTTTTAAAAACACAACCCTTTGCAAAAAAGATATTAAAATTGAAATTATATTCGTTACCATTCCCGCCGAAATATTAAAAAATGAATTGCGAACTCGAGATTTTTTTTTCATATTAATTATTCAATATATGTATTTCTACAATATATTATCTTCTCCTCTCCCCATTATTTAATAAACCATGACCACACATAATAAAGCAGATACACCACCTGATAATGTCTATTCTTCATAAACCAATTAATCATTCTAATATGTGTCGGTAGATATGCCGAAAATCTAACTGCCTCATCCAAAAACGGATCTTTCAATATTGACATTACTAGATTTTTTTTATGCAACTTAAGTGTCTGCAAAATATAAATCGAAACATTGTACAGGTAATTTTTATAAAACAAATCATAATCTATGTCAAACAAAAATTGTCTATTATATTCTAGTAACTTCTTTCTATTATTATTCCACTCTAACACCTGTGTTTTTCTATAGCGTCGCATAATACTATTCTCATTTATTTGGCAATACCCATATAATACATTATCAATGAAAACTATCGATTTTGCATGTAAAAAAATTTCAAAATTAAACCAATAATCTTCTGCTCTAATCAAATGTTCTGGAATTTTCACACTAGATTGCTGTACCATTTCGAGTCTATATAATTTGTTCCACAAACTTGGTAAAGTTGAATAATTATCTGTATAAAATTGAAAAACAATATTCTTAATGATTTCCTGTCCAACATATTTTCTTGTTGTAACAGGATGCTTACTTTCTTGATAAGTATCTCCATTTCTGTTTTTTATAGAATAATTGCAAATTGCAATATCCGCCCCATTGGCTTCAATTGTTTTGAACAAAATTTCTAACATATTTTTTTCTATGTAATCATCAGAATCAACAAACGCCACATATTTTCCTTGTGCAAGTTCCATTCCAATGTTGCGCGCCCTTGCTGGACCTCCATTAGACACAGTTTTTACACAGACGCGTCCGTCTAACTGTCTATATTCCTCGATAATTTTCAAACTATCATCTGTAGAACCATCATTAATTAAAATTAACTCAATTTTCTCAAAAGTTTGATTTAAAATAGATTTTATACATCCCCCTATATACTGTTCTGCATTATATACTGGAACAATAACACTAATAATCGGTTTTTCTTTCATTTCATTTCCTCAACGCTTCTATCAATACACACTTAATGCCATATAATTTTCTTTTCCATCCTGGAACTGGAGGAATTAGTTTGTTTACATTTTTATAAAAAGATTCTGAATCTAGATTTGCAAAAAACTCTGCTCTTTTTGTATGTCCCTTATCTGGGTTTCTCAATCTCGCATTATGCTTTATTGCCTTTTCGTAATCAATATTATATAGATCCATATAATTTCCCATTTTCGCTACTATTGCTTTCCCTTTGGGACTATTAGCAATTATTAACGAAGTACCTTTATGTTCGTCTAAGCCTTCCTCATACGAACTAATTCCCCAAAAATCGGCAATTGTTAAATCTGAAACTCTCTTATTTGATGCAAACTGACAAATACTGCAAGAAGGTCTAAAAAACAGACCATTTGCATAGCCTCTCAAATACTCACTTGTATTATAATCTAAAACAATATCTTTTCCGGAAGTAAAAATAACCTTTAATAATTTTGAGTCCCATTTTCTATGTTTAAATTCTTTATGTCGAAACTCTACTTTTAATATTGTATCATGATATTTTTTCTCCAATTCATGAATATACTTGTCAAATATCTTTTGACTCGGAACACCATGGCAAATTACATCAACTGTTAATAAATTGTCATATTGTTTACCTAAATATGCTTTCAGTCCCTCAATCTGACATGGAGTTCCTGAATATAATACCTTTTTCCCTTCCTGTAAAAACTTTTTCGCTTCACTATATGTATGTCCTACTTCACTTTGTACATATTTTGACTTTCTAAATTTTTCACCTGCCACGTTTGCTCGTGCCGCTTGATGCATGACCTGCAAATTAGTATCATATGATACCCCAAAAACTATATCATCCCTTTGGCAATAACTTTTAATTATAGCATCAAATGCTCCACCTGAAGAACTTTCATATAAAATCTTTTCATCTCTATTTACTGCTGCAAAAACTTCTTGCTGGAAATCTTTATCAATCAACTTCAAATTATTTTGATATGGACAAACCGTGATACATTTTCGGCAATTTATACATTGTTCCATATTTATTTGAGGATAACTAAATCCTTCTTTATCTTTCATCATTACTATGCATTTAATAGGGCATATCTCCCGACAGCAACCACAACCAAAACATTCTTTTTTATCTTTACTTACTAAATATGACACTCTTCTTTTCTCCGTTTATTTCACGTTCTAACAGCGATGTTAACATTGTTGATGATGTACCTGATGTATGAGGTAAAAATACAATTTCTACACCTGTTCCTTCGAACTCTTTTTCGTATTTTCCATATAGACTTGATCCTTTCCAATCGTCTCCATGAAATAACGCATTAAACTTTTCTCTTTCCCAAGCTTCTCTCTTATTCATATTTACTTGAGGTACAACTTTATCAACATATCGGATAGCCTCTACTATTCTTTTTCTTTCTTCATATGGAATAATTGGCGTTTTATTTTTATATTCTTGAACCAACTCATCTGTACTTACACCTACAATTAAATATTCACATTGTTCTTTTGCTTTTTGTAAAATATTCAAATGTCCAATATGGAATAAATCAAATACCCCTGTCGTATATCCCACCTTATACTTTTTCATTCTCTTTTCCTCCCATATACTCTCTCCATGATCTAGTAAGATCAATAATTTTTGTTCCATGTTGCGTTACCCTTTGTTCCGGTGGTGGTAACTCCATATAATTTTCCCCGTACAAAGAAATTAGAATTTCTCTCCAACCTTCTGGAACTGGAAATTCCATTCCCTCAAACTCCATATATTCTTTTTGCTCAAACCATTCTCTCAATGCCACTTTTTTACGATATTTTCTATTTGAAAGGTATACCACATATTTCGTATTTTTCTTATTATACTTCTGTATATATTTATCATATTTTCTTTTAAACTTCATTTCATCCCAAGGTGGAATGCATGCAATAATTTTCCGGAAAATTCTCATTTTCAATGTACACTCGTCAAATTCTCTTGCAAAGCGAAATTGATAAATATAGTTACATTTATCAACTAGTATTCCCCTTACTTTCCGTATTATAGAGTTATCCGGTGCATTATCAATTGGGAAAATATCTATATTAACCCCTTCCATAGCTTCTTCCCGCCGAAATCCACTTATAAATGCAGTATTTTTATCATGTAATTTTGCCCATGGATTATTTGTATATGGATCCGTTTCTATCGTCTGCAGTTCATACCTAGACCCTTTCGATTCTTTTTTACAAATATCCAAAAATCGATTATAATCTTTCCGAAACATCACTACATCAATATCATCATCCCACGGAATAAATCCTTTATGTCTAACCGCCCCCAATAATGTCCCTGCATACAAATAATAATCAATACTATATTTCTTACATATTCTATCTATTTCTAGCAAAATATCAAGACAATACTTTTTTAAATCATCCATTCTATTCCCTTCTCCTAAACATAAATTATTAATGGTGTAAAAATGTTCTTGCTCTTTCTAATCCTATTATTTTCACTAAACATTTCTTAATATTTTTCTTAACTTTCACATACCATGGCAACCAGCTAACATAAAAGTGATGCACACAATAAGATTTATCCGTAATTTGATATACACAATATGTGTATACATACGGTGAAAAATACTCTTTCGGATAAATTTTCATTCCATCTTTCAACTCTTGGTAACAATTATTTCGTTGCAATGAATACTCCTCTAATAATTCAGTCAGTTTTGAAACATTCGTTCCTTCTATAATCTTCCCGTTTTCGTCATAAAAAGGAATTGTCCTATATAAATCATAAAACTTTTGAAATAGCGGATATTCAGGAATCGCTCCCATCATACTCGTCGCAATATAATTTCCCTCTTCAAATCCCAAAAGACATTTTGCATCTAAAACATCGTTGAAACTTTTAAATACTTCCACATCTGTATCAAAATAAATTCCACCATATTCTAAAAGCGCCTTCACTCTTGCAACATCACTTACAAATGCGTATTTTTTTGCTGCATAGGCATCTTTTGTATATTGAAATTGATTCACATCAAAATTCTCTTCATTCCATTCCATAAACTGATAATCGAATAGATATTTTTTCCAACTTTCAATACAATTTTTTACCTGTTCTGGTTTTTCCTTCCCACCAAACCAGCAATAATGAATAATTTTGGGTATTTTTTGATTATCTGTCATATATCCTCCTAATCCTCACTATTCAATCAGTTCATACAGTTTTTTAACTTCTTCTAAATTGGTATAATCACTTTTTTTCATATTTTCCAATAATATTTCTTGCAACTGTTTATCTTTAATAACATTAGCAATTCCCTTTGCACACTCTTTATTATCCATAGAAACCACAACCCCATCATAACCATCTTTTAATTGACTAGATGATGTTTCATAATTAGTAATAATTACTGGTTTACACAATACTTGCGCTTCTCGAACTGCTACACTTTTTCCTTCATATCTACTTGGCTGGATATAAAAATTACAAGTTTTTATGTATGGATATGGATTTTCTCTTTTTCCAAGAACAATTACATATTCTTGCATATTTGTTTCTTTTATTTTCTGTAATATCAATTTTTCATCTGCTCCGAATCCTATTAAATACCACTTTACATTCAATCCTAATTTTCTTAATTCTTTACAAATAAATGGTATATTATCAAAATTCTTAGCATAACAAAACCTTCCTATCGAAAGTAAAGAAATACTTTGTTGATCCATCTCCAATGTCGCATCAAATTCTAATGCTTTCTCTTTTATCAATTTATTCGACAAAATATTCTCAACAACCATAGTTTTATTTATGAACTGTGGAAATATATTAGTAAAAGAGTTTTTACATTGTTCACTTACCGCAGCAATATAATCTACTTTTTGATATTGTTTAAATAACCACTCTTTATTAGATTTTTCACTTTTATAATCTGTATGTATCCACCCAACCTTTACTTTCGCTTTTACTTTTTCTTCAATCAAATTAAAAGGGAGAAAAAAACTAAGCGCTAAATCATATTCTTTTTCCAACTCAGCAACAAATTTTTTTGTTATTTTAGACCAGGTTTTATCATTGTCTATTTCTTTCTTAAAAAAACGTGACTTAACCTCATCCACTAAACGCAACATTGCAGAATAGTAACATCCATTTTGTATTTTTTCTCCAAAACCTTCTCTTAAGTACGCTAATTCTTTAATTTCTGGCAGTAAATTTACTTTAGAATTTATCAAAGAAAACAGAACCCCATGATGACCATATAAAAATAAATCAATATCATATTTTTCATAATCTAATGCATCTAATAATCCTAATAAACTACTCTCTACTCCTCCCAAATCCATACTTCCTGTAAAAACAATTAACACCTTTTTTCTTTCCATATTCTATTTCCTATCTAATTACATCTGGTAAACTTCTGTACTCTTCACTTTTTACAAATTTTTTTGCTTCTAAAAAGCCTCTTTTCATCTCATTATATATTTCCTTTTCATCTCGTCTTACTATACACAACATTTTTCTATACACTTTATTCATATTCATATAATAAAAAATACATATACGCATCCACAGTCTTTCAACTGAACTCCTACTTAATGAATACAAATACCTATGCCAAAATACATAATGATTAAATGCACCACAAAAAATATGCTTTAAATTAGCCTGCTGAATAGATGTTTTGGCATCATTATGTAAATAATGTGCGTTAGCTACTACACAACTTTCATATCCATTTTTTAGCATTTTATAAAACATTACTCTATCTTCAAAAGATGCATAACCATATTTTTCACACCACATTTCATCTTCAAATCGTATATCCTTCATTACATCTGTTCGAATAAGAAAACATGTCCATGCCAACGATTCCGTTCTATATATTTTAGCCTTTTCAAACTCAATATTATAATTATACGACCAGCCTCCTGTTCTTAATATTCTAACATAATCAATGCTTTTTCCATGAAGCATCATACACGCTCCACCGAGCAAAGATGCTACTTTGTATTTAAATGTATTTGGCGGAAAAAACTCTAATAATGGTCCTGCTGCACAAGCATATTTTCCACTCGCAAGAGGCTCTACTAATTTTTCAACAAATTCTGTTTCTAATTCTACATCATCATCACAAAATAGAATGAAGTCGCTCGTAATATATTCTAATGCTTTTAACCTTTGAATAATCATTCCTTTGGGTGAAAAGACAAATTTTTCTCTTCCGATTTTGTATTCCGGTAAACT
>ENA-OQIH01000993-OQIH01000993.1-human-gut-metagenome-genome-assembly--contig:-NODE-993-length-14787-cov-3.508226_pt1 | contig 14787 bp, 10 predicted proteins | sample MGYA00242575_ERZ504740 | MGnify/ENA primary metagenome ERZ504740 (study PRJEB26092, sample SAMD00036192) | human gut metagenome | host: Homo sapiens | study: EMG produced TPA metagenomics assembly of...
AAACCATGCTCGCCTCGCGCATTCCCGGCATTATGAGTCCGCTCAGCGAATCGGAACAGCTGGAAGTCGCCTCGATCCGCTCCCTATGCGGCACATTGCCCAGCTATGGCATCAGCGATGTTCCGCCATTCGAAGCGCCGCACCATACCGCATCCACCGCATCCTTGGTCGGCGGCGGCGCGGGATTGGCTCAACCAGGCGCGATCACGCGGGCGCATCGGGGCATCCTATTCATGGACGAGGCGCCCGAATTCTCGGCACGCACCCTGCAAACCTTGCGCGAACCATTGGAATCCGGGTATGTGGCGCTTTCCCGTTCAAAAGGCAGCACCTACTACCCGGCCTCATTCCAACTCATCATGGCGGCCAACCCCTGTCCGTGCGGATACTATTACGGCACCGGCGAACGTTGCGCTTGCCGGGAAAAAGACCGTATACGTTATTTCTCGCGATTGTCCGGACCGATACTGGATCGTGTGGATATTCAGATGGCGGTGCCACCAGTCTCGCGCATTGCCGCGCAAAGCGAGCCAATCGGCGAGTCCAGTGCCGGGATACAAGCTCGTGTGATTCGTGCCCGTCAAGTGGCCAAAGACCGGTTCAGACAGTATGGATGGGTGTGCAACGCGCAAGCTTCGGGCAAATGGCTGCACGCCAATACATCGCTGAAAGCGATGGAATTGGTCAATCGGGCCCTGTCCAATCATCAACTCACATTGCGCGGGGCTGATCGCGCCATGCGTCTGTCTTGGACGCTCGCCGATCTGGCCGGCCGCGTATCCCCCACTGAACAGGACGTCCATCAGGGCATCGAAATGAGAACGAGGATGACATGAGTAACGCTACTGATATCCGGCAATCTGGCGGCACCGCAGGAAGTGTGGATCACACCGATACGAGTCTCGCCGTTTCGCGCACTATTCCCGTACCTCCCACGGATACGTTGTATCGTGCCGCGCTCACGTTCTGTCTTGATGGCGCGGATGTGATGATGTACGCCACGCTCAAAGGCGCGGAAAACGCCGAATCCCTCTGGCATGCGTTGGCGCAATCCCATCCAAGCCAGCCATCTGAAATCTGCGGCCCGGCGCTGTCACGTATTGACCGCATGTTCGTGGACGGCCTCACTCGATGGGGCCGCAAGGCGTCGGCGAACGCGATGCGCTCCTTCCGCAATGCACTGGCCTGCTGGCATAACCGCATGATGGACCTGCCCTCGCAAGACATCATCCAACTGGCCGACTGGTTCACTATGGATGGCACGCAATGGATTATCGGCCCTGGCCATCCATGTTGGCCCTCGCAGTTGGCCGACCTGTCCATTCGCTCCGATTGGGCGCCACCGCTGTGTTTGTGGATCAAAGGCGATCCACGCGCATTGACCAGTTGCGCCAAACCGGTCGGCATCGTCGGTTCACGGGACGTGACCGAATATGGCCGGTATGTGGCACACACCGTAGCCGAACAGGCAGCCGTTGCCGGGCATCTGGTCGTGTCCGGAGGCGCGATGGGCACGGATGCGGCGGCACATTGGGGAGCGTTGAATGCGCTGCACGGCAGAATGCCCGCCAATGTGGGCAAAACCGTTGCCGTATTCGCCGGCGGGCTCAACCATATCGGACCGATGCGTAACCGCACGCTGTTCGAACGCATCGAGGCGCAGGGTGGTGCACTGATCAGTGAACTGTGCCCCGGGACGATTCCCGAAGCCCGTCGTTTTCTGCTTCGCAACCGCATTATCGCGGCCATGTCTTCCACATTGATTGTGACGCAAGCCCGGTTGCGTTCCGGAGCGCTCAACACCGCGGGATGGGCATGCGAATTGCTGCGCGAAGTGTATGCGGTTCCCGGTGACATCAATCAGCCTTGCAACGCCGGGTGCAATAAGATGATCGGCGACCACCGAGCGATGATTCTGTGTGCCGCCACATCCACCGAGGATATATGCCATGAACGGCATAAGCCCGTTATGGCAGCATGCCCAGGCATATCGAAATCCACAGGTCAGGACTCGTCCGAAAACGAGGAGGCCATGGAAGTGCCGGCAACGACTCCGTTATCGCCAGCATCCTCGGAATCATCGGCGTCACAGGAGTCGTCACAAGATTCAGGTCATTCGAAACGTTCGAAGACCAAGCATACTCAGCCTACGCGCACTCAATCCAAGGATGGGCCGGCGAGCGCAACCGCCGATTCCGGTAACGACAAAAGCAAGGGTGAAGAGCTGCCCTCGTCGCATCAGATGCCGGATCTTCGTGTCAAGCCGAAGCCCGATCCCGAGAAGGAAGCCCAACAACGTATCATTATCGCCAAGCTGCCGGAAATGGAACGCACATTAGTGGCATTGATTCGTGAATGCCGTAAACGACATCTCATCGTCACCCCGGACGCACTATTGCGCGTGGCGCGAGAGACGGTACCCGACGAGATTCCCAATATCGGCACCATACTTGAGCTACTCGGCGCATTGGAGCTGAAGGGAGTGATCGAGCGGGATGCCGGGATGCTCAAGCTGAGCAGCCGTGTCGGCTAATCGGCTTCCATGACACGGCTCGAAGGCTGTTCGGCGGGTGTGCGAGAATCGAACCCATGAGTCCGAAACGTTTGGAAGATATGTATGATGCGGTGATCGTCGGCGCCGGAGCGGCCGGCCTGTCGGCGGCGTTGGGACTGCTGCGCTCCCCCGAGATCACCGAGCTCAAGGAACAAGGCGTGGACCCGAAGATCCTCGTGGTCTCCAAACTGCAGCCGCTGCGTTCGCACACCGGTTCAGCCGAGGGCGGCATCGCCGCGAGCCTGGGCAATGTGGAGTCCGATGACTGGCACTGGCATTACTACGACACCATCAAGGGCGGCGACTGGCTGGTGGACCAGGATGCGGCCAAACTGCTCGCCGAATACGCGCCGCAGACCGTGATCAACCTGGAGCGTCAGGGCGTGGCCTTCTCCCGTACCGAGGACGGGCATATCGCCCAGCGCCGGTTCGGCGGCCACACGCGCGAGTTCGGCGGCGCCCCGGTCAAGCGCGCCGCCTATGCGGCCGACCGCATCGGCCACCAGATTCTGCACGCCTTGTGGCAGCAGTGCGTGGCCGCCGGCGTCGAGTTCGCCGAGGAATGGTATGTGACCGACCTGGTGCTCGCCGACGACGGCAAGCAGGCGGCCGGCATCGTGGCCTTTGACACGCATTCGGGCAAGATTCAGGCCATCCACGCGCGCAACGTGCTGCTTGCCACCGGTGGCGCGGGCCGACTGTTCCACACCACGTCAAATTCCTGGGATCTGACCGGCGACGGCATGGCCTTGACCTTGGCCGCCGGTCTGCAGCTGGAGGACATCGAATTTGTGCAGTTCCACCCCACCGGGCTCGCGCACACCGGCATCCTGCTGTCCGAGGCGGCCCGCGCCGAGGGCGGCATTCTGAGGAACGCCGACGGTGAGCCGTTTATGGAACGCTACGCTCCGGAGCATAAGGATCTGGCCGCACGAGACGTGGTCTCCCGCTCCATCATGGCGGAGATCGACGCCGGTCGCGGCGTCGCCGACCCGAAGGACCCGGATGGTCCGAAGGACTGCGTCTGGCTGGATATGACCGGCATCGACCCCGAACGTATGAAGGAAGTGCTGCCGCAGGTGGTCGAAACCATCGAGCAGTACGCGAACCTCGATCCGGCCAAGGACCTAGTACCCATCAAGCCCACTGCACACTACACGATGGGCGGCATCCCCATCACCACCGACGGCGAGGTGTACCGTTGGGCCGACGGTGCCGTGCAGGTAGTCGATGGACTGTTCGCCGCTGGCGAATGCTCTTGTGTCTCCGTACATGGTGCGAATCGTCTGGGCGGCAATTCTCTGCTCGACGCCTGCCTGTTCGGTACACGCGCTGGTCAGACGATGGCCGCACGCATCGCCGAGAACCCGGTTGACTCCCCCATGGCCGATGATTCGGCCGATGACATGCTGACCGATGCCGCCGATCAGGCTGCCGATTCTCGCAAAGCAGAGCTTGACGAACTGCTCGCCGGACCAATAGATGATTCAGACGATGGAGTGCCCACCGCCAATCCTTATCAGCTCATGGCCCAACTCGGATCAGTGATGGAGCAGGCTCTGGCCGTACGTTGCACCGCTCAGACCATCGATACGGCGTTGACCCAGATCAACGGCGACATCACACCGGTTGCCGATACCTTGCGGACCCATGACAAGACCGCCGCTTTCAATCAGGAGGTCACCGCCATCTGGGAAGTCCGTCATCTGATCGAACTGGCCGAGGCCATGCTGCACGCTTCCGAATCCCGTCAGGAATCTCGCGGATCCATGCAACGCCTTGATTTCCCCGAACGCGACGATGAGCATTTCCTTGCTCACTCGATGGTCGCCGATGATGGTTCGGTAAGTTTCAAGCCGGTGCACATCACCGACTATCCGCCCAAGAAGCGCGAGTACTGATCCGCTGGTGGTAATATCCAAGCCGCCTAGGGCTTGTGGCACAATAGGTTGGCTAATACTGGACTTGATATCCCACTGTTTCATGGAGGCAGAACATGGCTGAGGCGAGCAACACGACGGTTACCCTGCAAGTGCATCGTTTCACGCCGCGACCCGAGCGTGCCGAACGTGCACGCGGTGGCAGCCCGTTTGCCAAGAAAGGCTCCCCGTTCGGCGGCGGCTCGGATTCGGCGGCGCGCCGTCGTCCGCGCGGCAAGCAGTGGGTGCAGGAGTACACGATTCCCGCACGCCCCTCGGACACCGTGCTCGACTGCCTGCTGACCATCAAACGCACCGTCGACCCGACGCTGGCCTTCCGTTATTCGTGCGGTCATGGCATGTGCGGTTCGGACGCCGTGGCCATCAACGGCACCCCCACCCTGCTGTGCACAGCCACCATCCGCGATTGGGCCAAGCAACCCGGCGCCATGCTCGAAGTCGATGACGAAGGGTTCCGACACACCGGCACCGAGACTGAGGAATCCGACGATTCCGCGGAAAACGTCGCAAACGCGGCGACCGGCCAGAACTCAACCGCAAACGGTTCGCTGGGAGTCATCGAACTGGCGTCCCTGCCCGGCTTCCCGCCGCAGCGCGACCTCATCGCCGACATCGACCCTATGCTCAACCAGATCAGGAAGCTCACCCCGTATCTTCAGGCGGACGGCGTGCTCGCCACCACCGCCGAAGGCAAGGTGGACGTGTTCGAATACCTGCAGAACCCCGAACAACTCGCCAAATACGAGCTGCTGAGCAACTGCATCGCCTGCGGCGTGTGCGAAGGCGCCTGCCCGGTGTACGCCGGCGGCGACGCCTTCATCGGCCCGGCCGAGCTGATTTGGGCCTCCCGTTTCGTCAACGATTCGCGCGACACCAAGGCCATGGAGCGTATGGATGCCATCGACACCGCCGACGGCGTGGCCGCCTGCCAGTCCGTGCGCGCCTGCTCCCGCCACTGCCCGCGCGGCATCGATGTGGGCGAGGAGATGTGGCAGATCGTGGCTAAGGTCCGCGAGCGTTAAGCCGCGCCGCGGCTGGCTGCGGCGATCGCCTAAGCACATGCGTCGATGCATCCGCCGGGTGCCCGCACGAGAGAAGACATGAAAGAACGAATTATGGACAGAACGCAGTACACCAACCTCGCCAAGGCATGGGAATTCACCGAGGAACACGCGCGCGAACGTGAATCCGATGCGTTGACCGACACCCGTACGGCCGCCGACGAGTCCGGCCAGTTGCAGGGTTCGGCGGCGCAGGCCCGTCTGCTGGGCATGCTGGTGCGCATCACCGGCGCCGCTTCGGTGATTGCCGTGGGCACCGGCTCGCTGGTGGAGACCTTGCAGCTCGCCCATGCACTGGATAACAAGGGCCTGCTGACTGCGGTCGATTCCACCGCTCAGGGCATCGCGCTGATTCGCAAGGCGTTCGCCGAGCTGCAGGACGAGACCGACACCACGTTGCGTGCGGTGAACGCTCCGGCCAGCGTGTTTCTGCCGCGCCTCAACGCCAATGATTACGATCTGATCGTGGTGGCGGGCGACGCCGAGAACTATGCCGCCACGTTCGCCCAGGCCTCCCGTCTGCTGCGCACGCACGGCGTGATCGTGTTCACCGATGTGCTGGCGTTGGAGGACGGTCAGGGCGGCGTGATCAATCCGGCCGACCGCAGCGACAAGGCCATCGCCATGCGTGAGCTGCTCACCACCGTCGAAGATGACGAAGGTTTCGAGTCCACGCTCACCCCTGACGGCACCGGCCTGCTCATCGCCTACAAAAAGTAACTCTGTCCTTGGCTCCCCTCTCCGAGGGGAGCCACTCTATCTCGCTTACCTCACAATTGCGCTGACGGCCACGTCCACGGCTTCGTCGGCGTCATCGGTTACGGTGACCAGTTTCGGGTCGATCGTCGAGATCATGCCGTGCTCGGCCACCGGACCGTTGAGCCAGTCAAAGAGCCCCTGCCAGTATTCCTTGCCGTAGAGCACCACCGGAATATTCGCCACCTTGTGGGTCTGGACCAAGGTCAGCAGCTCGAACATCTCATCCAGTGTGCCGAAGCCGCCCGGGCATACGATCACGCCGGAGGAATACTTGATGAACATGGTTTTCCGCACAAAGAAGTACCGGAAGCTCATGCCGAGGTTCACCCACTGGTTCAACCCCTGCTCGTGCGGCAATTCGATGCCAAGTCCCACCGATTTGCCGCCGGCCAGTGCCGCTCCCCTATTCGCGGCTTCCATGATGCCGGGACCACCGCCGGTGATGACGGCGATGTTGCGCTTGGCTATCTGACTACCCATGCGCCGTGCTGCCTTGTAGATCGATTCGGTACGCTGGGTGCGTGCGGAGCCGAAAATAGAGACCGCAGGTCCGAGCTCGGCGAGCGCCCCGAAACCGTCCACGAATTCCGATTGGATGCGCAGCACACGCCATGGGTCCATGTGCAGCCAGTCGGTGTCCTGATCGGGTTTCAGCAGGTTGGCGGTGGTGTTGTCCGAGGGAATCATCTGGCCGCGTAGAATCACCGGGCCGCGATGATAGGTATCGCCCAGCGGCGAGGCGTCCTCCAGATCGACCGGGTTCACCGGTGTGGCCGCAGCCTCAGTTGCCGTCTCAGCCTCCAACGCCGCCGCATCATTCGCGGCTGTGGCTTCCAATGGTTCCATATCGTCCACGACTGCGGACTTGGATGCGGCCTCGGCTAGATTCTTTGCTTCAGCGGCCTTTTTGCCGTCGTTCTTCTTGGATTTCTTCTGCTTCTTTGCCATCCAATGTCCTCCTGTACGGCGCTATCGACTCTTCGCATTCTAGCGCCTGAAGCTCTGCGTACGTTTTCCGCGAAATCATCCTTGACTTCGTGAAGAACGTACGGTGAGTGACACTGAGCGTACGTTTTCCGCGAAATAAGGCCTCATCTCGTGAAGAACGTACACTGAGCGCGTCTCAGCGTACGGTTTTCACGAAACAAGGCCAACAATGGAGTAGGGACCGTCTAAGCCATCAGTGGCGGAAGTCGATTTCCACACTGGCGGTGCCGTCGGCGAGGGTGCCGGGGTGTTCCGTGGGCGTGGTGGGCTCTGTGGTGTGGCTTGGCTGCCCGATGCCATCACCATCAATCGATTCGTCATCCTCCGCATCAGCCGCTGCTGCGGCTGTGGTCTTCTCGAATCGCTTGGACTGACGGCTCAGCAGCACACCGGAAATCGCGGCGGCGATCAGGGAGGCCACCAGCACGCCGAAGCGCGCCTCAGCGGAAAGTTCCGCGTTCTTGTACGCCAGCGAAGCGATGAGGAAGGACACAGTGAAGCCAATGCCGCAGGCGACGGCAGCGGGAATCATGTCGCGCACACGCAGCCCCTTGGCCATCTTGAGCCCGCCCACATGCGTGGACAGCCATGCGGTGGTGATGATACCCAGAGGTTTGCCGACCACCAAAGCCACAATCAGTGCGATGACCAGCGGCGAGGCCAACAATAGCGGGCTCATCGACTCGAAGTGTACGCCGGTGGCGAACAAGGCGAAGATGGGCAGGGCCAGCAGTGCGGAGAATGGCTGGAGCTTGTTGGCATAGCGTTCGGCACGCGGCGAGAGTTCGCCGTGCATTTCACGAGAGGGGGTCAGCAGGCCAACCAGCACGCCGGCCAGTGTGGGGTGCACGCCTGCCTCGAACATCATGATCCAAGCGAGGATACCGACGATGCCAACCGCGATCCACGGCACTTTTTTCAGTCGTACGAGGTATGCCCAGATGGCGGCGCATACGGCGATGCCGATGAACCAATACCAGGCGTTAATCGAGGAGAAGAATACGGCGATCAGAATAATGGCCAGCAGGTCGTCGACGGTGGCAAGCGTCATCAGGAACGCGCGGATCGAACCGGGCAGGGCCTTGGCGAACAGGGCGAGCACGGCCAGCGAGAACGCGATATCCGTGGCGGTGGGCACTGCCCAGCCGTGCGACATCTCCGAGAACGGGATGCTGCTGCCGGTGGTGGTCAGAATCAGCGTGCCGGGTTCACCAGGCCCGATCTGAGAGAACAATGCCGTGACGGCCAGGAACAGGATGGACGGGGCGATCATGCCGCCCACCGCGCACAGCATCGGCACGGCGGCCGCTTTCGGATTGGCAAGCGAGCCGGTGGTGAGTTCCTGCTTCAGTTCGAGGCCCACGGTCAGGAAGAAGATGGTAAGCAGACCATCCTGGGCCCAGTGGCCAATAGGCAGGTCGAGATTGGTGTAGGGGATGAACAGATGCGTTTCCGCTACGGTCTCGAACGCATGCGCGGTGGCGGGCAGATTCGCGAGCACCAGGCCGGTGAGCGCGAAGCCAAGCATGATGAGTCCGGAAATACGGTCTGAGGCGGCGATTCGCCTGATGGTGGACCAAAGTCCCTTCTTCGCGCCGGCGGTCGTGGCCATCGCGTCTCCTTGCTGCACTCTCTTGGATGAACCGTATGTAATAGTACGGAATATCTCAGGACGTTCCGCTCCGGGCTGAGTCGCGAAGGGCAACCTTAGCCCAACCCTGTGTGGCCGACTCAACCGACTCAAACGGGCCAATACAATTGGAAAAGCCTCGGAAGCATTTCGCTTTCGAGGCTTACTGTGCGCCAGACAGGATTCGAACCTGCGACCTGCTGATCCGTAGTCAGCTGCTCTAATCCGCTGGGCTACTGGCGCATGTTGTCTTTCAGACAACTCGATATATAATACACGCCGTTCAGCTGAATGCAACTCGGCGTGTTGCGGCGAGTCGCACCATCCCGACCACTACCGCAACGGCGTATTTACTGGCCTCACGCCTCGTGTGTACGGACTCGGTCAAGCAAAACCGACTGCGCAACTTTGAGACGTCCCTGCGGCACATCCACGGCTTCGCGCAGGAGTTTGGGCGTGCTGGAACCCTCTACGGACGCCTTGTCCACAATCACCTGCCTCACATCATCCAAACTCGGCAACTGGAACATCGTGTCCTGCAACGTACGTTCGATAATCGAACGCAAACCGCGTGCGCCGGTCCCCTGCTTGATAGCGATATCAGCAATCGCCCGAATGGCCTGTTCTGTGAATTGCAGATCGACGCCGTCGACGGCGAACAGTTTACGGTACTGCTTGATCAGCGCGTTGGCTGGCTGGGTGAGAATCGCCGTCAGATCGTCTACGGTAAGTTCCTTCAGCACACTGGTGACCGGCAAACGTCCGATGAACTCAGGCAACAGTCCGAACTCGGCCAGATCATCGGCATTGACCTGTTCGAGCAATTCCTCGTCTTTCATGTCGGCGTCGTGCCAATTCGCGCCGAAGCCGGTCTCTCGACGGCCTAATCGCTTGCGAACAATGTCCGTCAGCCCCACGAACGCACCGCCGCAGATGAATAGGATGCCGCGTGTGTCCATCTGCGCAACGTCTTGCTCCTTATGCTTGCGCGTGCCCTCCAACGGCACGGAGGCGATGGTTCCTTCCAAGATCTTCAGCAACGCCTGCTGAACGCCCTCACCGGACACGTCACGGGTGATGGAGGTGTTCTCACCGGATTTGCGGGCGATCTTATCGATTTCGTCAATGTAGATGATGCCGTGCTGGGCTCGGCTTACGTCGCCATCCGCAGCTTGGAGAAGACGTTGGAGCACGGTTTCCACATCGTCGCCTACATAGCCGGCTTCGGTCAGGGTGGTGGCGTCGGTGATGACGAACGGCACGTTCATTACGCGGGCCAACGCCTGCGCAAGATAGGTTTTGCCCACGCCGGTGGGGCCGAGCAACAGAATGTTTGACTTGGCGACCTCGACGTCAGCCAAGGGGTCATTGCTGCGGCGGGTAGCACGCGTCTGGGTGGGAACGGATTGCTTGGCTTGTTTGCCGGTCTGTCCACTGTGCCCGTTATTCCCGTCAAGCTGCTCAGCGGACTCCTGAAGCTCCATATTGACGCGCTTGTAATGGTTGTATACGGCTACGGACAATGCGCGCTTGGCGTTCTCCTGACCGATGACGTAGCGGTTGAGATAATCGAAAATCTGAGCGGGCTTGGGCAGGCTCAGCGAATTGACCTCGGCATCTTTGACACGCTCCTCGGAGATGATGTCCACGCACAGGGCGATGCATTCATCGCAGATGGAGGCATTGGGACCGGCCACCAGTTTTCGTACCTGATGTTCGGTTTTGCCGCAGAACGTGCAACGGGGTACGTCCTCGTTGTAGCTCACCACACGTCCCATGATTCTCCTTTGCCGACTGCGCCGCACCGCCGAACCGCCACGCTGCGCATTATCATTGTCATCCTTGAAATACAATACCCCCGGTCGTTGCCGACCGAGGGTATTGCAATGTCCGGAAGTTTTACTGGCGGTGTTCCAACACCTCGTCCACGATGCCGTATTCCTTGGCTTCAGGAGCGGTCAGGAAAGTGTCCACTTCGATGTCGCGGCGAATCTTCTCGACGTCCTGGCCGGTGTGCTTGGCGAGGGTCTCCTCCAGCCATTCACGCATACGCAGCATTTCCTTGGCCTGAATCTCGATCTCCGTGGCCTTGCCGAAGCCTTGGTCGATGGCCGGCTGGTGGATGAGCACACGGGCGTTCGGCAGCATCAGGCGCTTGCCCTTGGTGCCGGAGGCCAGCAGAATGGCGGCGGCGGAGGCGGCCTGGCCGAGGCACACGGTCTGCACGTCGGGCTTGATGTACTGCATGGTGTCGTAGATGGCGGTCATGGCCGTCATCGAACCGCCGGGTGAGTTGATGTACATCATCACGTCACGGTTCGGATCTTGGGATTCGAGGACCAGCAGCTGGGCCATCACGTCGTCGGCGGAGGCGTCGTCCACCTGCACGCCGAGGAAGATGATGCGATCCTCGAACAGGCGGGAGTAGGCGTCCTGGGTCTTCATGCCATACGGGGTCTTCTCCACGAACTGCGGCATGATGTAACGGTTGGTCGGCGCGGGCTGGGCTGCGCGGGCGGAGGCCGGCATGAAACCGGCTACGCCCTGACGGCCGGCCAAGCGGTCGGCACGGGCGGCGAACTTTGCTTCTTCACTTGCCATGAGTCTCACTCCCCCTGCTGGTTGTTGCCGATGGTGTCCGGCGTGGTCACGAGCTTGTCCACGAAGCCATAGTCGAGGGCTTCCTGGGCGGTGAACCAGTGGTCGTACTCGTTGTCGCGGTAGATTTCCTCGAGGGTGTGGCCGGTCTGCTCAGCGGTCAGCTCGCTCATGGTCTTCTTCATGTCCATGATGAGCTCGGCGTTGATGCGCACGTCAGTGGCGGTGCCGCCGATGCCGCCGGAAGGCTGGTGCATGAGCACACGGGCGTGCGAGGTCAGGTAACGCTTGCCCTTGGTACCGGAGCTCAGCAGGAACTGGCCCATGGAAGCACACATGCCCAGGCCCACGGTCGCCACGTCAGGCTCGATGAGCTGCATGGTGTCGTAGATGGCCATGCCGGCGGTGATGGAGCCGCCCGGCGAGTTGATGTACAGCCAGATGTCCTTCTTCGGGTCTTCGGCGGCCAGCATCAGCAGCTGAGCGCAGATGCGGTTGGCCATATCGTCCTTGACCTCTTCACCCATCCAGATGATGCGGTCTTTCAGCAGACGGTTGAAAATCGGGTCGACGGGGCCGGCCGGGACGTCATCGCCCGCCATGACCGGCAAGGTCGCAAAGGTATTGCTCACCTTGATTCTCCTTCTAATTACTCGAACATTGTTCAGACTACCGCCTTGAAGCGACTGAAGGCGGCTTTTCGCGTGCTTTTTGGCGGGCAGCGTAGGGATTTCGGTTTATTCGAGGGTGTCGAGGACGTCGTCAATGAGGAGGCGGGTCTGGGAGGCGGCATCGTCGCCCAGACGCGGGAAGCGACGGGCGGCATTGGCGGGGCTGGCACCGGCGGCTCGCGCTACGTTGGACTTGCTGGCACCATGGGCCACGGCTTTTTCCGCGAGCCGATCGACCAGTGAATCGGCGACTTGGCGCATCTGTTCGGCCACCCATAATTGGGCCATATCCGCAGGTAAGTCGTAGTCTTCGGCCACATCGCTGGCTGCCTCCTGAATGGCGGCCCATAACACCATGAATGGCTTTCGATAGTAGTCAATCTGCTCAGTGAGCGGCTCAGCGGCAAGCAATTCAAGTGCCGAGCGAATTCCTGTATTTTCTGACATAGCTTTCTTTACCTCGGCTCCCCTCTCTGAGGGGAGCTGTCGCCATAGGCGGCTGAGGGGAGTTTCGACCGGGGCAGCTCCCCTCAGAGAGGGGAGCCAGAATATATGTATTTACTTACGACTCAGCAACCACTTTGATATCAACGACGACGTGGCCACGGCCATGCCGACCGGCACAAAGAAGGTAATCGGCGCTTCAGAGAGCTCCATCACCAAGCACATGGCCATAAGCGGTGCCTGTTGTGAGGCCGAAAGCAACGAAGCCGCACCGATCAAGGCACACGCGGTTACCGAATCGGTCGGAAACATCAGTATCCATACGAGACCGAGCATCGCACCCAGCGTGGAACCTAATGCGATGCCGGGCTGCAGCACACCGCCCGACGCACCGGAGCGAATGGTCATCAGCGTCACCAGCGCTTTGGCAACAAAGGTGAGTGCCAACACACCCAGCAACATCAAGATATTGGACTGGGACAGCGGGAAACCGGCGTTCATCACGGATCCAGAAGGGCCGCTCCCACCCTGAAGCATGGCCCAGAACGATGCCATTCCAGAGCCCGCTCCCCCGCCAGAGGCCGAATCGGATACATTACCGCCGCCCGTCAGCAAGTTCCATGGAGAGGCGGCCGCTGAAGATGCCGACTGCATGGCACCAGCAGTGCCGGCGGTTTCAGGAATGAATGTGCTGAATCCAAGTTGCGCTGCGGCACGGCCGTTGCCCATCACCTGCGGCACAACAATCGCCACCAAACCGGTGATGAGACCAGCCAGCGTCATCTGCCACAGAATAGCCTTACCGGTTGGCTTGTGCGCTTCCGCCCATTGCGAACCTTTTCGGAACAATGCGCCGCCCACTCCACATGCCGCACCGCAGATCAGAGCGAACAGCATTAACGTTGGCGTGGATTCCGGTTGCATGGCGGTAATGTCGTAGAACAGGCAATGCCCTTTGATCGCAACCGCCACGAATGCGGCAATGGCAGACATGCCCAGTCCAAACGCAACTTTTTCGATTGTCACATCTACCAACAGGATTTCGACGGCGAAGAACATGCCGGCCAGTGGCGCGTCATAGACGCCTCCTAGACCGGCACCGGCAGCCACTGCCACCACCATGCGCCGGTCGATGCCGTCAACGCCCTCGATATGGAACAGGTCGCAGAAACGTTGCGCGAGCATGGCGCCGAGTTCGCGTGGGGCGACTTCTCGTCCGATCGAGGCACCGGAGCCGACGATGAAAATCTGCAATACCACATGCGCAATGGTTTGCCAGAAAGGCATTCGCTTTCCCGCCACGGCCTTCTTGACTGAGGGCACCGCAGTCGTTTTGTGTCGCAGCAGATACCAGATAATGCCTGCGACGCTGAGTCCCACGGTCACCGATATCGCACGGCGTGCAGCGGGCACGCCGAATGGACCAGGCAATTCTGGGCCTTCGATGTAGCCGAGCAGCACATGTTCAACGCCGTAGAGCAACAGGGTCAGCAGACCTGCTCCCACACCGATGAGCACGCCGAGCACAATGGTCGCCGCAGCGAGCCAACCAAGGCGTTTGATAGTAACCGTTGGCTGCATGTCAACCTCCGCACCCTATGCAACGAGTATGCCTTGGGAACTCCCCTCAGTCTCGCCACGCTCGACAGCTCCCCTCAAAGAGGGGAGCCAAAGAAATAGTCCTTTTGCCAGAATAGGAAGAGCCCGGAACCATGAAACACGATTCCGGGCTCAAACAATCACGCTAACGCGATGAGGCTATGCTCACTCAGCATCCTTGGCGTCATCCTTGGCGGACAGTTCGTCGGCCACGGCGGCAGCAGCGGAAGCGGCCTCGACGGACTCGGACTCTTCGTCCTCAGCGGCCTCGCCCAGGAAGGCGGAGAGGTCCACAACCTCGCCATCAGCGGTGAACTTGACGGCGCGCATGCCGGCGAGCAGGCCCTTGGAACGGCCGACTTCCTGCACAGCGGAGCCAAGCTGGCCATTCTTGATGATGGCCTGGATGAAGTTGTTCGGATCCATGCCGTACTGCTGGGCGATGGAAGCGAGGAAGTTGAACACGTCGGACTGGGACACCTGAACGTCCAGCTTCTCGGCCAGAGCGTCGAGCACCATCTGATAGCGCAGATCCTTCTCCACG
>ENA-OQIH01001001-OQIH01001001.1-human-gut-metagenome-genome-assembly--contig:-NODE-1001-length-14647-cov-3.280371_pt1 | contig 14647 bp, 6 predicted proteins | sample MGYA00242575_ERZ504740 | MGnify/ENA primary metagenome ERZ504740 (study PRJEB26092, sample SAMD00036192) | human gut metagenome | host: Homo sapiens | study: EMG produced TPA metagenomics assembly of...
TTATCTGCGCTTTTGGCTTAGCAGCTGCCGCACCTCGCTCGCCGTATCGGCACTTAGAATTATGCGGTATTGCCCTAGGGGCGACCATTGGTCACCCGCCAACTTGGCGCAGCAACGCCTTTTCCGGGTAAGTTTTTTCACAGGCAAACGGGCACGGGCGAGCAATGCTCGCCCCTACAAGAGTTTTTTGACAGTCTGCATACTCAGGGAAGATATAAGATTCCATCTTCAACTTGAACATTGGTGTGCCGCATAAGCTGACCCCTGCCCTTTTCGGCTCCGGATAAGGATAAAACCGCAAGCACACACACGACCAAATCCACGGACATTTCAGTTGAATTTGTGTTGTGTTTACGCTTTTTTGTGGCGATTTTTGCGCAATAGTTGCCCAAAAGCATCAGCAAAATTTTAACAAGTGCTTGGCGGTGTGTATAATAGTTGCCGAAAGCGCTTGTCATTGTGACGAATTCGACAAGTCAAAATTTTGCAATCTGCCAAAAATCACTTGCTTGAATGTAGTCGTATTGAAATTTTCATCCCAAAGTATTATACTGCTTTTTATAAAAAGGCACACAACAAACATACCGTGTCTTACTTTTCCCGACGCAAGCGCAAATGTTTGCACATCGGATTATATTCTCAAAAAAGACTGTAAATACAGCACAGCTTGTGGAAAAAGTCCGTTTCCGGGTCAGATGTGCGCAGCGCATAAAATCGCGCCGAATGGCGCGCGTTCCCCCGATATATCGTGAGAACACACATGTATAGAAAAGGAGTCGAAGCAGATGACGAAGGCATTTTCTATCCTGCACCGTGCGGCGGCATTGCTTGTCGCCCTGTGCCTGCTGGTTGGTATGGCTCTGCCGGTTTATGCAGCTGAGGATGGGGCTTTATTTTTTAACGCAGGTTCGGAAACGATTCCGACCATTCCTGCCGCAAACACGTCAAGCGAGGGTGTAGAACCTGCGCAAGAGCCTATTGTATCCGACTTGGAAACGATTCCGGGTGAAGGAGATACCCCGCCCACTGCGAACGAGCCGGGAACAGAAGCGGGAAACACGGTAAACAATACAGCAGCGGTTCCGAACAATGACGGCAAAACCCAGGAAGCGGCAGAAAATCAGACTCCCGCCGCCGATACGGACACCGCCCCTGCCGACCCAGCCTTGACGGACAAAACCCCTGCGGACACTCCCGATACGGCTGCCGCGCCAAACCATGCCATCAACGCAGAGAAAACCACGGCGGCAAAAAACAACACAGAGCAAGATGTTCTTTTTGCTGACGAGGACAACCCCAACGAAGAAGATACTATGCTTGCGGATGATTTGCCTGACAACGATGACGCGAACACACCTGATACGATAGCGGACACCAGTGTATCGACGGGCTTTATCCCGGCTACGACAACCATTTATTTTGAGGATGACGGCAGATACGATAGTACATATAACGGAAATTGCACCATGCGTTTCCTCGGGTTCACGGGTAACGGTAAAGAAGCCTACATAAACAAAGTCATGGTGGATACCGGAACCACAGTAACCGGCAAAGATGGGAAAAACCACAGAATCTTCAGCATCACGCTGAATTCTGCGGACTATCCGGCGGGCGGGTTTTATCGAATCGCCTTCCAGTATTATGATGGCAGTAACAGTACTTGGCAAGAAGAAATCAACGCCTTTGGCAGGGATGATGGAGTCAATAATGACTACCTGACAGCGATTGACCTGCTTGCCGGCAAAAAGTTTGTTCGTGAAGGCATTACAATCTCAGATCAACAGGGCAAACATTTCAACCAAAATCAACACTACAACCCCTCCCAATGGACGCGCGTGGAGTACTATTACAAGGACACGCCGCTTTACTTCAAAAATGAAAGCGACGCCGCGCTTACCGACGTAACCGCAACATTTTACAAGCTGGAAAACGGCGCCCCGGCACAAACCGGCATCCAAACGATCGGCACGGTTGATGCGGGCAAACTTGCCGCGCAGCAGATCCTGATCCCCGACAATCAGTCGCGGTTTGTGCAATTTACTTGGGGTGAAAGTGGCCGAAGCGCCCTGTATGATTTCACCACGGACTACACCGAAAACCCCGAAACAGGTGTACAGAAACTGGACTTAACAACCGCAAATCGCTATGTCTGCAATGGTACTGATGGCACTTGGGCAAGCGCGGGCGGTGATTTGCTTACCGCGGGCAAAAAGATTTACTTTGACGCCACGCTGTCCGCGTACAGTTATGAGGGCGAATATTTACCGCAGTCCGCCATGGGCGACGGCGAAACCATGTACTGCTTCCTGACGGGTTCAGGCGGCGTCAAATCGCTGCAGATGACGCAGGAAACCGACCCCACAGCCGCCGACCGCAAGCTGTGGTCTTGCACAATTCCTGCGGGCACTTACACCGCAGTGCAATTCTCCGCAACGGATAACCAAGACGCCCCCGCAAGAGACAACAAGACCAGAAAGTACAGCACGGCAGAAATCTCCCCAACCCTGCAAGACCCCTGCTTCTTTGCCGACGACGGCGACCCGTCGGCCTACACGGGCGGCGAAGGTGTCAACCGTGACGGCTACTGGAGCGAGAAAGCCTCTGTCCGCGATGCCGAAAGCGGCAAAAATACCACCGTTGTGGATATTGCAAGCGGCGAGTTCAAGCAAGTGCCAGGCACAAAGTACATCACAAGCACCCTGTACGATTACTACACCGACTACGAGCTGAACGGCCTGAACCGCGACACGTACCCGGACAGTACCACAAGTTCCCAGCGCGGGTTCGTCACTTTTGAGCAGTTCAACCGCGCACTAAGCAGTGCTTACACGGCAAACAACAATGTCAAATACCCGCTTTATACCGGGCATTTCCAACCGTCAATAGGTGGTTGGGCCAACCCCTTTGCAACCGTTGCCGCCGGTATGGGTCTATACGGCTGGAGCAACGATACGAACAGTCCAGCTTACAATACTTTTATGGCCGTGAACAACTCGGCACTGGATGATAGTGGTAACGGAAGCGACGATTACAACCGCACCTTCCAGGGCCTTGTGGAAAGCAAGACCTCTGACGGTACGGCAAACGGTCTGCCGCTGTTAAGAACCAAGAATTCCAACACAAATGCGTCGGTTGACCCGCACTTTGACAAAGACTTCCTGCAAGGCAAAAACGCCTTTAACACCGTGCTGGGCAAGGTGTATGAGGATGTTTCCTTCCCTCTCAAGCAAAAAGCCGTTTTTGCGCAAGATCCGAACCGTCCGGACGATAACGACCCGGAGGGCAAAGCCAAATATTGGTACTATGACAGCAACGAAACCTCGCTGTACCTCAAACATGGCAGCGCCCGCCAAAGCTACTATCTGGCGGGGGATGGCATAAACGAAGCCTCACATAACCGTGATGCCGGCAACAAAACGGATAATATGGGGTATGGTTTCTTCCCGTTTAACGAAACAGTTACCGGCAGTGCCTCCCAATACAACTACGGCTTTGGCGCCAAGCTGCAATTTGACTTTACGCTTACAGAGGACGGCAATGTTGTTGTAGGAAAAGACAACGACGGCAACGACATCAAAGTTCCCATCAAGTTCTTCTTCTCCGGTGACGATGACGTGTGGGTCTACATTGACGGCGAGTTGGTGCTGGATGTCGGCGGCGCACACGGTAAAGCGTCCGGTCTGCTGGAATTTGGCGAAAACAACACCGCAACCCCCTACGTCAGCTCCAACAAGAACACCGACTCAAATGATACCATGGTCTACGAGGATTATGGGTCCGGCGAAACAGTCAAAACCGTCAAATATAACGGACAATCGATCACGTTCAATAAGAAGGGCACCACCAAAACCCTTGAAAACCAATCCACCCACACCCTGACCATGTACTACATGGAGCGCGGCATGTGGGAGTCTAACATGGCGCTGGCGTTCAACTTCCCCGACCATAACGAATTGCAGGTCGAAAAGCAGGTCGATGTTTCGGACGTGAACCCGCTGTTCCGAGACAGTTTCAAAAACCAGAAAATTTTCACCTTCAACATCCAAAATCTGGCCACCCACTACGAAGCAAAAGCAACTGATGAACCGGCAATCCAGACCGAGAAACTTCCGGACACTGCATACAGTTCGGCCACGGGACTATTAAGCTATGAGTCGTCCCTGCCGGAGGATGTAGGAACAGGCAGCGCCGTGCTGTGGTCATCGGATAAAAGTGACCCATCCAGCCTATACCGCGACCAGCGCCGCGGCACACTGACATGGGACAGCTCCATAAATATAAGTCCGTACAGCTACCTGACCTTTGATGTCTATGTGCAGGGCAGCCCGACCGATACCTGCGCCATGAGCAACCTGTATGTGGAACTTTGGGACACAAGCGGCAAGCAAATGGGCTGCCTTGGCAGCAAGGGGCTGCAAAGCAGCGATGTCTACGGCGCGGCGACCGCGCTGCACCCGGGAACGTGGTACACCGTACGGCTGATGTTGAACTCCCTGCAAAAAGATGCGGCTTTCAACAATCAGCTTACAAGAATTACGGTGGGCGATAACTATGCGCGCAGCATTTACCTGCGCAACTTTACATTCAGCAGTGCGCCGACCCTGCCGAAGCAAACAGGCTTTACCACCGCGCAGTACAACGTCCCCGACTATGGCTCTGCCGAAAGCGGTAAGTTGGAAAACGCGGCCTATGCGGTGTTTTCCTCCAATCTTGGCAACGGCGACGTTGTGGATGAAAACGGACGGTTCCTGCTGCAGGACGGTGAGACCGTTACCTTTAATGACCAGTTCCGCCGCGGCAGCTACATAGCCCTGCAAGAGCAGATCGACACCGAACTGTACGATACAACTTGGACGGTATACGAAAACGACGTACCTGTTACAAGTGTAAGCGGCAATAGTAACGTTGTTACGATGGGCGATGTTAGCACGTTGCAAAACGTCAGAGGCACCGCCCCAAACGATGGCCGAACGGAGCAAGTGGTTAATACAACCCTTGACGGATACAACACCAAGAACGAGTACACAGAGGCCCAAAAGCCGAACGCTGGCACGCTGGTTTTTCGCTCTTACAGCAGCTCGGCCGATGGTAACGAGCTAACCAAGCTGAAAGTGGTTTTCAACAACAAGGTCAAGACAGGCAAGCTGATTATACGCAAGGTCCCCGCCAAGGGCGAGACACTGGAAGGCAAGGAATTTACCTTTACCGTCCGATTCGGCGATGTTGGCGGCCAAAGCCTCGGCGACACAATCGAGCAGCAAACGTACACCTGCACGGTGAAACAACACGGTGACGAGTACTATGGCGAGATCGTGATCGACAAAATCCCTGTCGGCACACGGTTTGTTGTGTCAGAAAAAGAACAGCCGGGCACAAGCCTGAAATCGGTGCATATCGAGGGCGGCAAAGACTGCGCTGTTGCCGCGGACGGCGTAATGGCGTACGGCACCATTGAATATAAGAAAGCTGCAACGGCAACGTTTGAAAATACCGCCCGCGAACTGATTGACATAACGGTCAAAAAAGAGTGGAAAACGCAGGACGGTACGACGGACATTCCGCAAGCCGACCTGCCCAAAGCCATTTACCTGCAACTGCAGCGCACCGAAACGCCGGATGAAGCAGACAGCTGGCTGCCGGTTTCGGGGTATGAAAGCGTAGAGCTGAAAAAACCCGACGGTTACGAAGGCTGGACCAAACAGTTTACCGGGTTGGACAAGTACGATGCGAACAAGGCGGGGAATGACCATGTCGCTTACACCTACCGCGTGCTGGAACGCGCGACGGCAGATGGGAAATTTTACGGCGGCGCGGATGGCGATGTGATTGAGATCAACGGCAAGAAGTACAAGGTTCTCAATACCACCGTCACAGGCGATTCGGCCGACAAAACGCTGACCCTGACCAACCAACTGCAGGATGCCAAATATAACTTGGTCATCACAAAGCAGGATGCACAGGATGCCGGCATAAAGCTGGGCGGCGTGGAGTTCAAGCTGGAAAAGCCGGACGCTGAACTGAGTGAAACCAAAACAGGCAAGACCGCCGAGGAAACAGGCGAACTTACCTTTGCAGACCTGACCCCCGGCAGCTACCGCCTGACCGAGACCAAGACCGCCGAGGGCTACACCCTGCTGGCCGAGCCCATCGAATTTACGCTGACAGCGGACGGGCAATGCCTACGCGGCGACGAGACGTTTGGCAAGATAACCCCAGGTGCCGACGGCGTGTACAACATTGCCCTGACTGTTTACAACCGCAAGGGCTTTACCCTGCCGCACACGGGCGCGGACGCACCCAGCCTGTGGCTGCTGATAGGTTTGCCCGCACTGGTGGCTGTGCTGCTGGTGCTGGTGTTCCGATACAATAAGAAAGGGGGCAGACGTTCCTGACCCCACCCCTCTACACAAACCAACACAGAAAAAAGAGGTATGCATCAAAATGAAACTGAAACGTTTATTTACCGCAATCCTCAGCGCCGCCCTGACCCTGAGCCTTTGCGCCATGCCCGCCATGGCGACGGAAGGCGGCACGACGGCGGGGACGCCGCTGGCAGACGGTATGCCTGTTTGGGATACAACCAAAAAAGGCAGCATTACGATTCATAAGTTTGAGTATAACCCTTCATCGGGAGCACCGTCCCAACAGGGTACCGGTGCCGAGGGCGAAGGCGCGCCCGCAGGCGCAACACCACTGGACGGGGTAACTTTTGAGATTTACCAAGTGCAAAGTCAGACTTGGCTGGAAAGTTATTACGGCGGTCAAGTGACTGCGAGTAGTCAAGACTTTTCCAAGATGGATGCAAGTGACTATTATACTAAGAACAGTACGACAGGCGCAATCACAGTTAATAGCGGCGCAACAAAGGTTGCCACGGTTACAACCACAACTACAGAAACTGATAAGGGTGTAGCCAAAAAAGACGGTCTTGCCCTCGGTCTGTATCTGGTTGTTGAAACCAAAGCCCCTGATAAGGTCACATCCCCTGCTGACCCGTTCTTGGTTTCTGTCCCTATGACGCGCATTGCTGATAATGATACCACGAACAAGCTGACAGACTGGATTTATGATGTCCACGTTTACCCGAAAAACAGCACCACCTACGGTCAAGTCACGATTGAGAAAAAGGGCTATACCGGCGGTGGCACCGGAGTTGCGTTGGAGGGTGTTCAGTTCAAGCTACAGAAACAGAATGGCGCAGATTGGACAGATATTACTGCAAACGATAGCAATGGCAGCACCTACAATTTGACAACGGACATAAACGGTAAAATTACAATTGCAGGGCTTTCGCAAGGCGAATACCGCATTTTTGAGGATGCATACAGCAATACTTCTGCTAACAAGGGCTATATCTTGGATGCGGAATACCACACCTTTACCGTGCAGAAGAATGGTCAGATTCAGGTAGACGGAAACGTGTCTGCTAATGCAACCATTCAAGTTGCCAACCACCGCCCCGATATGAAGAAGGAAGTCAAAAAAGGCGACAGTTGGGCGCAGGATGCCCCGTACGGTGTCGGCGATACCGTTCCTTACAAAATCACGATTGAAGTCCCGCAGAACATTGATAAACTTTCCACCTTTACCGTCACCGACACGCCGACGGGTTTGAAGGATAATGTAGGCAGCATCAAAATTAAAGACGGCACAACAGCCTTGACGAGTGGCACGGATTATACGGTTGCAGCCGAGGGCACAGATGGATTCAAGATTGATTTCATTCTCACTTCTAACACGGTAAAGGCTTGTGCCGGACACACGGTGACCATTACCTACAACGCTGTTGTAAAGGATACCGCTGTAGTCGGCGGCAACGGCAACTCGAATAACGCAAAACTTACATACACCAATAAAATCAATAGCGACAATACTCCCGGAACTACCACGAACACCATTGAGGACAGCGCTGTTATGTACAGCTTTGGCATCAAGGTGAAAAAGACAACGGAAGACGGAACTACTCCACTGCAAGGTGTTGTGTTTGACCTGTACCGTGAAGCCAAGACGGGAGAAACGCCTATTGTAAATGCTGAAACCGTCAAAAAAACAGGTCTTGACAGCACTAAAAGCTGGATTCTTGTAAAGTCTGGCTTGACAACTGACGCAAACGGCATCATTGATACGTCTGACTCTGCCAACATCACCAACTACACCCACGGTCTTGCCAATGGTGATTACTATCTGGTCGAAACCAAGACGGTTAAGGGCTATAACCTGCTGACAAAGCCTGTTGAGGTTAAGCTGGATGTTACCGCCACAACTACTTGGCAAAAGACCAACGTATATGACGCCAGTGGCAATCTGGTTAAGCATGGCACGGTTACGAAAACCACGTTCACCCATACCAGCAACAATGGCGATGCCACAAAAACGGAACTTGCTGTTGCCAAAGTTGTCAACCGCAAGGGCTTTACGCTGCCTGTCACCGGCGGTTTCGGTACGCTGCTGTTCAGCGGTATCGGTGTGCTGCTGGTTCTGGCGGGCGTCGGCGTTCTGTTCAGCCTGAAAAAGAAATCCAACCGTGCGTAATGCACACCATCCAAACACCCACAGCAAAATAAACGGGTAATCCGTAGGGGAAGGGCCGAAAACGGTTCTTCCCCTATGGGCGGTTGTGGCAGTGCGTCAACCCTTTACAGAAAGGCTCTTTGCAATGGAAACCACCGTCAAATTAAAACTTGGCTTTGCTGCGCTGATGATCGTCTCCGGCATCGGCGTGGCCATGTACCCCGTTGTCAGCAACGCGGTGGCACAGCGCCACGCAAGCTCGGTCATTGAAAGCTACAACGACAACGTGCAGTCGATGGACACCGAAAAAATCGACGCCGCCAAGGAGGCTGCGCGCCGCTACAACCAACAGCTGAACAATGCCATCGACCGCGATGCGGCGGGCGAAGCAGACGACATCGGCACAAGCTATGTGGACATGCTGGACGTGGGCGAGAGCCTTGGCTACATTACCATACCCAAAATTGACGTAAACCTGCCCATTTATGAGGGCACAAGCGACGATGTGCTGGTAAAGGGCGTCGGACATCTGGAAGGCTCCAGCTATCCGCTGGGCGGCGCGGGCACCCACAGTGTGCTGACGGGGCATCGCGGTCTGGCCGAGGCGGTACTGTTTACCGACCTGGACAAGCTGGGCGAGGGTGACCGTTTTTACCTCCACATCATGGACGAGGTGCTGGCGTATCAGGTAGACCAGGTCAAGGTCGTGGAGCCGGAAAACACCGAGGATCTGGAAATTATCCCCGGCGGGGACTACTGCACGCTGATCACCTGCACACCCTATGCCATCAACACCCACCGTATGCTTGTGCGCGGCGCCCATGTGCCGTATACCGGAGAGGACGAGCAGCCCGACACGCCGCAGACCGTGCAGTACCAACAGCTGAATACCGGCAACGTGGTAAAGCGCATTGTGGACGCCTGGCCGTGGATCAGCGTGACGGGCAGTGTGGTTATCGGCGGCGAGGCGCTGCTGTTGCTGCTGCTGTTGCACCGCTGCAAAAAGCGCGAGGAGGAAGACTGATGAAACGCCTGTTTCTGCAAATTTTTGCATGGCTGGCAATTTTGCTGGGCGTTGGGCTGATGCTGCAGCCCACGGTCAGCCGATATCTGACGGAGCAGAAAAGCACAAAAACCGTGCAAAAATTTGTGCAGGCCGCCGAAGCTGCCGCCCCCGCCGCGCCCGAAACCTCCGCCGCCGAACCCGCGCGCGCCTACCCCGAACTGTACGACGCGTTTCTGGCCTACAACCAACAGCTTTTTGCCCAAGGCCAAAGCGGCCTGAAAGACCCCTTTGCCTACGAGACCCCCGCCTTTGACCTGACGGGCTGCGGCTTGCCCGACGACGTTATTGCCGCGCTGTGGATACCGCGTCTGGACTTGGAACTGCCTGTTTATCTGGGGGCCAACGCGGCCAACATGGCCCGCGGCGGCGCGCTGCTGGGGCAGACCTCCATGCCGCTGGGCGGCGAAAACACCAACACCGTCATTGCCGCCCACCGCGGCTACTACGGCGCGGAAATGCTGCGCAACGTGCAGCAGATACAAATCGGCGACAAAATTACTATGACAACGCCGTGGGACACGCTGGTTTACCGCGTGTGCGAGCTGAAAATTATACAGCCGGACGACATAAACGCCGTGCTGATACAGCCCGGCCGCGACCTGCTTACCCTGACGACCTGCCACCCCTACACCCAAAACACCCAGCGCTACTTGGTGATAGCCGAGCGCGACCCCGACGCAGAGGCCGCCACCCATGCGGCAGACCTGGCCGAGTGTGACGAAACCTGGGACGCCGCACCGCGCCAAGTGACGGTGGAGGCCGACGGTACCTCCGCGCTGGAGGAAGTCACCCCCGAAAGTATCACTCCCCTGCCCCACGAGGGCGGCGGCGAAAACGCGGGCGGCGCGTACTCCAACTGGGTGATTTGGCTGGAAAACAACGCCCTGTGGGCGGGATGCCTGCTGATTGCCGCCGTGATCGGCTGTATGCTGATTTGGCGCAGGCATAGAAAGGATTGACCCATGCAGAATATCAACGAAAAGGCGCTGGCCGTTACAGCCGAGGTAAGCAAGGCGGTGCTGGGCAAGCCGGAAGTCGTGCTGAAAATCATGATGGCGATACTGGCGCGCGGCCATGTGCTGATTGAGGACATCCCCGGCGTGGGCAAAACTACGCTGGCACAGGCGTTTGCCCGCGCTATGGATCTGACCCAAAACCGCGTGCAGTTTACCCCCGACGTTCTGCCGTCCGACATTGTGGGGTTCTCGCTGTACCAAAAGGAAACCGGCAAGTTTGTGTACCACCCCGGCGCGGTGATGTGCAACCTGTTTTTGGCCGATGAAATCAACCGTACCAGCGCCCGCACCCAGTCCGCCTTGCTGGAAGTCATGGAGGAAAGCGCCGTCACGGTGGACGGCGTGACGCGCGTTCTGCCGCAGCCGTTTACCGTTTTTGCAACGGAAAACCCCGTCGGCTCGGTGGGTACGCAGATGCTGCCGGAATCCCAGCTGGACCGCTTTATGGTCTGCGTGGTCATGGGCTACCCCGATGCGGAGGCGGAAATGGAGATTTTGTCCCGCCAGCCGCGCCGCGCCCTGCTGGACCGTGTGCAGCCGGTGATGGACAAAAACGACCTGCTGGCTATGCAGCAGCAGGTAGACGAAGTATATATGAGCGATGAAATCAGACGGTATATCGTGGAACTCTCCCGCGCGACGCGGCAGGACAGCCGCCTGACGCTGGGGCTTTCGCCCCGTGCGTCGCTGGCAGTGGCCGGTATGGCGCGCGCGGCGGCTTTTCTGGGAGGGCGCAATTATGTGGCCCCGCAGGATATTACCGCGATTTTTGCCGATGCGGCCCGCCACCGTCTGTGCCTGACCGAACAGGCCCGCACCGGCGGCGATACAGTGCAGAATATCCTTGACGATGTTCTGCACACCGTGCCGCGCCCCCGCCCGGAGAAACCGTTCCATGGCAGGTAAGGTGGGCTGCGCGCTGCTGCTGGCCGTGCTGTTTGCCGCGGCAGCGGTCAGCCGCACGTCGTTTGCGGTCTTTTTGGCGTCACTGGCGGTGCTGCTGGTCGGCTTTTTGGCGTGGTATGTCCGCACACTGCGCAGGGATGTGACGGTAACGCTGCAGCTGCCTGCCCGCCCCGTGCACCCCGACGAGGATTTTGCCGTACTGGTGAAACTGCACAACAACGGGCGGCGGCCCATGCCGGAGCTGCGTGTCGTTTTGCAGGCTGTGGACGCCGAAAGCGGAACGGCCATTGAACTGCCCTGCGGCGCGATGCTGGCCCCGCATCAGTGTGCCGATTTGCGCGTGACCCTGCGCGCAGCAAAAAGCGGTCTGTGGCGGTTCCGTGTGCGGGAAGCCACCGTGCGCGACCTGTTGGGGCTGTTTGCCGCGCACTGCGCCGTGCCGCCCCAAAGCAGAGAACTGTGTGTGCTGCCCCCCGCCGAGGGCGAGGACGACGGCGCAGGCACAAAACCGCAGAACTGCGCCGAAAAAGTGACTGCGGCGGGCTGCGATTTGACCGACGGCGTTTATGATCTGCGCCCCTACCGTGCAGGCGATTCACCAAAGCTGATCCACTGGAAACTGACCGCCCGCGTGGGCGAGTTGACCGTGCGCGAGCCGTTGGGCGCAACCTACCGCGCTGACCCTGCGGGCAGCGTTTTGGCAGAGGGGGCCGACGCGCCGCAGCAGTTGTTGCACTTTGGGCAGGCCGCCGTAAAGCGGCTGCGCAGATTGACCCGCCGCAAGGACACCGACCCCGCTACGGGGCTGGTATTTGTGGACCGTGTGCTGCTGCCCCGCACCAAGGCCGCTGCCCACCCCATGGCGGAAACGGCGGCGGATCTGCTGATTTCGGAGCTGCTGGCCTTGGGCTTGCTGACGGCGCTGAACGGTGCGTTTGCACTGGCATTGCCGATTTGGGTGTGGCTTGGCGTGGCGGCACTGTGTGCGGCGTGGCCGGCACTGCACCGCGTCCCGCTTTCCAAGGCGGGCCGTTACGGCGCGGCGCTGGCGCTGGCCGTGGGGTATCTGGTGCTGCTGTTTGCTGTGCAGCAGCCGTTTTTGGCCGGTGCGGCACAGTGCGCGGATGCCGTCAGGCTGTGCTTGAATACACGCTTCAACGCAAATTTTGTGGTGTCCGCCTCGCCGGTTTCGGCGCAGATGGGCCTGTTTGCGCTGCTGACGGCAGTTCCGTTTACAATGTTTTTGGCCGCGCTGACAGCCCGCCACACCGACGCGCTGTTGCTGGGGGCGGTGCTTCTGCCGATCGTGGTGCTCACGCTGTTGGCGGGGACGGGCCGTGCCGTTTTGGGCTGGCTGCTGCTTTTGCCGGGCTGGTTGGGAAGCTGTGCGGCGGCGCGGTCGCTGGTGCGCAAACGGCTGTGGCGCGGCAAGGGTTCCGCTGTCTATGCCGCCAACCTGCAGACCCACCGCATAAACCAAAGGCTGGCCGGTGTCGGCATGGCTGCCATTTGCGCGGTGCTGTTTTTGCCTGCCCTGGCACTGCGCCCCGTGCTGATGCTGCCCTTGAACGCGCTGCAGCCTGTGACCGACAAAGTCTGCGCGGCCGGGCTGAGCGCGGCGATCGAGTGGCTGCCGAAAATCAGCGGCGGGGCACTGAATTTCCATGTCAGCGCTGCTGCGGGCGGCGTGGAGGACGGCAGCCTGACACGGGGCGACGGCCTGGCGCTGACGGGGCTGGAGGATATAATGGTCACGACCGACGCCAAGCCGGAGGAGACCGTCTACCTGCGCGGTTTTATCGGCGTGGACTATGACGGCACAAGCTGGCGGGCAGGGAATGCCGCTGCCTTCGACAGTGCCGCAGCAAACTGGAAAACCGACGGCGACGGGCGGCTTGCCATTGCGAACCTGCCGTTTTTGCGCGCGGCATACAGCGGCGCACAGCCGCAGCAAATGACCGTACATCGTCTGCATGCAAACGATGCCTACACGTTTGCGCCGTACAACGCATATTTTAACGACTACTACACGCCGGACGGCGACGGAGCCATAGCGGGGCAGACCGTGCAGGACGATATGTTCTACTATTTTCCGCGCAAACAGGCAGAGGAGCTGCTGGCGGCCCGTGACGATGATGACGCGGGGGTGCTGGACCGCCTGGAAAGCGCCTACGCCGCGTATGTTCGTGCGCGCTGCCTGGATGTGCCCGACGGTGCCGGGTACGATGCCATAGACAAGGAACTGGCTGCGCTGGTGAAGGAGCGCAAACTCAGGGATGATGACATCGATGGCCGACGCGCACTGGTGCGCAGCTGGCTGAACGAGCACTGCCGTTACAGCGCGGACGCCGAGACACCCGACGACACCGACCCGCTGCTGTATTTCCTGAGCGAGAGCCACGCGGGCAGCAGCACACAGTTTGCCTCGGCAGCGGTGCTGCTGTGCCGCATGGTGGGGCTGCCCGCCCGATATGTGGTAGGCTACGCCGCACCGCAAAGTCTGTTTACCGCTGCGGGCGACGGCAGCTGCCGTGCCGTTTTGCAGGACGATAACGCCCACGCCTGGGCAGAGATTTACCTTTCCGGGCAGGGCTGGACGCCGCTGGAGGTCACCCCCGGTATGACAGCCGAACTGACCGAGGGCGAGCTTGCCGCCGATGCCGCACAGGCAGGGCAAAATGCCGCAGACAGTGATACACCCCTGCCCGCGCGGCAGGAGGCCGACTCCCCTGCCGAAACGCCGCAAAGCGTCCCGCTTTTGTGGGTGCTGCCTACGGTTTTGCTGCTGCTCGTCTTGGCCTTGGCACTTCTGCGCCGTGCAAGGCGCACACCTTTGCAGACCGTACAGGCAGAATTTTGTGCGCTCCATCGCAAGATGCGGCGCTGCGGGCTGGCGGCGGAGGTGTCCTCTGACGAAGCGGCATTTGCGGAATTTCTGCAAACGCATTGCCCGCAGACGAACCGCGAAACCGTGCAGCACCTGCTGGATGCCGTACAGGCAGCACAGTTTGCGCCCGATCCATGCACCGCCGAAACTGCGCAGGAGATACAGACCCTGTGCCGTAAATTACGAAAAAAGCTGTGCAGACGAACGGTGTGAGGGCTGTGCAAGGGGAAGCTTTACGCAAGAAATAATTGACGATTCGAC
>ENA-OQIH01001009-OQIH01001009.1-human-gut-metagenome-genome-assembly--contig:-NODE-1009-length-14502-cov-4.469601_pt1 | contig 14502 bp, 10 predicted proteins | sample MGYA00242575_ERZ504740 | MGnify/ENA primary metagenome ERZ504740 (study PRJEB26092, sample SAMD00036192) | human gut metagenome | host: Homo sapiens | study: EMG produced TPA metagenomics assembly of...
GTAGTATCCCCCGACGGAGTCCCTGCCTGGAGCGATGCCACCTTCCTCTGGCGTCCCTCAAACACATCCACCTCTCAAAATCTCAAAAAGCATCCCCGACTGCATCCACTCCCGGAGCGATGCCACCTTCCTCTGGCGTCCCTCTATACATCCGCCTCACGAGTCCACAAGCCCTTCCCGAACCCGCTCCGTAAGACTGTCTCCACCCTTACGATACCAATCTTCCACAAAAGAGTCAAAAGAGCTCACAGGCATCCTCCCCATAATAATCTGGATAAATGCATTCTTCTCCAGCAAACGCAAAGTCTGAGGAATCTCCCCGTCACCATCCCCCAGAAACTTTTTCTCCGGAGCACGGTAATTCGCATCCACCAGAAGTCCCACCGCCGAGATTCTGGACTTATACGCCGCCCAGGCCTCTACCGAAGGCACCTCCGCCTCAAGATACTCCTTACACGCATCAAAATAAGACGCCTCAATGGCACTGAGATCCTCCCTGGTCTTCTCATCGCCCGGACTGTAAAGAACCTCACGGATATGCTTTGTCACTATATAAGTAGCCTCATTATAATCCACATTGATCATTAGCGGACGCGCCGTAGGATCCACATTCAAGGCAAAATAAGTGTTCATCTCATCCGCATCCTCCGCTTCATATCTGGAATAGTCGAACAACACACTCAAAATCTTCATTGCAATCTCCGGATGCTCATACCCTTTACGCACAACTACATATTTATTATCTCGAAACGTAGAGTATACCTCCACAGTCCGCTTTACATCCGCAGTCAGATAATACGGTTCCCAGTCTGCCTCTTTATTCTTCCGATACTCATCCATAAGAGGATTATTCGGAGTCCACCAGAGCCCGAAAAACGCTCCGCATTTTCCATTCACCACAAGATCACGGATATTATTCTGTGCACGTAAAGCAAAATCCGAATCCAGTATTCCCTGCCTGTAAAGCTCTCTGAGACACCCCAGAGCCTCCTTTGTCTCCTCCGTCAGCGATCCATAGACAATTTCTCCATCTGCATTTTCAATCCACTGCTGCGGATATGCCCCGAACTTTTCAAACACAGAGTCCACCGAATAGCTGGTGCTGACCGTGCCCACAAGTCCCGGATCACAGACAAGTCCCACAGGATCTTCACCATCCTCTGCACCCATCCGGTTTTCCTGAAACGCACGGATCACTGAAAAAGCCTCTTCCAGTGTCTTCGGTTCTTTCAGTCCCAGCTGCTCCATCCAGTCATGTCTCAGCCATAAAAGCTGCTGCCCATCATCAATGGCAGTCTCCGGAAGTGCATACAGTTTTCCGTCAAAAGTCCCGGATGCCAAAAGTTCCTCTCCATAGCTCTCATACATTTCCTTTATTTTATCGGAAGCGCAGCTTTTGTATACTTCCGTCAGATCCTCGATAAGATCATTTTCAACCAGTTCTTCCAGAGTTTCCCTGTCCAACACCAGAAAAACATCCGGAAGATTCCGATCTTTGACCAGGATGTTCAGGGCTTCGTCATACCGCTCCTCACTCTCCATAAAAACATTCTTATTCTGAATATTCAGTGTTTTTTTCAGATACCGGGTATATGCATTGTCCTCATAAGTCTGCCCGTCCGGAAGATTAGAATTATTAGCCCCTTTCATCTGTCCCAGAGTATAAGTTACAAGCTCCGGATATTTCCCCAGAGGCGTGGTTTCTGCCTGTTCCCAGCTCTTACTGCTCTTTTCGGACAGAACATCTATATCTGTTTTTTCCATTTCTGCAGTTCCTAAAGAACACCCCGTCAAAAGTGCCAGGCTCAGTATCGTACTCAGAAATACCACTGTTTTTCCCAGACTAAGTCTCATCTTTTTTTACCTCTTTCGGGATCCTCATATCAACGCTTGTCCCCTCACCTACCTTGCTCAGGATCCGGATGGCATATTTCTCTCCATATAAAATGCACATACGGTCATTGACATTTTTAAGACCATAGCCTTTTGCCTGATATGTGAGCAGCTTTTCTGCCTGCTCCTGCTCCATCCCTATTCCGTTATCTTCAACCCGGATCACTACATCTCCATTCTCTTCAAAGAAATAAAGTTTCAGAAGCTTTTCCCCTTCCTCCTTCACATCCAGGCCATGCTCCAGAGCATTCTCAACGATGGGCTGCAGGGCAAGCTTCGGAACCAACTCCTGCTGAACAGACGGATCGATATTCCACTCCACCTTAAAATCATTGTCATGCATGATCAGCTGGATTTCCAGATAAGCTTCGATATTCCGAATACAGGTTTCCACAGTCACCATATCTGCTCCCTTACTGAGCGCTGTCCGGTAAAATGTAGATAATGCCAGTGTCACACGGCTGATCTCCTTCTGACGGCTCTTAATCGCCATCCAGTTTATAATAGAAAGAGAATTATAAAGAAAATGAGGATTGATCTGGGCAGTCAGCGCTTTCAGTTCAAATTCCTTCAGAGCGATCTTATTTTCATACACTTCTTCGATCAGTCGATTAATTTCATCCATCATATGGTGAAAGCTTCTCACCAGCTGTCCTACCTCATCTCCGGAATCACTGTAAACCGTAACTTCACGGCTTCCCTGGTTCACCTGTTCCATATTTCTGGTAAGCTGCTCAATCTTTCTGGTAAACAGCTTGGAAAACGTCATTCCAAGCACAATGATGATCACAACGCAGAAGCCGATCAGTGGGATCTCACTGATCAATACTTTTGAAACCGAGCTCTCGATCACAGCCGGAGGTTTGTAAAAATAATAGGTCCATCTTGTTTCATGTCCGCTGCTGCTGACATAGGTATATTCTTCCCTCAGACGATCCAGCTTTTTTGCGGTTTCTTTCTGTGCTGAAATATCACTGGCCGCCAGATTTTCTCCATGATAGACGATATTTTGCTGATCATCCACCACAAAGCCTCCGGAATTCCGTTCAATAATATTAGCCAGAGGCTGGAATACTTTTCCGTAATCCAACAAAATACAGAGCACAGCCTCCCTGATCTTACCATCATATATTTCCCTGACTGCCGCAATCTGACGATTATCCCGGTCCACGATCCACTGAACCGTCACGGTATTATTTAATTTGTCACTCCACCATTCCCCATCAACCTCTGAAAGCGGAGCCAAGGTATATTCATGGCGCACGGGAATGCTTTCTGCAAAAAGATGTATCCCCAGAATTGCTTCGTGGTAGGATTTCGGCACCGTCAATAGCGGATCCACAACTTCCGTATACTGTTCATATGCAGTATAACGATCCATATCTTTGTTGAAGATCACCTCCTGGATTTCAGGAGAATAGGTAAGATAATTCAAAAGGCTGGCATAAATTTCGATCTGCCCGTCAATGTTTTCTCTGGTCTGCTCCAAAATGGAGTACATATCCTCCATCTCATTTTTCCGTACAAGACTACTCATACGACTGTGACTATACAGTGCCAACACAGTCATCGGCACCAGGGATACCACCACAAGAAGATTTGTCAGCTTGTACCGGTATTTCATATTATTATACTTCTTCAGAAGACTCTTCATCCTCATTGTTTCCTTTCCGATAGGACTCCGGGCTGCTTCCGTAATATTCCCGGAAGCTCCGGCAGAAATACGAAGAATTGGCAAATCCTACCTGCTCGCTGACCATGGCTACTTTCATGTTGGTGGTTCGTAGAAGCTCCTTGGCCTTTTCCATGCGGAACACACGGATAAAACGATTCAGGTTCATCCCCGTCTCCTTCTTGAAAATAAAGCTGAGATAGCCGGAAGAAAGATATACTTTTTCTGCCAGTGTTTCCAGATTCAGATCTTCCGCATAGTGATTGTAAATATAATTTTTGACTGCTGCCACCTCATCTCTGGATTCGCTCATGGAACGGTCCAGGAACTCCTCGTACTGGCGGATATTTTTTTCTGTAACCTCAATGATCTCCTGAATGGTAGAACAGCCATACAGATGATCCACCTCCAGATCCAGCCTGTGCTCTCCGGCAAAACGATTCTCCTGAAACAGCTCCCTTATCACATTGGAAAAAACAAATTTCACATACATGGCCGAAAACTGGGTATTGGACTGATATTTTGATGCCAGGCTGCGGAAATGGCTCCACAGCTGCTTCACATCCTTTCTGGAAATATCTTCTGAGATTTTTTCCATAAGCCTGGAATCCTGCTCCTCTTCTCCGGTATTTTTTTCCTCGTCCTCCTCGCTGGTGTAGACATGGATATCCGGATGATAAAATTTTTCTTCCATCTGCTGCTCCAGCTGTTCCATGATTTCCGGCAATTCCTGATATCCGTCAAAACGCCGGCTTACAGCCAGATGAAAGCGAACAGGATGAAGGCGCTTCAGAAGATTATAGACATTTTTTGCCACAAGGACATAATCACAGTACACATCCTTAAAAAGAAGCAAAGACTGACGGCCATTAAGATTCAAATAGAAGAAAGAACGGCGAAGCTCTTCCCGGATCTCAAGGGGAACCTCATCACTGGCAGAATCAAAAAAAGCTTCATCCGATTCAATAAGAATTGCACAGTGCCACTGCTCCCAGACAGAAAAATCCACAATTCCTTCCGCTTCCTTCAGACGCTCCTGATCTCCGGAATAAATGTAGCCCAGCAGAAAATACTGCTGAAGAAAGCTCTTTTCTTTTATGGACTGCTGCTCTTTATTTTTCCGGGATGCGATCTCCTTCTGGATCTTCTGTATGGTGTCATGAAAGCGGTCCGGATCCACCGGTTTCAGTACATAATCCGTCACACCATAGCGGATCGCCTCCTGAGCAAAAGCAAAATCTCCATAACCGCTGAAAATGATAATTTCCAGATCCGGATATTCCTCTCTTGCTTTTTTTGAAAGCTCCAGACCATCCATATGCGGCATTTTGATATCTGTCAGCATCAGATCCACCGGATGCTTTCTCAGCTCATTTAATGCCAGCTTGCCATTAGCCGCCTCATAAATTTCCCACTCTCCCTCCTCCATAGACAGAAGAAAGCGGATTCCGTCACGTTCCAGTTTTTCATCATCTACCACCAAAACTCTGTACATTCCTCACCTCGCCAAATATGGCCTGATCCACGTAAAAGCACGCAGATCAGGCCGTTTTTCTTTCATTTTAACATTATTCAACTAATTTGTCAGCCCTTAACAGCTCCTGCAACCACACCTTCAATGATATATTTCTGGCATGCAAGATAGAAGGCAATGATCGGAATGATGGAAAGGACAAGAACGCCCATCATCGCTCCCATATCAATGGTTCCGTAACCGCCCTTCAGATACTGGATGGCAATGGAAATGGTTTTATATTTCTTGATATCAAGTACCAGATATGGAAGAAGATAATCATTCCAGATCCACATGGTTTCCAGGATCGCTACAGTTACACAGGTCGGTTTCATAACCGGAAGAACCACTTTAAAAAATGTCTGGATCGGGGTACAGCCATCGATCATGGCAGCTTCCTCGATCTCGATCGGAATGGATTTTACAAAACCGCTGAACATAAATACCGCAAGTCCTGCTCCATATCCAAGATAAATGATGATCAGTCCCCACGGAGTATTCAGTTTCAGGATGTTTGCGATCTTGGAAAGAGTAAACATTACCATCTGGAATGGTACGACCATGGAAAACAGGCACAGCATGTACATGGTTTTTGTCAGCGTGTTGGTAACACGGTTGATGTACCAGGCACACATGGAGGTACAGAGCAGAATTACCGCAACAGAAAATACTGTGATAAATAATGTCCATCCAAATGCCTGGAAAAATCCGGTTTTTGTGAGACCATTTACATAGTTTTCCAGACCTACGAACATTTTATCCGTTGGGATTGCAAAGGGATAACGACTAATGTATGCTTTTTTCTTAAAAGAATTAATCAAAACCAGAAGGATCGGGAAAATATAAGCAACAGATACCACACTCAGGATCGCAGTCCACAGACCGCTGAATTTTACTTTTTTATTCATTACTGCTGTACCTCCTTACTTCTTGTGAGACGATTCTGGATCATGGCAATTGCTCCAACCAGGATAAAGAAGATCACGGCCTTCGCCTGTCCTACACCTTCCCATCCGGTACGTCCATAGAAGGTATTGTAAATATTCAGTGCAAGCATTTCTGACATATTGGAAGGCTCACCATTTGTAAGAGCAAGGTTCTGGTCAAAAAGCTTGAAGGAGTTGGTAAGTGTCAGGAAAGTACAGATGGTGATGGACGGCATGACCATAGGAATGATCACATGCTTCAGAAGCTGTCCTTTGTTCGCACCATCGATCTGTGCAGCCTCGATCAGTTCACCCGGGATATTCTGGATACCTGCAATGTAAATGATCATCATATATCCGATCTGCTGCCAGCACATCAGGATCACAAGGCCCCAGAATCCGTAAACAGAAGAATATGTAAGTGTTTTATTGATCTGAAGAAGCAGACCGTTTAACAGAAGCTGCCATACATAACCAAGGATGATTCCACCGATCAGGTTTGGCATAAAAAATACAGTACGGAATATATTGGTTCCTTTGATCTTCTTGGTCAGAAGCAACGCAACTGCAAAACCGATCACATTGATCAGAACTACTGATACAACCGTAAATGCGGTGGTGTACCATAATGCATGTCCAAAGGTTCCATCCTCAGTAAAAATCTTCACATAGTTCTGTAATCCCACGAATTTTGCATCCGTTACTGTGGTAAATTTACAGAAGGAAAGATATACGCCCATGATAAAGGGAACGATAAATCCAATGGTAAATGCCAGCAGGGTAGGCAGGACAAAAACCGGAAAATACTTTTTCATCATCTTATTCTGCATGTTTTCTCTTCCTTTCTCCTGAGGATGCATCCTTCCCTACTTTACACATCCTCTCTTCATTAAAAGAGGCAGGCGGAAACCGCCCACCCCTTCGTGATCACGTTTCAGTTATACCTTATCAGCCTTCATTTGCTGCTTTGTACTCTTTTGCCCATCCGTCAACAAATGCAGTTTTCACAGCATCCCACTCGCCGGTACCCTGTGCATACTCAAGCATTGCACTGCCGACCTGGTTTTTCCACTCTTCAGAAGGCATGGTTGTAAAGTTCCATGAAACCGGAGTTTTACCAGCTTTTACATATTCGTCGGCTGCTTTTACAAGCGGATTTGCAGACTCATAATTCTCATCAAAGGTCTTGAATGGTGTTGTAAATCCCATTTCCTGGCTTATAGATTCTCTTCCTTCATCACTTGTGATAACCCAGCTGAGGAAATCAAGAGTTGCCTGGATATCCTTCTCATCTGCTTTTTTGTTTACGCACCAGTAGTTCTCACTGCCTGTGCAAAGTCCCTGGTCCTCTTCACCATCTACACCAATATAGATTGGAAGCATTCCCATATCCTCGTCTGCTACTTCGTTATCTTTGATGTTATCATAAGCCCAGGTTCCATTCTGATAGAACACAGCCTCTCCAAGACCAAATTCAGCATTTGCATCATCGATAGTCTTGCTGGAAAGAAGGCTTGGCTCACAGGTAGAATCTGTGATATAAAGGTCAAACAGGTTCTTGAAGTTGTCAAGATAGGTCCCTTTGATCGCATCTGTGGATGTGATTCCGTCTTCTTTGTACTCATAATAGATTGGAAGGTTTGCAAGGTGTGTCTTGAAGCGCCAGTCACTGGAAGAATCAAAGCCTGCGGAAGTAAATGCACCGTCAACTCCAAGGTCATCTTTCTTAGCCTGGATATCATCTGCAACCTTCTTTAATGTCTCAAAATTGTTGATCTCATCTGCAGACTTGATCACAGCGCCATCCATCTCACAGTATTTCTTAAGAAGCGCTTTGTTGTAAATAATTCCATATGTTTCAATTACATAGGCGATACCGTCAACTGCACCGCTGTCCTCCTTCAGTACGAAATCGTCACTCTCCACATTTTTGTAAACATCGCTGTCTTTCAGGTCATAGCAATAATCCTTCCAGGATGCAAGTCCAACCGGTCCGTTAACCTGGAACAGTGTCGGAACCTCATCCTTGGCCATCTCTGATTTCAGAGTAGACTCATAAGTTCCGGAAGCAGCTGTAACAACGGTAACCGGTACACCAGTCTCATCGGTGTATTTCTTTGCCAGGTCTGACCACTGATCTGCCTGCTCCGGTTTAAAATTCAGATAATAAACAGAGCCTTCACTGTCATCCCCTTTTGCCATAGCAGGAACTGCCGGGAGCATGGTAGCTGCCATCAAAGCTGCAAGACCAAATGCTGTTGCTTTTTTCATTCTCATAATCGTACCTCTCCTTTACCTTATATGATATTCAATTTGTTTCGCGGATATGCTTAAAACGTCCATTTCGCATATTCCTGACCGATAAGCTTCAAATCAGCTTCTCGATTAACTTGATATTATTGTAAATCGAAGAGGTCATTTTCACTATATAAAAAAATCAAGAAACATGTTGATTTTTTTATATAGTAAAAATATTGATATTTTACCATGAAAAAAGAAGCCGGAACAGGCTTGCTCCCATTCCGGCTTCTTCCATATATTATTTTCGATTCATCATGCTTTATTGACAGATCCGAAAAGCTCCATTTTCTCTTTAACAGTAGCTTTGATCGCTTCTGCTCCAGGTGCAAGAAGCTTACGTGGGTCATATCCTTTACCCTGCTGATCCTTACCCTCTTCAATGTATTTACGTGTAGCTTCAGCAAATGCAAGCTGGCACTCTGTATTTACATTGATCTTGGAAACGCCAAGGCTGATCGCTTTCTTGATCATGTCTGCCGGGATACCTGTACCACCGTGAAGAACAAGCGGCATATCTCCTGTCAGTTTCTGAATAGCATCCAGAGTCTCAAAGCTTAAGCCCTGCCAGTTAGCCGGATATTTTCCGTGAATGTTACCGATACCAGCTGCAAGGAAGTTGATTCCAAGATCTGCAACTCTCTTGCACTCCTCAGGATCAGCGCACTCGCCCATACCAACAACACCATCTTCCTCGCCACCGATGGAACCAACCTCTGCCTCAAGAGACATGTTGTGCTCAGCAACGATCTTAACCAGCTCTTTAGTCTTAGCTACGTTCTCATCAATCGGATAATGAGATCCGTCGAACATAATGGAAGAGAAACCAGCCTCAACACATTTCAGGCATCCATCATAGCTGCCGTGGTCAAGATGAAGAGCAACCGGAACAGTGATGTTCAGCTCTTCCATCATACCGTTAACCATACCTACAACAGTCTTATAACCTGTCATGTATTTACCGGCACCCTCGGAAACACCAAGGATTACAGGAGAGTTGAGCTCCTGAGCTGTCTGAAGGATAGCTTTTGTCCACTCAAGGTTGTTGATGTTGAACTGACCAACTGCATAATGGCCTGCTTTTGCTTTTTTCAGCATTTCTGTTGCGTTTACTAACATGATAAAATCCTCCTAACCTGTATTAGGATACGGAAAAACCGTGTCCTTTATATCCAACCGTACTCATAATAGCAGATTTCCTTTGGTAAGTCCAGTATTTTACCAAAAATGCTGATGCTGTGGGAATTATTATTTTTTTTGAGAAAAAGCTTGCAATTTTATCAAATGTTATGTATAATATATTTGTTGTTCACGGATGGATTCCCGAGTGGCCAAAGGGGGCAGACTGTAAATCTGTTGGCACCGCCTTCGAAGGTTCGAATCCTTCTCCATCCAGCGAATTTAGCTCTTACATCTTTGCGATGTAGGAGCTATTTTTTTGTGCAAAAAGAAAACCGCAAAGGGGCCGCAAAGCCGCGGCCCCTCTGCACACCCCTCGGGCTTTTTTTAAGGAGTTCTTGGTTGTGGATGAGGGGAGGGTGTTGACTTGTGTCTGTATGCTTGGATATTGGATGTGGGACGCTGTGCCGATCTGGTTCCTGTATGCTTCGGTGTTGGATGCGGGGTGCTGTGCCGATTTATTTTTTTGGGGATACGGCCGGCTGCTTTATTGGTTATGGATTGTTTTGAGGCCGTTTTCTGTATGCTTCGGTGTTAGTTGTGGGATGCTGTGCCGATCTGGTTCCTGTATTCTTCGGTGTTGGACGTGGAACGCTGTGCCGATTTATTTTTATATATTGTGTTTTTTGGGCACTGGGCAGAATGTACATTCGCTTCTATTGTCTGCTCTCTGCGGTTGAATTTTCAGCCGGGGATGTGGCAGCGGTATGGGCTGCTGTGGAGGAGGTGTGATACTGCTTAGGCTGCGGGGATCGGCGTTATTGAGACAGGGGCTGCTGTCTGAGCCAGAGGCGAGTTCTGACCCTGTCTCAATGTTTTTAGCCGATTTCCGGAGCCTTAGCAGTATCCGCCGACGGAGCCCTGCCCGTACCGCTGCCACATCCCCGGCGTACGGTTCATTCCATCCACCACACTTCCATCCACCACACAAAGAAAAAGACGGCCACCCCAAAAAACGAGACAGCCGTCCTTTCCTCACACATCATACATAGGAAATCGAAACACCGAAAAAAATCTATTTGTTAACTCTGTTAACCGTATTACCATCCAGAAAAGCCTTGATATTATCAACCGTAATATCCATGATCCTCTGTCTGGAAGCCTGCGCAGCCCAGGAGATATGCGGAGTGATGATGCAGTTTTTAGCCTTGAGAAGCGGATTATCCCCCCTTGATCGGCTCAGTAGAAACAACATCAAGACCAGCAGCATAAAACTTCCCACTATTCAGAGCATCTGCCAGATCCTGCTCAACAACAAGCTGACCACGGCTGTTGTTGATAAGGATAACTCCATCCTGCTTCCTTTGTTTGCAGGAACGATAACATCTCCCGGCTGAGCCATATCCAGTGCTTTATGGAACAGAAGGTTATCTCCTGCCGGTGCATTTACTGTAAATGCAGTTCCCAGAAGTCTTGCCTTCGGGTTCAGCGGGAAAATACTGGAATCTACGGCAGCGATCTTTCCACAGTTATCATCAATATTTGCAACTGGAATTCTACGGAAGGCTTCTACTAATTCTTTTGACGGTCTTTCAAAGTTTCGTCTGATCCTACATCCTAATGCCATATGAAAACCTCTCTTCTTTTGATTTTCTTTTTTAATTGTATTTATCATATCATACAAGCTTACTATTGAATAACGAATAATTTCTCTGTATAATATAAATAATTTTTATATTATCAAAGCTTAAACCATCCTATAGACAACACCAAAGAAAAGGAGCTGTTCATATGAATCTTGCTGAAATCGAAACCTTTCTCACCATTGTAAATACCAAGAGCATCACCCGTACAGCGGATCTTCTTTTTCTTTCCCAGCCTACTGTCAGCCACCGGCTCACATCTCTGGAGAACGAACTGGGTTTTCCCCTTGTGATCCGTCAGAAAGGCCACAAGCAGGTGGAACTGACTGCCAAGGGAACAGATTTTATCATCCTTGCGGAACGCTGGATGTCTCTCTGGAAGGAAACTATGGAGTTGCAGCGCAATCAGGATTCCCTGCTACTTACCATCGGCTGTACAGACAGCCTGAACGTAGCTGTTTTCGCACCACTGTATGACAGGATCTTAAATGAACAGACCAAGCTGGACCTGAACATCGAGTCCCATCACTCTTCAGAGCTCTACGGTCTTCTTGGAGAACACAGCATTGATATCGGATTTGTCTACCACAAATTGCATTACAAGAATATCATAACAGAGAAAATCTTCGAAGAAAAACTTTATCTGATACAATCGGATCAGCCAGTGATTCCGGCTCCGGCAATACATACCGATGAGCTGGATCCATCCCTGGAGCTGTTTTTAAGTTGGGATGACAATTATCAGATCTGGCATGACCGCTGGCTTTCCTCCGCTTCCAGGCCTCACATTGCGGCAGATACCATCACACTTTTGGACCGTCTCTGGAAAAAACCGGGAAACTGGATGGTCGCACCACAGTCTGTGATCCTGGAGCTTTCCCATTACCGGCCTCTTTTTATCAGTGAACTGAAAAACACACCGCCAAACCGTGTCTGCTATAAGATCAAGCATAAATATCCAAAGTCCACTAGCAAACGTGCCGTGGAATTCTTCGAAAATGCACTGGAAGACTTTCTTGCAGAATCCACTCCGTCCTTCCCGATCGGCCAGGTATGGGAACGACAGAAATAAAAAAAACGGTAAGCACAAGTCCGTCAGGAAGATTTTCTGCTTTACCGTTTCTTCTTATTATATTATTTATACCAGGATTTTTGATCCACCGCTTTCCGCCACATAAAGCAACAACGGGCTTCGACTTGTTTCATCATATATCAAGAACACTTTGTTTACAAGGATTTTCAGCATTTCCATGAAAAACAATATTTCGTCTGATTGCGTCTATTTTCTTTTATTTGTCACAAAAATTGTCATAAAAGAGCCACGCCCGATAAAGGGAATGGCTCTGATTATTACATTATATTTTCAAGCTTTTTTATTTCATTCTGTACTCTTGCAGCATCTACGTGATTGTATATGTTCATTGTAATGCTTATGTCACTATGTCCCATAATCATTTGTAAAACTTTGATATCTAGGCCAGCTTCTGCACATCTGGTGCAAAACGTATGCCTCAGCATATGTGGATGTGTCAAGTATAGGACAAAAAAATTTTATTTTTTTCTGCCGAAGACTATCTGACGTTTCCATCAGGTAGTCCCAGCACCTTTATTATCTTCTGATAAATCATTCTTGTCCTGCTCAAGTTATCTCTGTTCTGAAAAAATATCGTCAAAATTCCATTCGATTTCAATTTCATCCTGAATCAGAGAAACAGCAGCACCCGTCACTGCAATCAGCCCCACTCTCCAGTTCATACAGGTAAGCCACAAAAGAATACAGATAAAATTCAGATGCGCACTGTTCCATGTACATGTCTGAAAAACAAATCATCACACCTGGCATTACTCGGTAAACCGTCATAACGCCCTCTCCTGTCGCATCATTTAACATAAGAACAGCGCAATTCTCATTCTGAATCACAGGCTTCACATTACTTCCAAGACTTGCAATTTCATTTACATTCAAATTTCTTCTCCTTTCACATAGTGGTATTTCTTTGTATTAGTTTCATCTAACCTTTTTTTCTATTATCTTAACATGAGAATCGAGCATTATCCAGACCTGAACGGACGACAATAATCCATTTAGACAAAAATAAAGTGCCAGACTTATTATCTGAAACTTTATTATAAATCCAGCATCATTGCATTACTTCACACAACGGAAATATACCATAGAACCGTCAACATGGATATCCGTTTCTTTATATAGTTTTTGAAGGATATCTCTCAGCTCTTTCTCCGTCTGAAACGGTGGAGAAAACCACCCTTTCTTTGCAAGAATATTTTTTACCAGCCAATCTGTCCGTTTCGATTTTCCCCTGATTTGACACTCCCCACAGCTAAAGTAGGGGGATTCTTGCTTCTCCCACTACTGCATTGGCAAACACCTTACGGTACTGCAATGTCTTACACAGTGTCCACAAGCTATATTTATACTGTTCCCGTATGCCCTACGGTACAGTTTTTATCTTTATGCAGACTGCATCTGCAGTCCTTTTTTCAGAATATTGATACTTGCATTCGTATCCCGGTCATGAACCGCATGGCATTTGGGACACTCCCAGATACGAATGCCCAGATTTTTTATCCGTGGATTTCTGTAGCCACAACAGCTGCAGGTCTGACTGCTCGGATACATCGTTGGTACTCTGTGAATTTCATTTCCATACCAGCCAGCTTTATATTCCAGCATTTCAAAAAATTTTGCCCAGGAAACACTCGCTATCGATTTTGACAGTTTATGATTCCGGATCATCCCCTTAACATTCAGATCTTCAATACAGATGGTTTGGTTTTCACGCACCAGCATCGTTGACTGTTTCTGCAGGAAATCATTCCGCTGATTGGTTACTTTCTCATACACTCTTGCCACCCTGATCCGCTGCTTCTCGCGGTTATGGGAATCTTTTTGTTTTCGGGAAAGCCTGCGCTGTTCTCTTATGAGTTTTCGCATTGAGCGTTCCAGATATCTGGGATTTGATACCGTATTTCCATTACTGTCGGAGTAGAACGCTTTGATCCCGACATCAATCCCTATCGTTCCGCCAGCATTTGAGCGTGGTTCCGGTTCAAAATCAACATTTAAAACCGCAAAATATTTTCCAGCCGGTGTGTGCTCAATGATCACGTGATTAATCTTTTCCACTTCCATCGACTGCCGTATTTTAACAAATCCAAGTTTCGGAAGTTTGATATATCTTCCCACAATACGAATATTATCTTTTTGATTTACCGTTCTGTATGACTGGAACCGGTTATGTTTACTTTTGAAGGTTGGATAGGAAGCCCGTTTCTCAAAGAAATTCACAAATCCCCGGTCGAGATCCCGCAAAGACTGCTGTAATGCAATGGAATCTGCTGTTTTTTTTTTTTCAAGCAGAAGACGGCATACGAGATACATCGGTGACTGGAGTTCAGACGTGTGCTCTTCCGATC
>ENA-OQIH01001013-OQIH01001013.1-human-gut-metagenome-genome-assembly--contig:-NODE-1013-length-14446-cov-3.372190_pt1 | contig 14446 bp, 17 predicted proteins | sample MGYA00242575_ERZ504740 | MGnify/ENA primary metagenome ERZ504740 (study PRJEB26092, sample SAMD00036192) | human gut metagenome | host: Homo sapiens | study: EMG produced TPA metagenomics assembly of...
TATCTAAAAGATAATGAAACCGGAAGCTGTACAAAAATGAGTATCATTTTTTCGGGAACTGAAACAACATTCTGTGGTTTAAGTACAACAAGCACTTATGATGATGTAGTTGGTATCTTTTCAGGATATGACCGGAAAAGTGACAGCGATTTTAACAGCCAGTCAGGAACCGGTGTAATCAAATTTGTGTATGGACAGTACCAGATGTCTGTTTCGGTCAAAACTTTTAAAGTATCGTCACTGACGGTTGAATCCATTTAGGAGTGTGTATGGAGCAGGAACAGAAACTGCTTGAAGATATTGAAAATCGCATAAACGAGTGTGAGCATAGAGAAAAATATCTGACAGGCAGAGAGGAGCAGTTAAACGTTTTACTGGCAGAGATTATGGAAAAAAGCCGGGAACTGGAACAGCTTTTAAAAAATAAACAGACAATTAAAGATTTAGAACAGCAGATTGATGTGTTAAAAAAGGAAAAAGAAGTGCTGGAAAAAGAGAATGAAAAACTCTCTTTGGACAGAACGGCGCTTCTTAACCGGCTTTTAAAACGCTGAGTCTGCTTTTTTTATTGTAAAGGAGAGAATATATGCGTAAAAAAAGTAATCCGTTTGTGATTGTGGGAATTGTAATAAGTGTTATTTTGGCATTTATTGTTGCATCATCCGTGAAAGGACATTTGTCAGCAGATTTAAACCGCTGGTCGGGAGTAGTTTTCTGGCTGGCATTTACAGCGGTGGCTGGTGCAGGAACATTTTTATCAGGCAAATTTTTAAATAAAAGAAAATAAGAGAGAGGAATGTGAAAAATGATAAAAACATTGACAAATAAAATTAGCAGCATGGACAGCAGACAGCGAAAAAGCATTGAAAAATTTATGACGATTGCAGCATTTTGTACCGTAATGGTATTTTTTCCACAGCTTGCATTTGCAGAGGAATCTGCGGCAGCAAGCGGAGCAGAAGTCGTTACATCAAATTTTAATATTTTTACAGAGATTGTAAAGGCTCTTGTGTCTTCCATAGGCGAAATTGTATTGCTGTGGGGTTTTCTTGAATTGGGAACTTCTATGCAAAGTCAGGAAGGAAGCATGCAGGCTGGTGCGTTTAAACGTGTGGGGGGAGGAATTGTAATGGTCCTCGGACCGCAGCTGTTAGCCGCTTTTGTAGGATAGATAGGGGGTTAATATGCCAAGATGGCTTGAAAGCATGATCGCAGGAGGTCCCTGCTTTTCGGCAGCATTAGGGGTGTGGAATTGGACAATGTCGATTGTTCAGATTCTGCTTGGAATGTCGCCGCAGGAATACTCGCCGGGGGCATGGACATATATCACTGACAGCATCTATCCATGGTTTATGGGCATGGGCGCAATGTTTTTGAACATGTTTGCCCTTATTGGATTCTGCCGTCAGGCTTCTAATCTTAAAGAAAATGTAACTATGGAAATGTGGGTAGAGTTATTCATAAAAATAATCATCTGCAACACACTCCTTATTAATGGGCTTTCAATTATGCAGGAATTTACAAATTTTGCAAGTGATGTTACATCAGGATTACTAGGGGACAGCATTCCGCAAATCTATGGAGATGATATAGACCTTGGTTTCAGTCTTTCCATGGTACTTTTCGGACCACTGTATCTTATACTTGTAATTGCCTGTGCGACTACAATATTAGAAGAAGTCATGAGCCGTTTCCTGAATCTTTATCTGCTTATAGGTTCAGCTCCGGGTGCCTTGTGTACTATCGCCGGAGGCAGAGGGATGGATAATACGGCAGTGGCATGGTTTAAGTCGTTTTTGACGTCTGTACTGCAGATAGCGGCAATTTCATTTATATTGCAGATATGCAGCCACATAATAAATAGTTCAACGTTTGGGGCTGCAGCCAGCTGGGATGTTTTTGGCTGGTTTAATGGTGCAGGCAACGTGCTTATGAGTATTGTTACAGTAGTATTTCTAACCGCAGCGGTAAAAGGTTCAGATGCCTTTTTGAAACGGGCATTTGATTTAAGATAAGGCAGGTGAATTGGTTGAATATTAAAGTTAATAAAGATTTCCTGACCGCATACAGAAACGATTTTTGGAAAGGATTTTCAATCTATGAACTTATTTATGTTGGTGCAGGTGGTTTATGCGGGGCAGCTTCGGCTGCCCTGCTTTATTTTAAATTCCATATAGATGTAACACTTAGTATCTATATAGGAGTTCCGGTTGCTTTTCCTGTTATTTTATTCGGATTTTACAAATATCAGGGTTATCTTCCGGTTGCACAGTTGTTAAAGGAAATGCTCTATACGTACCGGAGCAGAAAGCTGTCGTATTATTCTACTGAGGAAAGAATAAGAGTTAAAGCATTTTGGATTAAAGAAAGGAGAAAATAATGAGTTTTGTTTTAAATCCACAAAAGGTTTTTGCAGGCAGTGCCAGACAGACGGCACTGCCATTTAATAAACGGTATCCCATTAATACCAGGGAAGCTTTTTCAATCATTAATACAAATAAAAGCGGCATATTTCAGATTGAAAGCTCAGAGGGCTTAAAAACTTATGACCGCTGTTATGTTTTCTCAGACATAAACTATAAAAACCGTGATGAAGATGAAAAGAATACAATCTTAACAAATCTTATTAAACTGCTGGAATTTATGAGTGCAGATTTTAAGATAACAGTTGCAAACGAATATAAAAATATGAGCCAGTATGTGAATGAACTGCTGTCAGACATAAATAAACAGCAGTATCCGGAAATTTCCGATGGAATCCGCAGCTGGATTAAAGAGAAGATTGCAGATTCAAAAATAAGTGACACGGAAAGGGTAATGTATCTTACGATTACAACAAAAGCGTATACATACGATGATGCCAGAACATATTTTATGTCAATGGATATTGAGCTGCAACATCTGTTTGCTGCATTAAAGAGTAGGATAGTTCCATTGTCCGGAGTACAGCGGCTTAGAAGTCTTAGAAAGTTCTTTTACAATGACTTTGATAATACGGATATTGCAATGGATATTCCGGGCAGTGATCCAGTGCTTGATGTTATTCCGGTTAGTATACGCAGTTATAAAAATTTCCTTATATTTAACAATCGTCAATACGTATCTGTGATGTTTGCGAGAGCCTTTGATTCTTCGTTGAATGAAGAAAAAGTAATACATAATCTTACACAGGTTTCGTATCCATCTTTTGTTACGGTCGACTATGCACCTGTAGCCGGTGATGTATTAAAAAATACGCTTTCAAATGCCAACATGAATAATGAACGTTCCATAACACAGGAGATTGATGCAAAGAGAACGAAAGGACAGCTTATGGCTGGTGTATCTTACGGCAAAGATAAAAAGAAAACCGAACTTGAAAACTATATGGATCAAATTGAAGATAACAATGAAAGCTGCCTACTTGTCGGTCTTATGGTTGTTGTTACGGCAGATTCAGAAGATGAACTTGCGGAAAGGGTCGAATCCATGAAGCAGAAAGGAAAAACAGCCGGAGTAATGCTTGAAACGTACAATAATGTACAGCTTAAAGCATTTAACACGTCATTGCCCATCGGAGCAAGACTTGTGTCAAAAATGCGTGCGTTTCTGACATCATCGGTTGTTTCATTGCAGCCGTTTTACGCGCAGGATTTATCTGAGCCGGAAGGTTACTTTTTAGGGGTAAACAGGACAACTAAAAATTTAATTTTTGCTAACAGAAAAAAGCTGAAATCACCACACGCAATGATTGTCGGTCATACAGGTTCCGGCAAATCCTATTTTATGAAAGAAACAGAGGTAGCGCAGACATTATTGTCTACTGAAGATGACATAATAATTATTGACCCGCAGAATGAAATGCAGGGTACGTGTGCAATGTTTGGTGGAAAATTCCTTGATTTTACGCCCAAAGGGGATATTTATATAAACCCGATGGAAATCAGTCAGGAGATTTTTTTACAGAAAAATACTGCAAGAAAAGACCAGTTTGTTGCAGATGTAAGCCGGTGGGCAAACAGCTTCTGCAGGGCAGTAATGAGCAATATTGTATATACACAGGAATACAGTTCCTTTGTGACACAGGCTGTGCAGGACGTGTATGAAAAAGCTTTTGCACAGAAAAGACTGGAATGGCAGCCAACACTTACCTGTGTTTATAACAGGATTGCAGAATTGGAGAACGAAATGGAAAATAATAATGACAAGGCAATCCTGCACAGGATATATAATTCTCTCGCTCAATATGTATCCGGAGGACTGTATGATATGTTTTCAGAAAATTCAAATGTTACAATGGATAACCGCTTCGTTGTGTTTGGCTTGAAAAATGTATCCAAAGACTATTGGGAGCCTGTAATGATTACAATCATGTTTTTCCTGTCCACACGTATGGAATATAATCAGTCGCTTCAGAAAGCGACACATTTCATCATAGATGAAACACAGGTTGTAACGGATAATGAAAGCTCTGCAGATATGCTGCTTAATGCAGTTGTGACATACCGTAAATTTGGCGGTATTGTTACACTGGCTCTGCAAAATCTTACAAGAGCCATTCAGAATCCAAACTTACGTGATATGTTTTCTAATTGCGGATACAAGGTGTTTTTTGACCAGGGCGGAGTGGACGCACAGACACTTGCTGCGGTACAGCCGCTTTCCGAAAGCGAATTTGATTCGCTTTCAGAAGAAATTCCGGGTTACGGTGTAGTTGTCTGGGGCAAGAAAGTCATACTGCTTAATGCTTCAATGTCAAAAGATAATGAGTTATACAACACATTCTCAACGAATTTTCACGAGAAAAAGCTTCAGGAGATTGCGAAAAATCCGCAGCACAGCATATCAGTACAGATACTGCAGATGGCTGCTGTTGTTGCTATCACAGCAGAAGATGTACAGAACACGTTGAATATGCCGGAAGACAAAGCAGAAAATGTGCTTTCAGAATTGCTCTTGCAGGGACATTTAACGTCCTATGAGCAGTCCGGAAAAACATATTATAAGTGTAGGGAAGAATAATGAAAATACCACAGGTAAAAGATACAAAGCTTAATTATGCAGTAAAAAAGACAGCGTGTAAACCGGCAGCCGACAGAACATATGGCACGTACAATATGAAAAGGAAAAGAAGAAAGTTATCTGTAAAAGATAAACAGAAGCTTGAAATTACATATTATCTTACACCAAAAGAGAGGCGGCAGTGGAACAGATATTCCAAAGCAAAACAGCAGAGGATTATCGAACGTGCAATGAAAAGCCCGGAATACAAAAAGTTTCAGGAGCAGTTAAACAGTATGCCAGATGTGCAGCGTAATGATTATTATGCTGCACAAAAAAGCTCTAAGGAAAAAGCAAAAGGATATTCTGTTTTTTCCTCCGGAACAAAACAGGAAAAATATACTTCCGGTCCGGCAAATATATCCGGAATGAATGAGGATATGGCAGAACCGGAACAAAGAGCAACGGAAATTCATTATTACAACGATAGCAATGCACATAATAATGCAGGGAAGAATGTATATAATGATGTGCAGAATATGCAAAATTCTGCAGCTGAAGCAATGAAAAATCCTGCCGGAGAAATGACACAGAACACTTATGCAGTCAGCGCAAATATTCAGGTGCAGGCTGTAAAAGCAGGTATAAAAGCCGTAAAGAAAATAGCAGACAATATAAAAAGAACGGTGCAGAGTAATTCTGCTGATATGCAGACAGAAAAAGACGATAAAACGGATTCATCTGAAACTGCAAAACCGTCCGGAATAATACAGAAAGCTGCAATGATAGCTGCCACTTTGGCAGCTGCAGCGCTGCAGCTTTTAGCACCAATTTGTGTTATCGCTGCAATCATTGTAGCGATTGTATCAATAGTTACAACGATAATCTCCGTTGTATTTGCTCCGGCAACAATTATTAAAAAAGCAATTAATGCACTTACAACTGTTTCAGAAAATGTTATGCAATATGAAACAGATGTAAGTGATTATGCGGAAGAATATGGAATAAAAGAATATGTTCCTTATCTGCTTGCCATCATGGAGGTTGAATCACATGGGGAAGGAGAAGATGTCATGCAGTCTTCGGAATCTTTGGGACTGCCGCCTAATTCACTTTCAACAGATGAATCAATCCGGCAGGGTGTGAAATATTTTTCTGAACTGATTGAAGCTGCAAATGCACAGGAATGTGATATTGATACAGCAGTGCAGGCTTATAATTACGGCGCGGGATTTATTAATTACGTAGCAGAAAACGGTAATGAATATACGTTTGAACTTGCACAGGAATTTGCCAAAGAAAAGTCTGGAGGTGCGGTTACAGATTACGCAAATGATATTTCGGTCGCTGAAAATGGGGGCTGGAGATACATGTACGGAAATATGTTTTATGTGCGACTTGTTAAAAGTTATGTAACGATTTTTAACAATGAAGTCATAAAAAATGTCTTTGAAGAAGCTATAAAATATGAAGGAGATGATTATGAATACGGCGGCTCAAATCCGGATGAGGGATTTGACTGTTCGGGACTTACGCAATGGTGCTTCGGACAGGCAGGCATATCGCTTCCACGGACAGCGCAGGAACAATATGATTATGTTGACCATGTAGAGCTTGATGAACTCCTGCCGGGAGATTTAGTGTTTTTTACAAAGACAACACCGTCAGAACGGTATATCACACACGTTGGAATTTATGCCGGTAACGGAAAAATTTATGAAGCCGGTGACCCGATAGGATATTATGACTTTACAGATGCATGGCATCAAAAACACGCAGTCTGTGGTGGCAGAGTTGTAACAGTATCGGATGATGATGAAGATAATGAGGAAGCTTCAGAAGAATCACCGGAAGATATTGATGAAGAATAAATGTGACGAAGTTCGTCACGTACACAGAAAGGAATGGTAAAAATAAAATGGTAACAACAGAAAAACTCAGAGATAAAATTGATACAGAATACGAATTTTTTGTGATGGATATGTTAAAGTCCAGCAGGGAAAATCTGTTTGCGAAAAGCGCAGAAATCGAACTTAAAAAGAAAATTACAGCGCAGCTGCGGACGACAGCAGAAAGCGAAAAAGAGATGTGCAGACAGAAGATGTACACAGAAAATAATTTACTGGATTCGTTTTACAGATACATTAACGACCATTCAGAAAACGGAAAAAATTTCAAAGAATTATTCAGTACATATCTTTTAAAATTTCAAAATTAAAGTCGGATTTTTTTCAGAAGGAGATAATAAAATCCGCAGAAAATTCAACAAAAAATTTAAAAGAGGAACGGTAAAAAATCCGTTCCTCTTTTAAATTTTTAAGTAATAGGAAAGGAATTTTTATGCAGCAAAGAAAAAGAATAGCAGAAAATTTTACAAAAATGAACTGTGTAAGTGTCAGAACAGATGTGAAAAAATGTGCGTGCTGTCTGTCTGTAAGGGGTCTTAGGGGACTTCCCCTAACAAGTAGCAAGTGTAGCGGAAGCGGAACGGTTTCGTATTACGAAATGCGTATCTTGCAAAAAAATATCAGAGGGTACACATCACAGAAGTGCCTGACAGTTGCAGAGTAATCAACAGGGCTTAAATCCAGTAAATAACAGGGGTGCCGAAAATGCGGTATAGAGTGCCTATAAAAAGTTGAGGCACTCTATACCCGGCACTTTTGTAAAATTGAGTGCCTCCGCATAAATACTGGCTTTCACATAAAAGTATAAAAAGTATAGGCACTATATAAAAACACAAAAAGATTTAGCAAAAAGTAAACAGAAAGAAGGAATTGAAATGGCAAGAACAATCAAAATTGATGATGAAATTTTTGAGAAAGTAATGGAAAAAAAATTACAGGAAGAAACACAGATAGAATTCGTAAATAGAATTTTTTTGTTTTGGCTGGAACATCAGAAAAATTTAACGGAAGATAAAAAAGCTGAAAGTGATTCAGATAAAAGACGACTGAAAGATTTTCAAAACAGGTTTGATGATATGTACGAAAACATCAATGAAATTTTGGAAAAAGTTTCTCTTAACTATGACCGTCTTTATGGAAAAAACGGAACAGACCAGTATATTATCCAGCCGCGAAAAGTTGTAAAAAATGTAATGCCGTTAAAAAAACTTACGGAAGAAGAAGTAAAACAACTGACAGCGGATATACGAAAGAAACCCGGTTTTATTCCATGGGATAAATTAGACCGGATTCTTCTGGAAGAGAAACGGAAGGAAAACGAAAAAATGGAACACGAAAAAAGACAGAAACAGGAGGATAACGAGTAATGGATTTAAACGAAAAAATCATAAAGACAACAGAAGACATCGAACGTCTTCAGGAGAAACTTAAAAATAAAAAGAAAGAACTTGCCATGCTTGAAAGTAAAAAGCAGGAACAGGAACAGCGGGAAAGAATCAGCCGTAATGAAAAATTTGTTTCAAGTATTGAGGAAAAAATCGGAGGAAATGTAACAGATGACTTGCTGCAGAAAATCATGCTGCAGATTGAAAAAGAACAGGAGCATACACATGAATGAAAAAGGCAGAACTAAAATGATATGCTGCAGACTTACAGTAGCGGAGTATGAAAAACTGCAGCAGCTTTTTGAAAATTCATCATTTTCAAATCAGGAAAAGAAAAAGTACAGTGATTTTTTGCGACAGCAGTTACTGTATGAAAATAATACAGCCAAAATTAATTTACTGTACTTTGATGTAAGAAAAATGAAAATCGAATTAATGATTGCAATTCGTAGATATGAAAAACTGCGCAATGCAGAATCTGAAAATAATCTGATAAAAGTTCTTGCAGACTGTACGAAACGATTAGAGCAGGTTAATAAAAATATGGAGGAATTAATAAGTGGCAGTAACGGTACTGGGGAATATAAAAGAGAGTAAACATGGGAAAGCATCACAGCATTTATCAAATTCCATAAAATATGTTTTGAATCCGGATAAGACGGAAGACTGTCTTTGGATGGGAAGCAACTGCGGAACAAACGCAGCGGAAATTTATAATGCGATGATGGACACAAAGAAAGAATTTCAAAAATTGCAGGGGCGGCAGGGATATCATTTTGTAATTTCATTCCGTCCGGGAGAATGTGACGAAGCAAAAGCATATGACGTTATAAAAGAGTTTTGCGAAACATATCTTACGGGATATGATTATGTTTTTGCAATCCATAATGACCAGGAGCATATGCACGGGCATATAGTTTTTAATTCGGTTGGCAGAATTGATGGAAATAAATACCGGTATGTAAATGGTGACTGGGAAAAATACATACAGCCAATAACGAATAAAATCTGTGAAAAACATGGACTTGAAAAACTGACATATGATAAAAGCAAAAAGCGAAAAGGAAAGTCCTATGCGGAACATGCTGCAGAAAAGTCCGGGAAATTTAGCTGGAAGGAAATTATCCGGCTGGATATAGACCGGGCAGTTTCTATTTCAGATAGTTTTGATGATTACATCGAAGAAATGCAGCGAATGGGATATAAAATCCGGATTGGAAATTCTGAAAAGTACGGACAGTACATTGCTTATCAGCACGGGGCTATGGAAATCTGCGGAAAAAGATCCGAGCGTGCAAGACGGGATTACCGTCTTGGCGCAGGATACTCAATGCAGGATATACAGCAGAGAATTTTACTGGAAAAAGGAAATGTACCGGCAGATAAAATTTACGTTCCTGAAAAACTGCATATAATAAACGAGTACAGGAAAAACAGCAGATTTGTTGTATGCAGCGCGATGAGATACAATCAGGCTCAGCAGTTCCATTATTACAATATGAATCTTTCGGAGCAGATTCGTGTACGAAAAGATTTGCTGCGGATAGATTCGATACGTGATGAATGTAATTATCTGATTGATAATAACATAGGAAGCATAAAACAGGCACAGGAAAAGCTGGAAAGTGTGCGGAATGAAATCCGTGAAATAAAAGCAGCAATGAAGACACAGGAAGCTGCTGATGAACTACTTACACCGGAAGAAAATGAAATAAGAAATACATACAGAAGCTTGGTGCAGAAACTTCAGAATGAGGGCTGTAAGATGTCTGATGAAGAATTTGAAGAACTTGCAGACATAATAGAAGAATATGAAGAAGACTACAGTGAAGCAGGACTTATGGATTTATCTGCAAAGGAAAATGCAAAGTTAAAAGAAAAACTGAGTGCAGCAATGCAGGAAAAGAGGACATTAATGCATATCATTAAGGATTCAGACGAAACCATGAAAGTGCGTGAACTTTCAAAAGTTATCGACAAATATGAAGATAAGAAGAAAATAGTTCAGAATGATAACAAAATGGAGGTACGAAGATGAATGAAGAAATAAACGTTTTTGCAGAATTTCTTATAGATGCAAAGAAATATTTTAAAATTACAGATGAAGTTTTTAACATTATTAATACACAACCGGATATTGCACACATGACTGAATATCTAAAGTGTGCTGTTTGTGGTATTGCTCATACAGATATATTAGCTATGTCTTCCTCTGCACTTGATGTTAATAGTATCTGCGCACGTAGAACGCAGCTACTTACAAAGATGTATCAAAATGCTGATGAGTTGTATGGAACGGTTGAGCAGGCAAGTCAGATGGCACAGGAGCTTACAAAAAAGAATCAGGAAATCAGGGAACTGTTTGAAAAAGACGTAAAAGAAGCAATGCAGCGTGAACGTGAAGCAAATGAACGTACGATTGCCCAGGCACAGGAAGCAATGCGTGCCAAAACGTCAGAATTGGAAATGCTGCATAAGCAGTATATGTCTGTCATGGATGAAAATGACCAGACCCAAAAGCAGATTGTTGAGTATAAAAACCGGATTCAGGCGCTTGAAATGGAATTAAAGAATAAGCAGACAACAACAGCAATGGAGCAGGCACAGGATATACAACAGCCCGGGCCAGAAACAGGAATGCTTAATAAACTGATTAAAAAGCGCAAACAGGCAAAACAGGCACAGAAACAGTCCTACAGCTATAAACTGTTTACAAAAAATATCATACAGAATCCGGAGTATTCTGAAGCACAAAAGCAATATCTAATACGCTGCATGACAGATGGTATGCCATACAGCGTATTGAAACGCTTTGCAGCTCCGAATTTATCTATTGAAATGATGGAACAGCTGCGAAAGTACTATGAAGATAATGTAATATAGAGATAAGGGAGAGCCGTGTTGAAAAAGGGAGAACTTGTGGAATTAATTGAAGATACTTTATTTTATAAGAAGGGGAGTATCGCTGTAATAATATGTGAATATGATAGTCAGAATAGAGATTCAGATAAAATTGAAATCAGATGGGAGGGTGAAGAATATCAAAATAATGATGTTGATGTTATGCCCAAAAACCTATTTAAATCAGTTGTAAATAAATGACACTAAATGGAACTGGAAACCGCAAATTTAATAAGTTATTCTAAGAATGTATAAGAGGAATCTGTCATAACCGGCAGGTTCCTTTTTGCATTTATTTTGATTGTGACGAAGTTCGTCACGGAAAGGATTTTTATGGAAAAAGTAACAACGTACAGCACAATTATAAATGAGGTGCGTAGAGAGAAAGGATTAACCGTGGAAGATATGGAACGGATAACGCTTACACAGAACATCACGCAGATTGAAGCAGGAACGGAAAAGCTTAATGATATGCAGATTAATCTGTTTGCAAATGTCCTGGGACTTTCTGCGGAAGCCCTGAAACAGGGCATAAGAAAAGACAGAAAAGATGTAGCGGGCTACTTAGATGTTTTTAAAAGGCAGCTTCAGGATGCACAAACGTCTGAAGCATATTTTTTAAATGCGATACAGGAAATGTCAAAGCCGGAACGTTTTGTTGCCCAATATCAGGAAGTATCCAATAATGAGGATAAGAATAACAATCTTACTGAAAGCGGATACTATTACATTTTCGATAAAAAAGAGCAGCATATTGTTACAGATAAAAATGGTAATCCGCAGATGTATAAGTCTGCGATTGAAGCATTAAAAGCTGCAACAGAACGTGAACAGAAGTTTAAAACAGAAGAAAAGCAGAAGAATACTTCAAAACAGGCAGTACCGGCAGTAAAAAATATGCCGGAAGAAACAGCACCAAGAATGTAAAGGATGTAAAGGGGAAATTAAATGAGTGAATTAACAAATGGCGCGTATGCTGAAATCCAAAAAGGTGTTAAAGGAATTAAAACATATCTTAAATTCAGCCGCCTGGATGCATATGCACTGCTGAAGCTTATGCAGTTTATTAAGCGTGCAGCAAAAGAAAATATAGTAACGCAGGGATATACAGAGGAATTTACGGATTTTTTGCGTAAAAGCAAAGGCGATTTCCAGATGTATCGTATGCCGTACAAGGAAAACAAGTTATGGCTGGATGCAAAAGGGACAATACAGCAATATCTTGATAAGGCAGGAATAACATACTGCATACAGGATAGCGTAAATCCGGAGGATAAAGCAGTGCATGTGTGCGTACAGAGTAAAGATGTAGCAAAATTTAATATGTGTTATGCTCAATATATAAGAGATAATCTTACCGGAGGAGAGTTAAGTGGTAAAGATTTGCTTAATTTTACAGACGGAAAGACAAGCATTGTATCTGTCCCGGATGCCGCAGCACAGGATATGGTGCAGGCATTTAAGGCACTGGATATTAATTTTTCGGATCTGCCGGACTTAATGCCCGGTGACGGAGAAAAGCAGTTCCGGGTGGCAACTTCAGACTTAAATATGGTTGAGCAGGCATATAACATATATAAGCATAAGCTGCTTGCCAATACTCCGGGAGGAGAGAAACAGCCAGAGATTCCAGAGATGAAAGTGCTTGATGAGGAAAAGTATCTTGATACGGCATGTGAAACTCCAGAGGAATGGATGGATTCTGTCACAGACGATGTAAAAGAACGGATGGCAGAGTATAATCAGATTCCGCCAGATGAAACAGAAAAGGAAATAATAGAGTATTCACATGAGATTCGACCATCAACATCTGCAGACTGTGTTGATTTAAAAAATAATGATGATTTTGTGATGATAAGTATTGACCATGAAACGCTTGTAAAAGACTGCGCACTTTATGGACACTTGAAAAACAGCGAATATGGCAAAGATGCGTTTGCGTGTAATATTCCATACACTGGCAGAAAGATGTCTTTGATGCTTAATAAGAGAAATGTATTTGAAGTTAAGGGGGAAAGTAAGATACGATATATTGCTTTCCTTGAAAAAGATAAAGTGCCAAGAGTATTTATAAATGGAAGACCGGATGCAGTTAATAATCCATTCCAAAGCGGAGAAGATATATTTAAACAGTTCGATGAACATAACAACAAGAACTGGTCGCCGCAGAGGAATAAAGCTTTTAATCCGCAGATTAATTCACGAGTTAAAAGCCCAAAACCTAAAATTAAATAATGAAAGAATGAGGAATGTACCGGTAATGGGCATTCCTTTTTTTGAAAGGAGCGTTATGATAGAAAAGAAACAGGTATCAATACCATTTTTAATGATGTTATTAGTACCGATTTTAATTGTAAGTTATTACATATCTGGAATATTTACGTTTCCGGATATGACAATTTTAAACGCAACAGATTATCTTCCACTTATATTTGAACAGTGGTATAAAGTCTGGTGGAATGAAAAAACACCTGCCTGCTTAGGTGTTGGTATAATTTTATGGGTTTTTCTGTGCTGGTATATTCTGTATCATTACCGGAATTTCCAAGCTGGACATGAATACGGTGATGAGGAATGGGCAGACCCATATGATGTTACAAAAAGAAGAAGTAATCCAGACCCGGAAAAGAACAGAATATTAAGCCAGAATGTTCGTATCGCTACAGAAGGTGAAAATGCACCATCCAATAATAACATGATGTTGTGGGGTTCATCAGGACAGTACAAGTCAACATCTATTGTTATGAGAAACGTATTAGAAGGCATAACCAATGACATTATCCTTGATGTAAAAGGTGAATTGTTATACAAATGCGGCTTAAAACTAAAAAATGATGGATATACTATCCGTGTTCTTAATTTAAAGGACCCGGAACTTTCCGACCGATATAATCCTTTTGCCTATATCGAAAAAGAAGAAGACTTAATTAAGCTGATTGCAAATATCCAGCAGTCACTGACACCACCGGATTCTATGTCAAACGACCCGTTCTGGCAACAAGGAGTTGCATTATATCTTCAGTCAACGTTTTACTACGAGTGGTTTATGGCAAAAGAAGAAGGAAGAACAGCAACGTTCAATAACGTGTTAAAGCTAATCAATGATGAAACTAAATATGATACAAGTGTTGAAGTTGAAGAAGGAGAAAAGCCACCAACAATTTTACAGATGAAAATGAATGCTATATCTGAAAAATATGGGGAAGATAATCCGGCAGTAAGAGATTACCGTAAGTTAAAAGAAGGTGCTACAGAAACAGTACGTTCCAGTAT
>ENA-OQIH01001033-OQIH01001033.1-human-gut-metagenome-genome-assembly--contig:-NODE-1033-length-14122-cov-6.151442_pt1 | contig 14122 bp, 8 predicted proteins | sample MGYA00242575_ERZ504740 | MGnify/ENA primary metagenome ERZ504740 (study PRJEB26092, sample SAMD00036192) | human gut metagenome | host: Homo sapiens | study: EMG produced TPA metagenomics assembly of...
AGCAGGAGGCGGCCCGCAAGAAGGCCTCTTGGCGTGACGCCCTCTACTTCGGCGATCGTCAAATGATCTACGAGTCCCGCCCGCTATAGCGTGCTCCCCGTGTCGGTCTGCACTTTCTTCGGGTTTTTGAAAGGACTGTCGTACGATTTCAAAAATCTGACCGCGCGATTCCGAAATAAAGGTAAATTTTCCAATCGTGCGGTCAGCAAATCAAAATCGTGCGACAGGGCTAGAAATCGTATGACGGGAATCGGGATAGTGCGGTTAATAAACCGAAATCGTGCGACGAAATTGCAAAATCGTCAGTCGGGGTTTAAAAAGCCGTGTAGCAGAAAATCTTGTCACGTGTTTGAGTCGAATCTCCGTGAGGCACTGTTGTGGGTGCCGTAAAGTATAAGGAAAAGGGGCGCCGATGATTCAACGTAATAACGATTGGAGCGCTATGCAGCAAAGCTTATATCACGATATGCAGGTTGATTCGTTGGGTGCGTTCGCCGCGCGCAGTCCGCTGGACTTGCTTGCGGTTGCGGCACCAGGGCGCACACGTTGCGTGAACGCCGAGAATCCCACGGGCGGCAAGGGCGCTGCGGCCACTGCAGCCAGTGCACTTGGCCCGTCGCGCAAGGGCAGTCCGTGCATCCAGACCGTGAAAGCGGGGGAGAGCGTCACTTTGATGGATGTGGACGGTCCGGGCGTGATCCGCCATATTTGGATGACGGTCACCGACCGCACGTCGTCTACCGGTCCGAACGTGCTTCGCAACCTGATCCTGGAATTCTATTGGGATGGCGAGGAGACCCCGTCCGTGCAATGCCCGGTCGGCGACTTCTTCTGCTGCGGCCACGCGCAGGCCTGCCGAGTCAATTCGATGCCGGTGGTGGTCGTGCCCAATCGCGGTTTCAACTGCTACTTCTCCATGCCGTTCGAACATGCGCGCATCGTGCTCCGCAACGATCACAATGAAGACGTTCCCGCGTTCTTCTACCAGATCGACTACACCGAATATGACGCGCTTCCGGCCGGCACCATGCGTTTTCATGCGCAGTGGCGTCGCGAGCGCGTCACCGAACTGGCCCGCGACTATGTGGTGCTCGACGGCGTGCATGGTCGTGGCGCGTATATCGGCACGTATCTGGCGCTCACCGCGTTGGAAAGCCGCTGGTGGGGCGAGGGTGAAGTCAAGATGTACATCGATGGGGACGACCAGTATCCCACGTGGTGCAGCACCGGTGCCGAGGATTATTTCGGTGGCGCGTGGAGTTTCGCCGATTTCGACGAGCATGGGCGTATGCATGAGCAGACGTTCTGTGCGCCGTACGTCGGTTTCCCATTCTATTCGCAGCGTCTCGCCTCGCATCGCGAGAGCGCGTATTGGGATGTGAATACGCCGGTGACCCGCGGATTGTATCGCTGGCACATTCCCGATCCGATTTATTTCGAACATGATTTGCGTGTGGAATGGCAGCAGATCGGTACTGAGGAGGGCGGCAATTTCGAGCGTCAGGACGACGTCGCTTCCGTCGCGTACTGGTATCAGCTCGAGCCGCATGCACCGTTCGATCCGATTGGCGATCGTCGCTTCCGTCAGCCCCGCTGATTTTTGCCCCCGAGCTTACGATTTTCGGTCTATCCGGTCGGTTCGGGGGTGTTGTGCTGTCTGCGCGACTTGCGTTCTGCGTCTGCACAACCCGGGTTTTTAACCCGATTTTATGGGTTGTGCAGATGCAGGGTGCGGGTTGCGCAGGCGGGAAACGTGACTAGATGGGGTTAGATGTCACGGCGTCTGCTGCGCTGATTATCGTGCGAACGTTCTGCGCATCCAAGAGACAGCCAGCTGCGGCCAGATCTGGATACTCGGTTCAATGCCGTTGACGCCCTGCCATGCGGTTTCCGCAGTGCCCAACGACAGTCCATGCCCGCCTTGCGGGAATAGGTGCGCTTCGATGCTGACTCCGGCTTTCTTGCAAGCGTCGATCAGCATCAGTGTGTTTTCGTATGGCACGGTTTCGTCGGGAACGGTATGCCATGCGAAAACCGGCGGTGTTTTGGCGTCGATATGACGTTCGATCGACACGGATTCAAGCGCTTGTGAATCGTTGCGGCGTTCACCAAGCAGCGAATCGAAACTGCCGCGATGGGCGAGCGGGCCAGACGTGATCACCGGATAGGCGAGCATCAAACCATTCGGACGCACCGCATCCGGATCGTAACCATGAGCGACAAGAACATCGTCGCTGGTGGAGGTGGCGAGATTCGCAGCAAGATGACCGCCTGCGGAAAAGCCAATCACGGCAATCGCATCCGGATCGACATGCCACTCGGCGGCATGCTCACGAATCATCGTCATCGTATCGGCAGCTTCCAACAGCGCAACTGGAAAAACGGAAGGCTTCACCGAATATCGCAGCACAAAAGCGTTGAAACCGGCCGCAAGAAACTGCATCGCAATCGGCTCCGCCTCACGATCCGACGTCATTTCGTAACCGCCGCCCGGAATCACAAGCACAGACGGACGCACACGGTCGGGAACGACTTCTTCGCTGTTATCAAGGCAATATCCGACGAATTTCGCTGCGCTGCCGTCGATGCCGGAGATTTCATATTCGAAATGTTTCATATATCCATCATAGGTGGAACACGGCGCACGTTATGCAGGAACTATTTGGTCCCGCTATTTTTCGTACCTTGTGATCCGTGGACGCAAATTGTGCAGTCGGGAGAGTGTGTCCTACTCGAGTAGCCAGTCGAGGATGTTGCGGTGTCGAATGTCTTGGTAGTCGCCGAGCCCGATGGTATCCAAGGTGAGCTGTGTGACGTAGAGGAGACCTCCATATGTGAGATACCGGTCGAACAGCGCATTGTCATTTGCTGTCGGTTGCAATGCATTTCGGTATTCCGAGAAAGACAACGGCAGCATCTTGAGCTCGACATATCGTCCGGTGAAATGGATGATTTTGCGTTTTTTCAGAATCGTCCAGTGAAATGGATGATTTTTGCGGAGTGGGTGAGTGATATAGACGTGCGATTGGGCAAATCGGAAGTAATGTCGCGATCATTCGACGGAATTCACGAATGTGTATGGCCGCTCACATGTCTGATACATTTTTCTCAGCTAATTGGCAGGAACACGTATCATTCCTCCAAGACTCGGGCGCTTATATAGAACATGTCAGCAGTTACGGCGGCTGGCGAGGTTCCTGAAGAACCCCATAACTGAACCCTTCTTCTCTCTTCTCTCTCAGCCGGCGGCCCTTCTTTCCGCCGGCTTTCTTCTTTTCTGAACACGATTCGTGCGATTCGTGCGATTCGCGATTTATGTTTCGCGATTTTGCCGAAAAGAGTTGCAAGACAAACGGCCGACCATGCGTGAGTAATGCATGGTCGGCTGTTTGTGATGCTGGTGATTATGCGTGGTCGCGTGCAGGCATTCGTGATTCAGCAGCGCTCGTACGAGAACCTGCGCAGGCGTTCGAAGCATTCCACGCTTTCGTCAAGCCATGGCATGCCGATCACGAACACGTGGCCGAGCGTTTCGTGGCGGCGTGGCTTCGGGTCGAACAGTTCGAAATCGGCTCCCTTGCGGGCCAGTGCGGCAGCAAGCGCCAGATTGTCGGCCTCGAGGAAATCGTCGCCGCAGGTCACGATGAACAGTGGCGGCAGGTTGACGTTGAACGCCAGGCCTTCGGCGGTGAGGAACTTCGGGTCGGCGGCTTCGATGCCGTCGAAGAATTCGACGCCCAGCATCTGTTCGAGTCCGGTGCGGCGATTCGGATCGTAGCCTACGGTCAGTTCGCTTCCCATGGTTTCCAACGATGCGGAACTGTAGGCACCGCACACCGGAGCGGCACCGGCGAAACCAATGCCCGAAGGCTCATCCACGCCGAATGCGGCCGCGGCTTCGGCATTGTTTTCAATCGCCAACGTCAGCATGGTCAACGCGCCGCCTGCCGAATCGCCGGTGAGGAACACGGCGTTCGGATTAACCGGATAATCAGTCAAATGCGCCTTGATCCAACGCAATGCCGCCTGAACGTCCGCCAGCTGACCCCTCAAATCGGTTTGCGGGGCCGGTCGGTAGTTCAGTGAGAATACGGCGAAGCCCGTTTCGGCCAGATGCACGTTGAAGTTGCGGTTCAATTCCTTATATCCGTAAGTGAAACCGCCGCCGTGTATATCGATGTACACCGGCAGCGTATGCCCGCAGCGCAGCACCGCATCGTGCGGTAGATACAGGTCGAGCAAATGCCCTCTGCACTGCCCGGCTTCCGTATCGTAGCCACCGTCAGGCAGGTATGGAATATCTTCGATCACGTCGATTGTGTCAGGTGTGTGCCACAGTTCGGAACGCGGGGTGTCAACCGCGATCGCGCCGAAACGCATGTCGAGAATGCCGCGGACGCGCTCTTCGGAAAGGCCTTCGAGATCGCCGTCGGTTTCCGTCCAACGTTCCGCATGGTCGATCATCTCACGGGTGATGCCATATTTTGCCGCGCATTGTGCGCTGAGTTCCTCAATGGTCTGTGTGCTCGTCATCGACGCCGTCCTTTCATGATGTTCATGCGATTGCGGCCGTTCCGTCATCGGAATGCCGCACCTCGATATATCGTACCGGTTCGATATAGAAAGCGCTACTGCGATCACCTATATTCCTTTACGTCCAGAGCGAATTTATGTAACGGTACATGCGTTGATTTTATTGCGATTGCGACACGCCGAAATCACTCACGTTGCATCAAAAAACGGTTCGCATAGAATAAGTCGCGTTTGCGAATCCGAACAGGGGTTTCGACCGAGAGAGACGGCAACGGGACGCTCGACAAACGACGGACGTGAATCGTAACGGCAACGAATGGCCGTAAAAGCAACGCAAAAACGCAAAACCAACCCACGAAAACCCAGACAACCAGCAAACAATCCGAAGGAACGCTACGTATGTACGCCGATCCGAATCGTAATACAGAAGCAGGCAACCTTAAATGGATCCTGCCATACTGCAAACCCGACCTGCCACGAGTGGCCGGCGCGATAGTGCTGTTCTGCGTCAACAACACCATGGCGCTCATCATTCCGCTATTGTCAGGCCTCATCGTGGACCGTGTCATCGTGCAAGGCCAAGTCGACGAACTGACGCGACTGTGCATCATGATGATCGTGTTCACCATCGTGCGCGTCGCCTCGCGCTACGGCTACCAAATGTGGATGGAACGCTTCGGGCAGAACTCCGTATTCCGTCTCGTCAGCGACGAATACGAGAAACTGCACGAACTCGACTTCACCTATTTCAACCACACGCGTACCGGCGACATCATGAGCCGCATGACCTCCGACACCGATGCCATACGCCACGCGCTGAGCTGGGTGAGCTACCAGGTGCTTGACTGCGTGGTCATGTTCATTGGCGCGCTCGCCATGATGTTCACCATCGACTGGCGGCTCGCGCTCGCGCTCGCATGCGTCACGCCGTTCATTTTCATCCTTACGCGCGGACTCTCCACGCACGCAAGACCACTGTTCTTCGCCATCCGCAACTCGCTTGCCGAAATGAACTCAATGGTCGAAGAAAACATCGAAGGCAACCGCGTGGTCAAAGCGTTCGTGCGCGAACCGTATGAAACCGAAAAATTCGACAAACACAACGACGATTACATGCAACGCAACATGGACCAGGCCTACAACAGCCGCAAATACATGCCGTGGCTCGACGGTCTCGGCTTCTCACTGCAGCTGATCACGCTTGGATTCGGCGGATTCCTGGTCATCACCGGGCGCATGACCCTCGGCAATCTCGTGGCGTTCAACTCCTACCTGTGGATGATCGACGGGCCGGTACGCCAATCCGGATGGCTGATCAACGACTGGCAGCGATTCAACGCATCCTGCATCAAAATCCGCAAACTGCTCACCGCTCAGTCACGTATTACGGAAAAGCCGGAAAATACGGAAAAACCGGGAGACAGCGCCGACGCGAATCACGCCAGCACAGCGGCCGCAACCGCTGCAACAACCAACACAACCCGCATCGCAGGCAGCATCGACTTCCAGCATGTCAGCTTCGCCTTCCCCGACGAACCGGACACCCCCGTGCTCGAAGATGTGGATTTCCATGTTCCGGCAGGCGCCAAACTCGGCATTCTCGGCGAAACCGGCGCGGGCAAATCCACCCTCGTCAACCTCATCTCCCGCTTCTACGACCCCACCGAAGGCCATGTGCTCATCGACGGCGTCGACGCGCGAGACTGGCCGCTCGCCACACTGCGCTCGCAAGTGTGCGTCGTGGCGCAAGACACGTTCCTGTTCTCCGACACCATCGGCGGCAACATCAGCTTCGGCGCGGGCGAACAACGCGAATACGACGAACAGTACATTCGCCGCATGGCCACCATCGCCGGCGCGGACGGCTTCATCCGCAGCATGCCGGAAGGCTACGATACCGTGGTCGGAGAGCGTGGCGTCGGCCTTTCCGGCGGCCAAAAACAGCGCCTGAGCCTCGCACGCGCGCTCGCCGACAATCCGTCGATCCTCATCATGGACGATACGACCAGCGCCGTCGACATGGAAACGGAAGCGGAAATCCAGCGCCATCTGCGCGAACTGGACGAACAGAAAACCATCGTCACCATCGCACACCGTATTTCATCGGTGAAAGATTCCGATCTGATCCTCGTGCTTGAGCATGGCCGCATTGTGGAGCGCGGCACGCATGACGAACTGGTGGCCGCGCACGGCCGATATTGGGAGATCTACTACAGGCAGCTCGGCTTGCAGGCGGGTCGTTCCCATGGTTTCGAAGCGTGACGCAGCTAAGGCAAGAAAGGAGGAAAACCCATGGCAAAACGTAATACATTCCGTGAAGACGAAGAGCTGGAAGAGCATATTAATCTGCACGATATTCTGCGTATCGGCGTCTATGTAAAACCATATATGTCGTGTATCGCACGCATTCTCGTCGTCGTCGTAATGATGAGCTGCATTGCGGTAGTCGTGCCATATTTGACGAAAATCATGATCGATAGTGCGATTCCGTCGAAAAATCTCACCTTACTTGGTGAATTAACGGGGTTGATGGCCGTACTTATTGTGATGTATGAGTTTGGATTGCGCTATCGTACCGTTGAAATTACTCGAGTTGGTCAGCTCATGTTGAAAGATATGCGTCGCGATATTTTCACGCATATTCAAACGCTGCCGTTCAGCTATTTCGATTCGCGTCCGCACGGCAAAATCCTGATTCGCGTGGTCAATTATGTGAACACGCTTTCCGACACGTTGAGTTCCGGCCTGATCAATGTGATTTCCGACGTATTCACCTTCCTGATCACGCTGGTGGTCATGTTCGTGGTCGATTGGCGGCTTGCGCTGTTCAGCCTGGTGCTCTTCCCGTTCCTGATCGCGTGGGTGCTGGTATTGCAGCATTTCCAGCGCCGTGCGTATCAGGTGTTGTCGAACAAGCAGAGCAATCTCAACGCGTTCATTCACGAGTCGATCGCCGGCGTGAAAACCACGCAGACCTTCGCCCAGGAGGCGGCGCAGTTCAAAACCTTCCAAGAGCAGCAAGACGACGTGCGCACCTCGTGGATGAAGGCCGTGCATATCCAGTTCCTCATGTGGCCGGGCATTCAAACCATTTCCGTCATGACGATCGCATTCATCTACTATGTGGGCGTCACGGGCTTCGGCGCGGTGAACGTTTCCACCGGCGTGCTGATCGCGTTCGTTGGCTATGCGAATAATTTCTGGAATCCGGTGATCAGCATCGGCAATTTCTACAATCAGCTGATCACTTGTTCCGCATATCTTGAGCGTATTTTCGAAACGCTTGACGTGCAGCCGGAGATTCGTAACGCGCCTGACGCGACTGAACTGCCGCAAATTGAAGGACGCGTCGATTTCAACGATGTAGTTTTCCGTTACGAGCCTGACGGTCGCAATATTCTCAATCTGGTTGATCTGCATGTTGAGCCAGGCAGCACCGTTGCGTTGGTTGGTCCGACCGGTGCCGGCAAAACCACGATTATCAATCTGCTGTCGCGTTTTTACGACGTTGCAGAAGGTTCGGTCACAATTGATGGTCATGATGTGCGTTCTGTCACATTGGAATCGTTGCGTCGGCAGATGGGCGTCATGCTGCAGGATACGTTCATTTTCTCCGGCAATGTGCGCGAGAACATCCGTTACGGCAAGTTGGATGCGACCGATGCTGAGATCGAAGCGGCCGCGAAGGCGGTGCATGCGCACGAGTTCATTATGGATTTGCCGAACGGATACGACACGGTGGTGGAGGAGCGCGGTTCCACGCTTTCCGCTGGTCAACGTCAGCTGATTGCATTCGCCCGCGTGCTGCTGGCCGATCCGCGCATTCTGATTCTCGACGAGGCCACGTCGAATATCGATACGCGTACCGAAGAGGCGCTTCAGGCCGGATTGAACCACCTGCTGAAGGGACGCACGAGCTTCATCATCGCGCACCGACTGTCCACCATCGAGAACGCGGACATGATCTGCTACATCGATCATGGGCAGATCATGGAGCAAGGCAACCACGCCGAGCTGCTCGCCAAGCGTGGCGCCTACTATCGCCTCTACGACTCCCAATACGCCATGATCAAGGTCTAAATGGGTTGATTAGGGCTTGGACTGATTGGCTTGAAATCAGCCTTCCTGCTAGCCGCTTGTCGTTTTTCGGCCGGCGGCTGGCCGCAAATTATCAGGTACGAGGCGGAAGATAGGGAAGTCAGAAAGCAACGCATGTTGCTGCGCACGAAGATGACGCGTGAATGCGTCGATGAAACAACGCGGGAAGGTTTGGTATGGCAGTAGAGAAGCCAGTTCTCACCCAGGAGCAGCAAGATGCGGTCGCAGCGCTCGCATCCACCAACGTGTATGCGAAGCAATCGAAATTCAAAACCTTCCGCGAGTTGCCGCCGAAAGACAAGTGGCCGTACTTCAAGCAGAACTTTCTGACCGATGTGCTGATCATTATCGCAGTGGTCGGCTTGGTACTTGCTTTCGTCATCTCGTATGTGACCAAAGGTCCCGAGGCCGAGCTGAGTCTTGAAGGTGTCGATATGGCGGAATATTCCGAACAGATTGATGCGTTGGGCGCTGATTTTGTGAAGACGCAAGGTATTGAAGACGAGCGTCTCGTGCGGACGGATGCCTCCATTGCGATTAGCGAGAATGCCGCGCAAGATGGTTCCGCATCGTTGACGGCTCGCGTTTCGGCAGGTCAGATCAACATGATTGTTGCCGAAACCGATATTTTCGCCGAAGTCAATGATCGCGGCGACATCACCAAACCCGCGGAAGTGATGAGTGCCGCCGATCTTGAGCAGGTCAAGGATGCGCTGGTCGACGCCAAAGGCAATCCGGTTTCCGATGTGAACGACGCTGTCGGATTCGACTTGTCCCATTCGAAAACATGGACTTCCATGAAGGGACTGCCGAAAGAAGGGGTTATTCTCGGATTCAGCAATATCACGGAATCCAAGGATATGCCGATTCAATTCGTGGAATATCTGCAATTCGAGTAGGTATTTGCTGGTCTTCGAACGGTCATTTCAGTTGCTGAATATTTGCTGAATGTGCGTAGACACGCACATCGCGGTTGCCCCGTTTTCCGCTTAAGCTAGTGAGGGTACGTCAAACGATGCACGTCAACGGATAGGCGGCATTCGGAATTCGAAGGAGATGGCAATGGAGAACGGCAATATGACTCCCCTTGTTCCTCGGCAGGATGGGCGCCTTGAATGGGGCAATGGTGTGGTCTCCATGCTGTTTGACATTGCCGCCGATTCCCCCGTTCGCCTCTGCAACGTTGTAGGGCGCAACATGGTTCCGATCGATGGTCGCTTGTCTGACGATGGAAAGCCAGTGGTTGAAAAGGATCCGCGTCCGATTGTTGAGGTGTGTGCCGCCAATACCGGTTCGCAAGACAACCGACTGACGCTGATTGCCACAGTTGCCGGCAGCCAATTGCGATTCGTTTCCGCGCTTGCTTCCGAACCTGAACCAGGTTCCGCCGATCCGTTCCGTTTGGAGATCACGCAGTTCGCGCCGTATGCCGATCTTGAACCGAAAGGTCGTGAATTCGAGCCGACGGCAAGCGAACGTGACGCAGCCGATTCCGCCGCGAATTCCGCGTCCGAGGCGGTTTCCGCCGATTCCAATGCAGGCTTGGTGGTCACTTCCGTATTCGAGGCGTTCCCGAATCTTTCCGCAGTGCGCACCTACACGCGTCTGCAGTCCGCCAGGCAACTGCCGATTGAAGCGGTGTCATCGTTGAATCTGACCGTTCCGATGCGCGTCAACTGCGGCAAGGTACATCGTTCGAATATTTTCTGGGGCGATGCCGCTTGGGCTGTGGAAAACGATTGGCGTGTTCGTCCGCTGCGTGACACTCAGGTGCGTAACCGCAACCAGAAAATCAATCCTGGTCAGTCTAGTTCGCGTTTTGCCATGAGCTCGACTTCTACATGGAGCTCGGGAGAGCATGAGCCGGCCGGCATTCTGCAGGTGGAAGGTTCGGTACGCCGCGCCCGCGATTTTTCCGTAATGTGGCAGATCGAGCATAACGGTCCGTGGGAGTGGGAAGTCGGCGAGGACGATCCCGGTCTGCACGTCACTGCGTTCGGTCCGGAATATAAGGATCATGGTTGGTTCACCAATCTTGGTGAAGGCAATGATTTCGAGTCCGTTCCTGTGTCGTTTGCCATTGCCGCAGGCGATTGGCAGCAGGCTGTTGCCGAAATGACGTTGCAGCGTCGTGCGCTGCGCATTGCCAAGGCTCGTGAGTTGGGGCGCGTCGATCAGTTCGAGCATACGCAGGGTCTTGTGATCTACAACGATTACATGAATACGCTGTTCGGTGACCCTCGTATTGAGAAGGAACTGCCGCTGATTGAAGGTGCGGCAAGCGTTGGCGCGGATGTTTTCTGCATTGACGCCGGCTGGTACGACAGCACCGACGGCGGCTGGTGGGACATGGTCGGCGAATGGCAGGCCTCCACGAACCGTTTCGGCGAAGCTGGACTCAAGGGTTTGGCCGACACCATCCGCGCGCATGGCATGGGCTTGGGATTGTGGCTCGAGCCTGAGGTGATCGGTGTGAAATCGCCGCTCGCCCAGAGCCTGCCCGATGACGCGTTCTTCCAGCGCCACGGCGTGCGCGTCTGCGATTCGGGCCGCTATCTGCTCGATTTCCGCTCGCCGGCCGCACGCGAGCACGTCACCCGCACCGTGGATCGGCTGATCGACGATTTCGGAGCGGTCTTCTTCAAATTCGACTACAACACCACCCCGGGCGTTGGTACGGACGTCGATGCGCGGTCCGTTGGCGAAGGTCTGCTCGGCCATTGCCGCGCCTATCTTGACTGGCTCGACGACCTGCGCCGCCGCCATCCGGACGTTATGATTGAAAACTGCGGTTCCGGTGCCATGCGCGCCGATTACGCGCAGTTGCAACGATTGGACCTGCAATCCACCTCCGACCAGTGTGATCCGCTGATTTACGCCGCGATCGCCGCCGGCGCCGGACTGACGATCCTGCCGGAACAGCAAGGCAACTGGGGTTACGCCCAGCAGGAGATGGACGATGAGACCGCCGTCTTCACGCTGGCCACGGGCATACTCGGCAGGCTGTACCTGTCCGGATTCATTGACCGCATGGACGAGCATCGGCTTGCCTTGGTGCGGGATGCGGTGGCCTTGCACCGCCGTGTGCTGACCGAGCAGCAGGAATTGGTGCCGTTCTGGCCGGCCCGTCTGCCTGATTTCGATGGCGATTGGCTCGTCGTCGGTCTGCGCCATCCGTCATTCCTCCCGTCGGAGGACGACGATCCGTGCGATTACATCATTGTCTGGCGTCGCGGCGGCACGCCTTCCGTGAACGTGTCGCTGTCCGAGGACTGCCATATCGAGCAGATCTTCCCGAATCCGGCCGTTCCCGAGCATGCGCCCGACGCCAAGCCGTGGACCGTCGAGCGTATGGATCCCGAGACGGTCCGGCTCAACGCGGCCGCCTCCAAGCAGCCGTCCGCCCGCATCTTCGCCATCCGCCGCGCCTGAGCGGTTGCGACGGATGGACAATCGCGCCGACTACAGGGCGAAGGCGGTTTCGATGGCGTCGTATTCGGCGGCCGTGATCGGCAGAATCGCGCCGTGACGCTTCTTCAGCGCGCCGAAATCGATATCGTCTGCGCGCTGCCAATCGGCCGGATCATGCGAGGCGAGCGAGGCGGCGCGGAACGACAGGTAGCCCTTGGACTCCGCGTACTGGTCGCACATCAGGCCGAATGGCATGGTCCTGCCGTTGACCACCTTCACGTCTTCGTCGTTGTAACGGAACAGTTCCGGCCCTTCCAAGTAGTGCATGGAATACCGGCCATTGCCGAAGATGTCGGTGAGCGTGCCCACATACGACCACTCATTCGGGTCGTCGGTGCGCAGCACCTCGTAGGTCGTCGCATACGGGTTACGGGTGCGTTCGATGGTGATTTCCGAGTCCTTGGACGCGCGGTACCACCAGCCGTCATCGTCGCGCAGCATGGTCGAATCGATGATCACATTCTTACGATCGATCCACTTGACCGGATCGGAGAACACCCTGAAATCAACGGTCGTCGCATAATACACATTCGTCGGATCGCCGAGCTCGTTGGCCAACGGATCCGCGGAGCTTTCGGCGTTGCTCTTCGTGGACCAGAACACGATCCACTGCCCGCGATCCGGATCCCAATTCGCCTCCGGAGCCCAAGCCATGCCAGCGTCCGGAATCTTCGAGGCCACGTCCACCAGGCGCGGCTCGCTCCAATGGACCAGGTCAGGGGAGTCCCAGATCACCAGGCCGGTCGATCCATTCGTGGTGGCGCCATCGTTCGGCCCCCAGCCGCCACGGTAATAGATGCTCAAATCGGTGGCCACAATGTGGAATCCACCACGTGGGTCGCGCACAATATGTGGGTCGCGCACGCCCTTCTCGCCGCCTAGCCACGTCAACGCCGGACTGCCGGCCGGGCGCAGATCCCTCCAATGCACGCCGTCGCGGCTCAGCGCGAAGTACAGCTGTTCGTCGGTGGGATTGCGTTCCTCGCCGATGAAATGCACGAACAGATAGGCCTGGGTATCGATGCTCATGATGCTCCTAGAGATTCCTTGATGAATGATGGCGATTGATTCCGATTGAGTGATTCCGATTGAGTGGGATTGGCCGCGAAGGCTGCTGCCTATGGCGGATTGCCTGCCATCGGGGCGTCATCCTCAGACCGCGGTCGATTCCCGGTCCACCAGCTGGTAGCCGATGATGGCCCGTCTTGGCGGCAACGCCTCGTCTGTTCCATGATCGATACGTTCGGACAGCATATCGACCGAGAATTTCGCAAGCTGCGTGAAATCGACCTGGATGGTGCTCAACGCCGGCGTCGTGTACGAGCCGGAGGTCACGCCGTCGAAACCGATTACCTTCACGTCCTGCGGCACGCGCAGCCCGCGGTCCGCGAGCCCGCGTATCACGCCGAACGCCGCGAAATCGTTGGCGCAGCACGCGCCGTCGAACTCGGTGCCACCATGTCCGCTCCGTGCGGCGAGAATACGTTCCGCAATCGCATGCCCGGCGATGATGCCATTGGCCACATCCCCGGCTTCGAACACCATCGACTCGTCATAGGGCAGTCCGGCGTCGGACAGCGCTCCGCATGCGCCGCGCAATCGCAGAGCGAACGCGTTCTGGGCATGCGCCAGATCGGCGCGGGGGGCGAACCGGTGGCCGACGATCGCGATATTGCGGCATCCGCGGTCGATGAGATGCTGCATCGCCGCGCGTTCGGCCTCCTCGTTGGGGAAGTTCACGGCATCGACGGTCGGCGTCTCCTCGCAGGCGTCCAGCAGCACGAATGGTCTGCCGCCATTGAGTTTGGACAGCGGTATATTTGTGCCCAAGCCTGTGGCGTGCAGGATCTCGCCATCGAACAGCTGCCCGGAGAACGGATTGCTGCTCAGCGCGTGCTCGGCAGCGTCCGGCGAATACTGCGTCTGCTCGATGAATGGAATAAGTCCGCGGGACACGATTTCGTTGCTCAACGCCTGCGTGAGCTTTGAATAGAACGGCGAATCGAATTCGTTGACGATG
>ENA-OQIH01001041-OQIH01001041.1-human-gut-metagenome-genome-assembly--contig:-NODE-1041-length-13990-cov-9.443326_pt1 | contig 13990 bp, 10 predicted proteins | sample MGYA00242575_ERZ504740 | MGnify/ENA primary metagenome ERZ504740 (study PRJEB26092, sample SAMD00036192) | human gut metagenome | host: Homo sapiens | study: EMG produced TPA metagenomics assembly of...
TTTAATAGGTACAACAGTTGCCTTTCTCCTTGTATTTTCGTTGTTTTCATCACTTGCGTTATCTACAACCTCCATGGTCCGTTTCCAATATTACTTCCCCAACGAGAACTACCTGATGATGTATTTCCATCTACTGCATTTGCAGCTTTAACACTTTCTGCTTCCTGAGAACTTGCGATTGCTGTTTTCTTTAATGCAACATTTGTATTTGGATCTTGTACTTTTTCATCTGTATTAAAAATTTTAAATTCATAACATGAAACATTAGGATACCCTTTCATTTCTGTAACTTCTAACTTAACATATCGACCACTTACTTTACTACCTAATAATTCTTCACTGACAACATTTTTATTATCTGTTCTTGAAAGTACTGGTTCACCCCAAGAATTAAGATCATTAGAAACATAAATATTATAAGCTGAGGCATAAGTCGATTCATTTTCCCAAAACATTTGAAACTTATTCATTTCATATTCTTGTCCTAAATCAATATATGCCCATTGAGTAGGTCCACTTTCTGTTGACCAACGTGTTTTTTCATTACCATCAGTTAAATTTTTTCTAGGCATTGTGCCATATTCAGCTGAAACATAAGCTGTTTTGTTTAACGCTAAATTTTGTTGAGATGTTTCTGCAAAAACTGGTACCATCGATAATACTGAACCCATTGACATCGATAATGTTAATACAGCTACAACACTTTTCTTTTTCAATTTCATATTTTTCTCCCTTCTCTTTAAAAAGAAAAGACCAAACATAAAAACAACATTTCTAAAATGCCGTCAATATATTTGGTCTTGCCTACTTAAAGTAACAATCCTTGTCTATACAATAACAAATAGCATTACTTTTTGTCAAGCGCTTACATTAAATGTGACAATTCTTTTTGATATGTATACATAAATATGTTTGTTCATCTGGTGGTAATGTATAATGATATTTTTTTTGAATTAATTTTTTTATCCGATTAACACAAAGAGATAACCGAATATTTTCTTTTAACATATCTCTTATATTTTCTGTTGTATCTATTGTATTTCCTATATCATGTCGAAAAACTCTTTCAGCTAAAAACTTAAGATGTGTAGATAATCTTGCATAATCGATAGAATCTAATTCTAATTGAACATTCATTGTCTGTTCAATCACTTCAATGACATCTCTTACAAAGTTAACAATTTTAGAAGTATTTTGTGCGTTGTTTTTATAAACAAAAACATAATCTATTCTTCCAGAAACAAGTAGTCTATAACGACTCTTTACTTCTGTTGTAAATGATAGAGACTGACCTACTTTTCCTTGCTTTGGACCTTGGATATCCATTTGAATATATCTTAATTCCAGTTTCAATAAAGTAATTAAAATAAATGGAAAAACAATACCAATGATCCAAATAATTAAGAAGTAGAAATATGTAGAATAAATATAGGCAACAAGTACCAAGAAATTAATTATTCCATATAACAAATATTTATTCTTCATCTTAATCAGCCAAAGGAGGTTTAACTTCTTTTAAAATTTCATTTAAAATATCTCTAGCATCTAAACCTTCTACCCTTGCTTGTGGACGTAATATCATACGATGTGCACATACATCTAAAAAGACATATTGAACATCTTCTGGAATAACATAAATACGATCTTCTAAAACAGCATGTGCTTTAGCCATTTGTACAAGTGCTAATACTCCACGAGGAGAAACACCTAATTCTACTAAAGGCATTTCTCTTGTTTTTTCACATAATAAGACAATATATTTTAAAACATCATCACTGATACGTACAGAAGATAAATAGTTTTGTACTTCAATCACATTTTCTTTTGAAGCAACTTCTTTAATTCTTTCAATTGGATTATCATAGCGACGTGATTTAATAATTTCTATTTGTTTTTCTAAATTAGGATAACCAATAGATAAACAAATCATAAATCGGTCCAATTGTGATTCTGGTAAAGGTTGAGTACCAGCAGAACCCATGGGGTTTTGTGTTGCCATCGTAATAAAAGGATGTGGTAAATCATAAGTAACACCATCAACTGTTACATTATGTTCTTCCATTGCTTCTAGTAAAGCAGCTTGTGTTTTAGGCGATGTACGGTTAATTTCATCAGCTAAAAGTAAGTTACTAAATACAGCTCCTGGTCTAAATTCAAATTTTTGTGTTTCATTATTTAACATTGTAAAACCAACAATATCTGATGGTAATGTATCTGTTGTAAACTGAATTCTTTTATAATCTAAACCTAAAGCTTTAGAAAAAGCTAACGCTAATGTTGTTTTACCTGTTCCAGGCGCATCATTTAACAAAATATGTCCTCCTGCATAAATTGTCATCAAAACCTTTTTAATTATTTCATCTTTACCAATAAAGACTTTTGAGACTTCATCAATAATATGTTGTGATTGTTCAATTATCATTTTCATCTACCTCATTTTCTAAAGCTTCTTGTTTATTTTCATCTTGTTGATCATTTTGATCTTCATCATTGACTTCTTGTTGGTTATCTTCTGGTGCTTTTTCAACATCAGGAACAACTTCCTGATTGTCATCAGGTTGAGTACCAGTTTCTGGTAAAGTATATCCTAATAAACCAGCAATTTTCTTTACTGATTGATTAAGCTTTTCTTCGTTAACACTTGGATCATTATCTTCACAAGCTATGAAACGGTACTTCCAAGCATCTATGTATTTTTGTTCTAAACCTTTAGCTGCACCACTTAAAGTAATATGGAAATCTTCACTAGCCATGTCACCAAAAGTATATTCAGTAAATTTATTATAGAATAATTCAATTGGTGTTGCATTTTGGAAAACAATTTCACTTAAACTTTCATCCCCACCAAAAGTATTTGTCCATAAACATGCAGGATAATCTGTATCATTTCCATAAGTTTTTGGAAAAATAACTTTTGAAATATTTGATCCATAAAATGCAACTTGCCCAATTGGTCCTAAACCATCAGGTAAAACAAGTTCACCTGTTAAATTCGTTCCATAGAAGGCATAATCATCAATCCAATACATATCATCTGTCATATTAAATTGAATGGAAGTAATTGGCACATCTTCAAAAGCACTTGTACAAATTTCAAATGTACCTTCTTTAGTAGCCACATCCCCTTGAACATCTGTTGTGGCATTGATTAAATAAAATTCATCTTCTACTGTAACAGTGTTTCCATTTTGATCTGTTCCTCGAGCATATCCATAAAGAATTTCTCCACCATAAGATTCATCTATAAAATAAGCACCACTATATGTATTACCACCATTATAGCCTTCTCCATCAAACGGGATATATATTTGTTTTGTTACTGAAGGCAAATAATCATTTTCAAAAATAGCTTTTTTAGCATTAAATACCATATAACGTAAATCATATGACCAACTATTTGTAATTTCTAAGGCATTTTCTTGAATAGTGATGCTATCTGTATTTTCAGAGAAAACACTTTCTAACGCCTCACAGCCATAAAAAGCATAGCTATCAATTTGATTAATATGTTTAGATAACTTGACATGTTTTAAATTTTTACATTTAGAAAAAGCATGTTGTCCTATTTCTGTAATTGTAACCCCTGGAATACTATTTTCGTCAAATTGTATTAAATCAGTAGGTGCATTTAATAAAATCGTCGCATGTGATCTATCACGATAATACATTTCTAGATATTCAAAACCATTCTTTGTTTGAAAACTTGAATCTGTTTCACTAAGTAATGCAAATGAAGCTTGATCTATTTCATTCTTCCATTTATTATCATATAATTCATAATAATTTATTGACACATTAATTGCTTTTAATGAATTCGCTTGACTAAATGTATCACTATATATAAATGGAATATCTTTCGTTAAGAAAGCAACTTCTTCAACTTGGCTATCTTTAAAAATTTGATGTCCTAATTCAACATCACCATGAGTAAAGATAATACGTGTAATTTTATCATTACCACTAAAAGCATAATCATCTATTTTTTCTACTGTTTCAGGAATAACAATTGTTCCTGAGGCACTATCCATTGTACTCACTAATTCTCTTTCATCATTTAAGAAAACCAAATTATTATTCACCGTATAATCATACGATTCTCCATTTTCATTAATTAAATTTGTTACAAATCTTCTATAACTTTTCTTAAAATAATCCAAATAATATTCATCAGGGACATGAATAATTGTATCCGTTTGAATATTCTTAAATGAACTTTGATCAACCATACATGGACCATCAAAATAAACATCTGATACAAACCAGGAAACAATACCTTTAATTGCTGTAACTCCTTTAGGAATATAAATTGCGTCCGCTATCGGTGTTTGATAAACAATTGTTTGATCTTTATTCATTAACAAGCCATCTTCATTAGAACTATATTTTGTATTATTTTCATCAACAATATACTTACCATAAAGTTGTAAACCACTCCTTCCAAAATTGGCACTTTCAATAGAAGCAGGTATATAAAAATCGCCATAGAAATTTTGCCAACCTGAATAATTCATTTCTATACTGTTTACTTCTTCAGGTACATGAATATCCGCAAATTCATCACCACTATAACCTGTAAATGCATAATTATAAATTGTATATAAATCTTCCGCAAATACATATTCACTTTGTAATTGAACTTCATACCCTTCAGGTAAATCTTTCATTTCTAACGGAATAAGTGAAATTCTTCCTTTTTTATGAGCTATATATGCTGTTTGTGAATTAATATCGCTACCATCTTCATTTTTCCAACCCATAAATATTTGTGTTTGTGTTTGATAAGTTGGTACGATCAAATTATAGTATTTTCGTAAATCTTCTGTTTCCTCTTTTTTTAAGTAGAAATAACCTGTTTCTTGTTGATTATAATCTTGTAATGAAATACGTGTTTGATATTCGACCTTAAATGTCACTTCATATTCTTGCCAAGGACTTGAAGCATTCATTCTAAAATAAAACTTTACTTTAAAATCTTCCGTTGCATATTGAGGATAAGATCCTATTTTAAAATTATCATTGTAATCTTCTATTCGATAAAGTTTAGGCAACTTACCTTCTTCATTTTCAGCAATCATTACTACCATATTACATAATAATTTCCAAGGAGTAATGACACAACCTTCATATAATTGATCAACACTTTCTTTAGATAAAAATTCTGTACTTAAAAATTGAATTGTATAACTAGCACCTTCTTTTTGAAGAATACCATCATTTGTAAATGTTGAGGCATCTCCATAAATTAAATCATTAGACATATCTGGTAATCTAGCTATCGGATCAGGATCAACTATTGGTGTTTTATTATCATGATTCGTATTTTTATCTACTACCTCATTTGAAATACCTGTTCCTGTATTATTTATTGGTATCTTTTGTCCAGGAATAACAACTGTAACATTACCGTCACCTGTTCCATTTGGATTAACACCTATAGTATTATTTCCATTAACACCTAATCCTGTTTGTCCATATATCTTTGTTGGATCTACTCTTCCTTGATTTTTAAATAAATAAGGAGAATTATTAAGATTTGTTTGTGAAATTTTATCTAATGCTTGTTGATTTTCATTAAGATATTGACTTTCATCTTGATTTTGATTTGTGTTTGTTTGTTGATTTTGATTTGAAAAAACAACTTGATTATTTTTCAAATCTAAAGCTTGTGATTGTGGTGAGAAGATTGAACTTTTTTGGTAAAGTTGATAAGCAGAAATCGCACATGAAAAAGAAACAACCGTCACAACCACAGCTTTTCCTAAATACGGTACTGATAATTTAAATGTCTTTTTCATTATGCATCCCTCCTTGAAAAATATTCACTTAATTCTTTTTCCATTACATCAAAATCAATAGGCTTTGAAAAATGTCCATCCATTCCCATCTCTTAAGAATAGCGTTTATTTTCTACATATGCATCAGCAGATAAAGCAAAGATAGGAATTGCTTTACCCGATTCCATCATTCTTATAATTTGCGTTGCTTCATAGCCATCCATTTGTGGCATTTGTATATCCATTAAAATCAAATCATAATAATTTTTAGCATGCTTCTTAAATGTATCAACTACCTCTTGCCCATTTTCTACACGATCGACAAACGCTCCTTTAGAATTTAATACACTCATACAAATTTCTGCATTAATTTCATTATCTTCAGCAAGCAATATACGCTTTTTCTCAAAACTAAATTGTTCAACAACAACTTCTTTTTCATCTTCATATTCTTGACTTGGAGCAACTGGTAAATTTAAAAAGACTGTAAAATCGGTTCCTTTATCTTCAAGGCTATCAACAACTATTTCTCCACCCATCAATTTAACAAGCTGATCTGTAATAGCCATTCCGAGTCCACTACCACCATACTTTTTAGAAATTTCAACTCCTTCTTGTTCAAACGGTCTGAATATATGACTTAAAAACTCTCTTGACATTCCTTTACCTGTATCATGAACACGCATCATAATATTTGCAACCTTATCTTCTTTATACATTTGTCTAAATGTTACTGTAATTTCACCATTATCAGTAAACTTACTAGCATTGGATAATAGATTAACAAGTATTTGCATAATACGTAATTCATCCCCCATAAAATATTTTACATCAAAATCAAAATAATCAATTTTAAATAAAACATTTTTATTTTCAATTGTTTCTTTAAAAATATTATTTAATTGTGCTTTTAAATGATAAATATTAAATGGTTTACTCTCTAATTCTAATTTTCCTGCTTCCATTCTTGACATATCCAAGACTTCATTGATGAGTGAAAGTAAATACTTAGAAATATCTTCTGCTTGTTGTAAATAGTAACTTTCTTGTTTAGCATCTTGTTTTGATTGTCTGGCTAATGTCAGCATCCCAATAATTCCATTCATAGGCGTTCTAATTTCATGTGACATTCTTGATAAAAATGAAGCTTTATATTCACTTTCATTTTTAGTTGTTTCTATTTGTTGTAAATAATCTAATTCTTTTAAAACATCTTCACTATGGTCATAAAAAGCGAATAAATGATATTTTCCATGTTCTATTGCAGTAATTGTTAAAATAAACCATTTATTTTCATCTTTCATTTTAAAAGAATATTTAAAAGGTTCTTGTTGATTCCATTGCTTATATTCTTTTAAAAATTGTCGGTAAGTATCATCTTCTACAATTTCTTTTAAAACTTCTATATCAACTTGTATACGTTTTGGTAAAATATGAAATACTTCTTCAAAGTGAGAAGATAAAAATAATACTTTGTAATCTTTCTTTCTAACTAAGACATATACTTGACTTTGATCTTCATAAAAAATATTATTTAAAAATTCTTTTTGAGAAAAGCGAGGATTTTTATATTTTTTATAAAAAAAAGCAATCATATTTAATAAAATCACAAGACCAATTACTAAAATAATCAATAAAAAAATTGTTTGGCTATTCTTTCCTATTGTTATAATGATTTTTTTCATATAAAAATCCTCCCTTTAAATTTATATAATTATCCATTATTTATTATAAGGACAATTTTAAACTTATGCAAACTTTCATTTTCTGTTCATATAAAAAATATATACTTTTTAAGAGGTGATTTTATGTTTTCAAATGACAATGAATTAAAAAAATACTTTTATTTAATAAGTTATACAGGTATTATCTTAGCTATTATTTTAAATTTAACGCATGTTTTGAATTTTATTCAATATCTTTGGCAATTAATTATTCCTTTTATAGTTGGTTTTTGTATTGCTTTTGTTTTAAATATTATTACAAACCAATTAGAAAAAACTCTTTTAAAAAATGTAAAGAATAAAAGAATGATTTCATTTATTTTAACTCTTATTTTATTTGTTGCTTTTTTATTACTTATTTGTTTTATTATTGGGCCAGAACTCGTTCATTCTATTAAAGAAATTGTTAAATTGGCACCTAATGCTTATGATCAACTACTTATTTTCTTAAAAGAAAATAGAAATATAATGAATGGAAGTTTTAAAAATATCATCGATTCTATTATTTCTTTAGATCTTGACTTATCTGCTTTATATAAAACAATTATAAATAATTGGCAAAGTTTATTTCATTCTGGATTTTCTATTTTATCAAATACATTAAGTAGTTTATATACTTTCTTTATTGGTCTTGTCTTTTCAATTTATCTTCTTTTTTCTAAAGAAATATTATCTAGACAACTTAAAAAAACAGCAATTGCTTTTATTGGAAAAAATAAAACCGATAAGATTTGTAAGATTATTCAGTTATCAAGTGATACTTTTTCAAGTTTTATTACATGTCAATGCTTAGAAGCTTGTATTCTTGGAAGTATGTTTATTGTTACAATGAGTGTTTTAAAAATGCCTTATGCTATGTTAATGGGTGTGGTTATTGCGATAACTGCATTGATTCCTGTTTTTGGAGCATTTATTGGATGTTTTATAGGAATTATTATGATTGGTATTGTAAATCCAATCCAAGCTATTGAATTTATTGTTTTATTTTTAGTTCTACAACAAATTGAAGGTAACTTTATTTATCCTCATGTTGTAGGAAATTCTGTAGGTCTTCCTTCTATTTGGGTCTTTGTAGCTGTAATCATAGGTGGAAATTTAATGGGTATCATGGGAATGTTTTTATTTATTCCTTTAACATCTATTTTCTATACTTTATTTAAAACTTATGTTAAAGATCAATTAAAAAAACAAACATCTTAATACAAAAAGCCAAGACTCTCATCGTCTTGGCTAATAGATGTAATATCTCGATATCTTTTGATATTTTTAAAATATTTAAAACCTTTTTAAGCTACATTATTTTAAATAAAAAAAGAAAAACTAAACCTTTCGATTTAGTCTATATCTTCTACAATTTTATTAACAATATCATCTAATGTCCCATCGTTATCAACATGATAATGACAACTATCTAAATAAAGATCATGTCTTTCATCATAGAGTTGATAAAGTTTTTGAGGGCCATCTTTTAATAAAGGTCGATGTGCTGTTTCTACATCACTCACAATATTATCTAAAGGTCGATCAATATAGAAAACAGTCCCCGCTTGTTTTAAAATATCTCGATTTTCTTTTCTTTTAATAACTCCCCCACCAGTAGAGATAATATAGCCATCAAGCTTTGCCATATCTAAACATGCTTCACTTTCTCTGTCCCTAAAATATTCCTCAGAGATAGCAAACATATCAGGTATTGTACATTGATATTTTTTTTCAATATATTCATCCATATCAATAACTGGCATCTTTAATTTTTCTGATAATAATTTGGAGATGGTTGTTTTACCACACCCCATGATTCCCACTAATATAATATTTTTCATTCTTACGCCCTTTTATAATTTCCCAATACTTTTAACGTTGTACTATTTGCTTTCATTTTATTAATAGCACGTTGAATTCTTTCTTCATGCATGTTTCCTTCAAAATCAATATAGAAATAATATTGCCAATATTGTGTTTCAATTGGTCTTGATTCAATACGATCCATATTAATTTGACTTTGTTTAATTGTTTGTAACATGTTATCTAAAGCTCCAACTTGATGTGGTAATGTAAAGATAACAGAAACTTTATCACTTTCTTTTGGACAAATAAGTTCTTTTGAAATCACCATAAAACGTGTTCTATTGTTTTTCTTATTTTGTACATTTTCTTTTAACATTTCTAAACCATATAATTTACAAGCAAGGGGTGAAGCAATTGCTGCTTTTGTTGGATTATTTGAATCTTTAACATATTTAGCAGCCATTGCTGTATCTTGAAATGGTCTTTGTTCAATATAGCGATGTTGATATAAGAACTCACTAGATTGTGCTAATCCTTGAGGATGTGAGTAAACTTGTCTTATATCTTCAATCTTTGTTCCTGGAAGTGCCATTAAACATTGACTAACATTTACAGCAGTTTCTCCTACAATATAAAAACCATATTTTCTAATTAAATCATAGTTATCATTAATAGATCCTGTTAAGCTATTTTCAATAGGTAAAACCCCATAATCAATTTCACCATTTTCTAATGCTACATAAACATCTTCAAAGTCTTTATAACCAATATTTCTTGTCCCTTCACCAAAGAAGTTTTCTACAGCACTTTGAGAAAATGCTCCAGCAATTCCTTGATATCCAACAAGGGGATCTTTTTTGAATTCAGTTTTAATATTTTTATCTAATTCAAGTGGTAATAAATCTGATTGATAAGATTTAGAAACTGTCATCATTTCTTGAATAAAACATCTTGCATATTCTTTTAATTGATCATTATTTAAACGATTAAGATTCTTTTCAATAACTTCTCTTTCTCTTTCAGGTTGGAAAATTTCTAAATGATTTTCAATTTTATATTCAACGACACTTTTAGAAAGAGCCATACGTTTTTCAAAAAGTTCCATTAATTGTTGATCAATTGCATCTATTTCAATTCGACATTGTTTTAAATCTTTCATACTTATTCCCCCATCATATCAAGTATTCCTAAAGCCATCATTGCTTCTACAACAACAACTGCTCTTTGTACAATACAAGGATCATGTCTTCCTTTTATTTTTAATTCTACATTTTCTTTTGTTGCAATATTAATCGTCTTTTGTTTTTTAGCAATCGAAGGTGTAGGTTTAAAAGTAACCGTACAACTTACAGGCATACCATTTGTAATACCACCAGTAATGCCACCATTATGATTTGTAGAAGTTCTTACATTTCCTTCTTCATCATAATAATAACAGTCATTGGCTTCACTCCCAAACATTTCATCAATACTTTCTCCATCGCCAAAAGAAACACTTTTAACGGCTGGAATTGAAAACATCAATGAAGATAAATGACTTTCTAAAGAATCAAAGAAAGGTTCACCTACTCCAGCAGGAACATGTAAAGCAACACATTCAACTTTTCCACCAACACTATCTAAATTTTCTTTAGCTTTTAAAATCGTTTCTTCCATTTTTTCAAAAACACCCTCTTTAATTGTTGGATATTGTTTTTCACTTAATTTTAAAAGCATTTCATCATCTACATTTACAGGGAACTTTTCATCTTTGATTTTTCCAATTGATAAAATATGTGCTCCTACAATAATTCCTTTTTGTTTTAAAATCTGTTTAGCAATATTTCCCGCAAAAACGATTGGGGCTGTAATTCTTCCGGAAAAATGCCCACCCCCACGGACATCATTAAATCCTTTATATTTAATATAAGCTGGATAATCGCTATGTCCTGGTCGCATATTTGTTTTAAGTAAAGAATAATCTTTAGAATGTTGATCACTATTATAGATGACTCCTGTAAGAGGTGCCCCTGTGGTAATACCATCTTGTAACCCTGATAAAATTTCTACTTGATCTGCTTCTTTTCTAGCTGTCGACATTTTATTTTGTCCTGGTGCTCTTCTTTTCATATCACGCGAAACTTCATCTAAATCTATTTGAATACCGCTAGGAAGGTTTCCAATGGTAATACCAATAGCTTTTCCATGGGATTCACCAAAAATTGTCAGTTCTATATTATTTTTATAAGTTGCCCCCATCGATTTTTCCTCCTAACATCTCGAAATCTTCCCAAAAACTTGGATAAGATTTTTTAACACATTCTTTATTATCAATAATGACTGGCTCCTTACACACTGTTGAAGCAATCGCTAGCATCATCGCCATACGATGATCATCATGACTTGATACATTTCCACCAGTTAAAGTTTCTACGCCATCTAATTCCATAGAAGATTCATGTTCAACTGCATGTGCTTTTAGTTTATTCAATTCTTCAACTGTTGCTTGAAGACGATCACATTCTTTAATACGTAAACGTCCGGCATTGATGACTTCACTATGTCCACTTGCCACTGCTAAGGCAAGAGAGACAACTGGAATAACATCAGGGCATTGACTCGCATCCACAATTGTTGCTTTTAAACCATGACTCACCACTTTAATTCCTTCATCATTTTCCACGATTTCACAATTCATTTGTTTTAAAAAATCAATTGTTGCTTTATCACCTTGTAAAGAATCTAAATTTAAATCTAATAATGTAACATCATTTCCTAAAGCACCCGCTACTAAATAGAAAGCAGCTTGAGAAAAATCAGATTCCACACGATAATCTCTTGCCTTATATTCTTGTCTACCTCTTACAATAAATTGTTTATATTCATGATTCACAATTTCAATACCATAAAGTTTTAATACTTGTAATGTTAAATCAATATATCCTTTACTTTCAAGTGGTGTCGTAATTTCAATGATTGAATCAAATGATAATAAAGGTAAAGCAAATAATAAACCGGTAATAAATTGTGATGAAATATTACCTGGAATACGATAAAGATCCGGTTTTAATTCTCCAACAACATTTAAATCTAAAACATTTTCACGATATAAATAACCAATATTTTGTCTTTCAAAGATTTCATAATAGATATCTAATGGTCTTTTCCCTAATTGTCCTCTTCCTATAAAACGTACTTTATTTTCTTTAGCAAGAGAAATAGGAACCATGAAGCGAAGCGTTGATCCTGATTCTTCACAATCAATTTGGACTCCTGGCATCGTATTATTTTTAGTAAATGTGTAATTACCATTAATAATAAGATAATCTTCATGTTGTTCAATAATTGTTCCAAGTGCTTCCATCGCACCAATTGTTGCTTTAATATCTTGAGAATATTCTATATGATCAATTCTTGAAATACCTTTAGCAAGACTAGCTGCAATAATCGCACGATGTGCTAATGATTTTGAAGGTGGAACAGATACTTTCCCTTTTAGTTTTGTAGGAATTAACTTAATTTGACTCATTTTATACCCTTTCTTTTTTTAATAAAAATTCTTGATTTGTTTGATAAACATAACTATCTCCTATTTCTTTTAATAAAACAACAGATAATGAATTATTAATATTCTTTTTATCTAAAGAAATAGCTTGAATAAGATTTTTTGTTTCAACTTGACATTCATATGGTAGATTGTATTTTTGTAAGATTTCTTTAATTTGCATGGAAGATTCTGTTTTTGTCAAATTTAAACTTTCAGCAAGTTTTGTAATTTGATACATTCCAATACCTACGGCTTCCCCATGTGAATATTTTTCATAGTGATAATATTGTTCAATGGCATGCGCATAGGTATGACCAAAGTTAAGTAATAAACGATCACCAAAATCAAATTGATCTTTTTCAACAACTTCTCTTTTGATGTTGACACAATTATATATGATTTCATCAATAAATTCATAGAGTTCTTCAAAATTTTGATAAGAATTTAATTGATCAAATAATTTTTTATCTTTAATACATCCATATTTAATGACTTCTCCCATGCCATCACTGATAAAATGTGGATCTAATGTCTTTAATGTACATGGATCAATCAAAACCATGGATGGATGATAGAAAGCTCCTACCAGGTTTTTCCCTTCAGGTAAATCAACCGCTACCTTTCCACCAACAGAACTATCCACTTGTGCAAGTAAAGAAGTAGGAATTTGGACAAGTTTTACCCCTCTTAAATAACTACTTGCGACAAATCCTGCCATATCACCAATCACACCACCACCTAAAGCAATGATTAAATCCGTTCTTGTAAGTTTAAAATCTAAACATGCTTTATAAAGTGCTGGTAACATATCAAAACGTTTTGATGTTTCTCCATGTTCTACAACAACATGACTTACTTCATAATCTTTTTCAAGATTTCTTGTTAATGCATCTCCATATAAAGGATAAACTTGATCATCGGAAATGATCATTATTTTCTTTCCTTTAAAGATTTCTTTTATTTTATCATTTGCTTTATCTAAAATATGTTTTTCTATATAAATAGGATAACTATGTTCCTTTAAATTAACGATCATTTCCATTATCATCACCTTATAATTCTTTCCCTACTGCATCAGCAATTGGTTTTAATTCTTTCATTAATTGTTCAAATTTGGCTGGTTTTAATGATTGTGGTCCATCACATAATGCTTTTTCTGGATTATTATGCACTTCGAT
>ENA-OQIH01001044-OQIH01001044.1-human-gut-metagenome-genome-assembly--contig:-NODE-1044-length-13971-cov-3.481215_pt1 | contig 13971 bp, 15 predicted proteins | sample MGYA00242575_ERZ504740 | MGnify/ENA primary metagenome ERZ504740 (study PRJEB26092, sample SAMD00036192) | human gut metagenome | host: Homo sapiens | study: EMG produced TPA metagenomics assembly of...
GAAATTACAGGATACTGCCCTTGTCGTATCTGTTGTGGGAAGTGGAGTGGTGGAAATACCGCCAGTGGAACAAAACCAACCGCAGGAAGAACGATTGCAGTTGACCCAAATGTAATTCCGCTTGGAACAAAAGTATACTTCAACAATCATACCTATATTGCTGAAGATACAGGTGGGGCAATTAAAGGAAATCGAATTGACTTGTTTTTTAATACACACCAAGAAGCACTTATGTGGGGAAGAAAAAAGAATATACCTGTGTATTATTCTAATAATTCTAATTCTGATATTTCTTCACAAGTGAATATGGGATTTCCGACAAATGAACAATTGGCAAATATGATTCAGCCGATTTTCAATGCAGTAGTGTTAATGAATTATGACTTAGAACCAACAGATGCACAGGCAAAAGCGTTACTAAAAGAAATCTTTGATACATTATTTAAAATCAGTAATCGAACCACTACGGAGTATTGCGGTCAAGACATTACGACAGGACAAGGAACGCCAAGCACACATAGTTGTGGAAAAATTCATGCATTAGATAATTGTCCAAATGTTTCACTTGGAAAACATACTTCTTATACATGTGATACATGTTGCTTCCGTTACTGTCCAGGGCATGAAAAAACAGCAACGTTCACCGTTTATACACGCAACTTGGAAAAATGGATAAAGGAACACAGCCAATATACAATTGTTTCAACTACTCCAATCGTTGACAATGATAATGATACTAAAAATGATAAAACAAAAGTGGATGTCAAATGGACAGAATATGATGAAGGATGTACAGATGATTGTAATGGATATAAATATTGTGGCGGTCACAGCGTTATCACCTATACATTAAACATGGAAGGTGCATATGCCTTAACTGCAAAATATTTCATCAATCCAATTAATGAACTTTCAAACATTCCAAACCGTACTGAGGGACAGGAAAGAAAGTTACAAGATTTAAAAGGCTACTATGAAATCTGTGAAGAATATATGAAATTGGTTTCTACTGATTTTGGCGGTGGAATGAACATGGGGGATTTAAGTGGTGTCGATTTCGTCAATGGAAGCAGACCTTCTGGACAAAGAGTAATTGACCTTGCACTTTCACAAGTAGGGCAACAAGGTGGACAGCCATATTGGAGTTACTATGGATTTTCAAGCAGGGTAGAATGGTGTGCATGTTTCGTACACTGGTGTATGAATCAATGTGGCATTGCAAGTTATCCGACCAAAGAAATGACAGGAAATAACGCCTATTGTCAATCCGTTGCAAATTGGTTTCAGTCAAACGGAAGATGGGGAGACAGAAACTTTACAGACCTTGTAGCAGGAGATACAATTTTCTTTGATTGGGAAGGTGATGGACATACAGACCATATTGGATTGGTAATAGGTAGAGATGAAAGCAAAGTCTATACCGTAGAAGGAAACAGCGGAGATGCGGTAAAATGTTGCAGTTATCCGATTGGAAGTAGTGTTATCTATGGATATGGACTTATGAACTATTAAAAATCCAAAGTCAGTTAGTTCTCACTCCTCGCTCACGGTGAGGACTAACCATAAAAAATAATTTTTCAAAAAACGATTAAAAATTGGAAAGGTTGGAAAGAATATGAATAAGAGAAAGCAAACACTGTTCGGAATGTTGACAAGCCTAGTTCTTCTTTTTAGTGCTACATCAACCGCTTTTGCGGATGAAACACTTGCAGGAGATAAAGTTGTACCATGTACCGTTACATTTTCTATTACAGATACCACATATTCTTATGATGGGGATATTAAAGTGCTGATGAATGATGTGACTGGAACATCTAATAAAAGTTATACACTGACGAAAGCAAACAGTTATGGTAGCGGAAATCAACCGAAGTTTACGGTATCTGCTCCGACAACATATAAGATTGTGTTTGAGGGAATTAAAGACGGATATCAGATTGTAAACAGTGATGATACAAAAATTACAGATTTTCCTGCTACTGCAAACGGATATGAATTTGACTGGAAAATTATTTATACGGATGAAAAGGAAAAAGAAGTGGAAAAGGAAAGTGAAAAAGTGAAAGGAACAACATCAACAACTGGAACGAAAAACACATCCGATAGCAACAATAACCAAAATGCAACATCTGACAAGAACGATTCAGAGGAAAATAATGATTCTGTTGAAAACGTCGAAAATCTTAGTGCAGATGAAGCATTCCAACAATTTTTAGACAGCGTATCCTTTATTGAAAATGATGAAACATGGAATGCATACGGAACAGGTTATTTAGGAAGTCTTTTTAGTGATAATGCGGTAGATATGGCTGAGGACTTTGTAAAAGTTGTAAAAAATGCTACTGAAGAAGATTATTTTAATATGAGCCAATATGAAAGATTCGTCTATTATGAAAGTTATGTAAGAATTCAAAAATATATCAATCTGGGAAATTGGGAAAGATACTTTAGTAGCAAGGAAGTGTTCAATCAAAGAATCACTTCTCCTGTAGTGAAAATGATGAATGCAACAGAAGAAAACGGAACTACAGTTTCAGATGCGTATTTGAAATTAATGGACTGGCAATATAATTATGTGCAAGAACATAAAGCAGCATTTGATTTTATTACAGGAAAAGATTATATTGAAAGCGGAGGGGAAAAAGCTGATTTAGAGCAGGAACAAAAAGACAAAGAAAAAAAACAAAAAGCAGAAAAAAAAGAACTACAGGAAGCACAAAAAGAAGCAGGTATTTGGGATGATACGAAAAATAAATTCGCTGAAAACATTTTAATCATCCTAGTAGTATTGGGATTGACAGGTGGAATAGCATATATAACCTATCAAAAAAAGAAAAATAACAAACAGTAAAAGTAAAGGAGTAAGAATATGTCAGAAATCAATATGGAAAATGAAACACATGATTTTAGTGATATGAATAACGATAAGCTAAATGAAAAAATGGCAAAGGAAGAATCAAAATTAAATACATACAAGGAAAGACGAGCAAAATTAGATGAAAAAATTAGAGAATGTGAAGCTAACATTGAAAGATTGACATTGATTAAAAATAGTCAGAGATACAAAGCATTTTCTAATACAGTACAAAAAAATGGATTGACAATGGATGATATTCTTTCTGCTTTACAGTCTGGTGATTTCCTTTCTTTGCAGGAAAAAATAGAATCGGATTCACCAGATGCAGAAAATCAGATAAACGGAAGTGAAGAATAATAAATAATACTTTCGTTCTGTCAATATAGAAGGAGAGAGAATATTGAATGATTTAGCATTATGGATAAACATAAAAACAGATATCGAAAAGAAAATTATTTTCGAGGAATTTAAAGAGCATCAAAAGTTGCCATCAATTAAAAACTTGGCAGAACAATATCATGTTGGGATTACAACAATGCAAAAGATAACCAAAAGTCTTATAGATGATAAGACAATTTTCAAAAGTATTGACGGAAGATTTTATGTGTGCAATGGGAGCAAAGAAAAGTTAAAAATGGTACATGCAATACGAATAAAAAAAACTGCATTAGAAGCACTTACCTATTTAGAATGTTTAGGATTTGATATTGACAAGACGGTACAAGAATTTAAAACAATTATCAATAATTCAAAAAGGTGAGAAAAATCCCTGTCAATTTTTGGCGGGGATTTTTTGCTCTCTGTGAGGAAGTCAGAAAAAAGGGAAATTAAATTATGGAGAAGACAATAAAAATATTACTAAAAGAAATCATACAGGAAAATAACTATAATATTACATTGGATGATATCAAAATAAATGTAACAAGAGAAAGAAATTTCACACTTATTATTAAAAATACTACAATAGAAACAACGATGTGAACATCAAATTTAAAAATATGGAGTGAATAATCATGGGATATAAACTATGTATGACAGAAAAACCAAGTGTAGCTTCCGATATTGCTAAAGTAATCGGAGCAACACAGAAAAAACAAGGATACTATGAGGGCAATGGTTATCTAGTTACATGGGCGGTGGGGCATTTAGTTGGGCTTGCAGAGCCAGAAGCATACGGTTACGTTAGTCAAAAAGATATGTATGCAGACCGAAAAAAAGAAGCTTATGATGAACTTCCTTTAATGCCAGATGCTTTTAAATTAGTCGTAATAGAAAACACAAAACCACAATTTCAAATCATCAAAAATTTGATTCACAGAGAAGATGTAGATGAAATCATCAACTGTGGAGATATGGGAGCGGAAGGGCATATTCTACAATGGTTCATTCGATTCAAAGCAGGATGTGATAAGCCTGTAAGAAGATTCTGTGCGACTTCTATGACAGAAGAAGCTATCAAACATGCTATGAACCATTTAAGAGCAGAAGAAGAGTTTAAAAACATTGTAAAAGGGGAATACTGCAAAAAGAAAGCAGACTGGATGATGGGAATGAGTATGTCTAGAGTGGAAAGTATAAAATACGAAGCAAATATTTCTGTAGGAAGAGTACAATCTCCAACATTATATTTTATTGTGAAACGTTATCTGGATGTAATAAACTTTAAAGTAACAAATTACTACACTATGGATGCAGAATTAGACGAAAACTTTCATGTATACTGGAAAAAAGATACACAAGGAGCTTTCCCGATGAATTATAAAGATGCAGAAAACCGTGTGTTGGATAAAAGCATCATAGATAAAAAAATACAGGAAATCATAACTTGCAATAAAGGAAGAATCAAAGAAGTAAATAAAAAAAAGAAAGGTATTGACCGTCCAAAACTTTATGATATTACAGAGTTACAAAGAGATGCAAATAAACGATATGGATACTCTGCATCTGTTACATTAGCAACTGCACAGGCATTATATGAAACGCAAAAAGTATTAAGCTATCCAAGAACAGATAGCCGATATATTACAGATGATTTACAACCTTATATGGCTGACCGCATCCGTTCCATTGGAAAGTTCCAGAAATACAAAACCAGTGCAAGTATTATATTAAATGATGGGCTAAATATTGATAAAAAAATCGTTGATAATACAAAGGTAACAGACCACCATGCGTTAATATTGACTGAAAAAATTGACGGATACAATTTTGCAAATCTGATACCTACCGCAGAAGAGAAGAGAAAAGGTGTAACAAGTGAAAGTATGGAACATATTTTAGATTTAGTAATGTCCAGAATGATAATCAGTTTTTCAAAACCTTATTATTATGAACAGACTGATATTAAAGTTGAATTTGATGGAGCAGAAAATATTCCATTCACAGCTACAGGAAAGCACTGTTTAGAAAAAGGATGGAAAGGGATTGAGGAATTACTTTTAGGAAAATCACAGGAAGAAAAGACGGAAAAAGAAGAAGAACAAGTTCTTCCAAAAGTAATAGAAGGGCAGATTGTTACTATCAAAAACCTTACAAATGTCTTTAAAAAAACAACTCCACCTAAATTACACACAGAAGCAAGTCTTTTAACAGCTATGGAGAATGCAGGAGCAACGATTGAAAATGGAGCAATCCTAAAAGGAAAAGGTATTGGCACACAAGCCACCAGAGCGGAAATTATCAAAACTTTATTTACCAGAGGATATTGTAAGAATGAAAGCAAGGGCAAAACAAATTATATCGTACCTACTGGAATAGGACTAAACGTGATACAAGTTCTTCCAAAAGAATTGTATTCCCCTAAAATTACAGCAGATTGGGAAACTAAAATAGCGAAAATTGCAGATGGGAAAATGAGTGAAGAAGAATTTTTACAAGAATTCAAAGAATTCTTAAAACATAAAGTATCAGAAGTGAAAAACACGGAAAAGAAAATTACTTTCAAAAAAGAAAGAGAAGCGAAAGGATGTTGTCCGTTCTGTGGAAGCCCTATTTATTCCTGCAATAAAAAAGAGGGTTCACATACAAAGACACTATATTTTTGTTCTAAAGAAAATGACCCAGATTGTATTTTCTTTTTATCGAATTTTAATTACACACAAGTATTTACGAAAAAAGCAATGACGGACGCACAGATGAAAAAGCTAATTGCAAATGGGGAAATTGTTCTAAATTGCAAAAAGAAAGACGGAAGTGGTACATATAAAAGAAGATTCATCCTTGCAAAAACGGAATATCAAGGCAAATTAAAATGTGATATAAAAGATGGTGGATTTGTGTAAAATATCTAAAACGCCCCAAAAGGTTGTTACTTTTCGGGGCGTTTTAGTTAGTGTATTTAGTTTTGTTTTAAGTGTGTTTTACTATACATCACGCTTAAATGTGATGTATAACAAATAAGAACATTTATGCTCTATGTTGGCACTTCAAATATTTGCCAATAATATTGTAACATATATATGTAAATATTTCAAGAAATTTAGTTCTTTTTGTCATTTAGACCGTCAAGGAATAGGTTGTATTTTTTTGTGCAAAAATCTCCACCTTTGGCGGTAGCCCGCCAGCCTTGACCGTCTTTGTTTGGGCTTTGTCTTTTGCTTACCGCATACGGAAGCAGATTCATCACCGTGAGGATATCCGTATACGGGCATACAGTATAAAGCCCAAACCGTCTCCACTGCGTTGTAAAAGACGAAAGTATCCGCAAGGGGGTATCTTGTACCCCTTGCAATCCCCACCGCCCCGCACCAAAAGCAGATTCTGCCACGCTTTGACGTAACATGCAAGCGAAAAAAAATCGAATTAATGCAATATATTACTTGACATTTAAAGCTAAATATGATATTATAATATTGTAAAGAAAAGAAGTTCAATCCTTAAAGAGAGCGAGGGAATAATATATGAGCATCAAAATCAATCGCAAGGAAGAAAAGGTGATTGTAAAAAGATATACAAACGAGAAATTTGAGGGAAGTGTGATAATTCCTACTTCGTATTATCCTTTAAATGGGCAATATGAAATCTTCACGCAGGAAAATACAGAAGTGCTAGAGGATGAAAAGGTTTTGGCTCTGATTGACAGTGTGGAATATCAAATAGGACACTGTTATCAAAATTCCAGATTGATTGCGGATACACTGGTATTTAACGGATATGAAGTAGAAACCTATGTAGGATGGCTTTTTGTTGATGATGCAATACCGATTCATCATTGTTGGGTGAAATTTAAAGATAGCATTATTGATTTATCAGATGATTTTGCGGTGCTGTTTAACAAAGAAAATGCAATGCATTTTCAAGATGTGAAAAACAAAGAAGAATACGTAGAAGTATTGGCTTCTTTCCAACAGTTTGTAAAAGAATATCAAATTCCGAATTCTGTTCGTTGTTGTCCAATTGGAAAGCCGCATTCTTCTTTGACGTATATCGGCTCAGCTTGCGAACCAGAAGAAGGAAGAAAAATTTATAATCAGTTGATTGCTAAATATCCAGACCATGAATGTCATAAAAATGTTGGGAAAGACGGAATGAATACAATGCAAAGACAGCTTTTTCAAAAAGGTTTGATGTAATAGGAGGTAGATTAGATATGGAAATTATATTAAAGATATGTGTAATGATGGAGATTATAGGGGTTTTGCTTGGGGGGTATGGAGTGTGTAAAATTGTAAAGCACAAAAAACTGGATATGTCTTCATTTATGTTTCTTGGGGGATTTATTTTAACTTATGTGTTTTTTATTATGTCTAAGTATGTGTAGAAATAAAAAAATAATCCGAAGCGGTTTACTAAGGTTAATATTATTCTAATCATCCTCGCAGTGAGGATGATTAGAATTTGGTGAAAGGATAAAAAAATATGTTTATTTTAGAGATGCTAAAAAGGAAACGCAATTTGAAAAAATGGAATGAAATTATAGACACTATGAAAATAGACGTTTGCGAAAATGAAGCACATAGATTGTTGAAAATTGAAAAGAGTTATAAGATAATTGATGGAACAAAGTGTAACGAATACACTTTGTTCCAAGGCAATCGTACAATTTGCAGAACGAAGAGTGAGATATTGGATTCACTTTTATATGAAAGTGAATCTGAAAATATTATATCGTGCGAAATCGTATACAAAACTATTCTGTGTAATGATATATTCATTTGTTATGATTTTGATTTATACAAATTATTTAATATAAGTAGCCGTGAATACAACATACCAATAGTGGAAAGTGATTCTTGTATCAGAAAAATGAAATGGATAAAAAGCATTACCTATAAAGGAGAAGAACTTTATCAAGACTTTGAATCAGATAACGTGAAAATGGAACAGGCAAAAAAAGAATTAAGAAGTACCGCAAAAAGTATTTGTGCTAAATGGTAAAAATTAAAGTTGTGAAAAGCTGGTTGCAAAAAGCATACTTTTTGAAAGTACACTGGTCATTTTCCTAAAATAGTTGTAAAATGTATATGAACATGATTTTACAACTTGTGAAAGTTGAAAGTACAATTTTACAACTATAAGGATGTGATAAAGTGGGGCGTTTTTACGGATATAATCGTGTCAGTAGCAAAGAACAGAACTTGGAAAGGGGAAGAAAAAGTATTCAAGATTTCTGTAAGGAAAATGGATATCCATTAGAAAAAATATATGAAGACAAACAAACAGGAAAAGATTATTTTCGCCCTCGATATATTGTCTTAAAAGAAGATGTACTGCGTAGCGGAGATGTATTGGTTATTCCAGAATATGACCGTTTGGGAAGGGCAGACCAAACAAAGAAAGAATTAGAATACTTCAAGGAAAAAGGAGTTCGTATTATATTTCTCGATATCCCAACTACTAAAATTGATATATCTTCTTTTAATGATACAATGGCACAAATGATTTTGGCTTTTATCAACGATATGCTGATTTCTTTTTATGATTTAATTGCAAGGACGGAGTTAGAAAGAAAACAGAAGCGTCAAAGAGAGGGAATTGAAGCTATGAAAGCAAAAGGAGAATGGAGCAGGTATGGAAGACCACGCTGTATGAGCAAAGAGAAATTTGCAAAGCAGTATGAAAGAGTTTTGCAAGGTGAGACTGGCACTTTGGAACTACAAAGAGAATTAGGTTTAAATAAAGATACGTTTTTCCGATATGTAAGGGAATATAAAAAAGAAAGGGCATTGTAACGGTGGAGTGGTGAATTTTCTGAAAATGACTATGCACTATGACAAGCTAAATTTCAATAAAAGAATAAGAAAGGAGCAATATGACGGTTGGGGAAAAAATTAAAGGTTTTCGTATGTTAAATCATATGACCCAAAAAAGCCTTGGTGAAGCTTGCGGAATAGGAGAAGCAACTATTAAAAAATATGAATTAGGAATTAGAAACCCAAAGCAAGAACAAATATGTAAAATTGCAAAAGCTTTAAATATACCTGTATGCTATCTGTGTTCAATCCAAGTAGATGAAAATAAAGAATTAAAAGAAATGAGTGATATTATGAAGACAGTTATAAAAGGAACAAAAACAATTGCGGAATACAAACATACGCAGGAAATGATGAAAAAACTGGCATTGGAACTGTTTGAAATACATAAATCAGCAGTGGAAAATTGGCAGAATGGAGAAATTGAGAAAATATGGTTCGACCACAATGGAAATCTTTGTATCGAGTATACAAGTGGTAACTGGTGGCATTATAACGAAAAAGGAGAATGGTGGTAATATGGTATTAAAAGAGTTTTTAGAGAATTTTGGTAATAATTGTTGCGTAACGATAGATGGATATTGCAATGAAAAAGACTATGATTATATAGCAATTCCTTTAGATGAAGATGCTCTATCAGACGACAATCCGAATCACTATAAACCATCCTGTCTTGCTAAAGAAGCGTGGTGGGGAGAAGTGGAAAGCAGAGAAATAAAAAAATGGGGAGTTATAAACGCAGGAAGTTATGGGAAGTGTAAACCAGAATTATATATTGAACTTGAAGATGCGGATGAAGAGAATGAAACCATAAATATTCTCTGTTATCCAACGAGCAAAGAAGAACAAATAGAATTATCGTATTTGTTAAATGAGTTTGCAATAGCATATCAAAATAATTTTCTTAACATATTAACAGGAGAACTTGACAAAGATGTTGAGGTATTTAAAAATAAGTTTAAAGAACTTTATGATATGATAAATATGTTAGAAAGTAAAAAATAAAACGTATATAATAAAAAAGGAGAACAGCCGTAAAATTTTTAATCAAAAAATGAAAGGAATGGTAAGTGCTATATGACATTTGCGGAAAATATGAAGTATTACAGAACACAAAAAGGGGTAGATATGCAAAGACTGTTCCTTTTGACAGACATACCAGTTTTTATTTTAAAACGATATGAAACAGGTCAAAAAAAACCAAGAATGGAAACGAAAGAAAGAATTGCTCATGCATTAAAATTAAGCATTTATGCATTGGATGAAATTCAAACAGATTATGAAACTTTATTTTCGTATCTGTACGCATTGATTTCTAAGGACAAAATTAAACTTCAATATTCTGAAAAACATAAAGCGGTAATGTTTGCGTTTCAAGAAAAAAGTTTAAAAAAATTTCTGAAAAAGTGGGATGGAACATGGACAGAAAGCAAAAAAGAGGTACTAAAAGAAGAAGCATGTATTGTCAGTAGGATAAAAGGATATGAAAATTACGAAACTGAAAAAACGATAGCAGAACTTCTGGTAGAGTATCGAAAGTTAAGCGGAATGTCATGTGAGAAACTCGCTGAAAAAGCAGATACAAGGGCGGGATGGATAAAACTTTTTGAAAATGGACAAAAAGGCATTATGGAAGACACATGGAAAAAACTTTCAAAAGCGTTACATGTATTCCCGAAAATCCCCCAAATTAAAACGTATGCGGATGTTGCATACGTTTTAATGGCATTATCAAAAAAAATGGCATTAAAAATCTATGAGGAAGAAAATGTTGTTTTGGTAGGATTCCAAGACCCTATTATGCAGGATTTACTGAAAGAAATTTTTGAAATTAATTTTGCAATAAATCATTTGGAAAAAGAATCTGAAAAAAGTAAAACGGAAGAAAATCATAAATTGCTTTCAGAACGTGCCGAAAGATTAAGTTACAAACGACAAACAACCTGCTACGATTGGATGATAAAAATGGAGGAAAAACAATGAAAGAGCAGTACATCCTCAAACAAATAAAAAAAACGAACAAAGTAGAAAATACGGTTGAAACGAAAAGAACTGAAAAACAGGATGTGAAACTGGAACGTGGAACAATTGTAAAGCGTTTAAAATCAGACCGTCACTGTTTTTTCTTGGAATATGATAAAAACGCAGGATTTTTATTGTTTTTCCTGTTTCCGAAGATAACTGTTGATATAATCAAAAGGTTTCAGCAGATGCAGAAAATAGAGATTGCATTTTCTAAAATCAATGAAATTGGATTCTTGTGTTTTAAGATGGGGGATTTGAACTGGATAGAATGTCCACTTCCATATTATTTTTTCGTGCAGGAACAAAATGAAGTTCAAAAAGATATTAATGTATCTTTTGTTATAGTTAAAAGTGATATAGGTTTTATTGAAGAAATTTACTCTGTTTCATTAGAAAAAGAATTCCAATCAAAACTGAAAAAGGAATTAAGTACATTTGAGAAAATTCTAACTTTAGAAGAATATGAAAAGGAAATAGATAAAATTTACCTAAGATATGATACGCCAGAAAAAATAATGAAAATGGCTTCCTGTCACACAACAATCACTTTTTTATCCTCGCTGTGAGGAAGTAATAGCAATATTTCTCTTGACATTTTATGTACTTTATGGTATATTATTATTGTAAAGATAATTATTATAAGTAAGGAGTTTGTTAAGATGGATAGAAAAAGAAAACTGAAATTGATTGCGGTAGACAAAACAATAGAATATGCATTACAGCAGGGGATTAAACTAAGAAGAAGTGATTTTGAATTAGGACTGGAATATACATCCAAAGAATTGAATCTGGTTCAAATCAATTATATGCTGAGTGGTGAACAAGGGATTTCTGTCATATTGAGAGCAGTAAACCGTTGGAAATCCATGCTATTGAAAAAGAGAGAAAGTTTTTTGAATTACGCAAATGCAAGGCTGATAAATCAAGATATTGTATTTCAATTTTCTTTCAGAGAGTTGGATTTTTTTGAAATGAACCAAGAACCAGAAGAAATTGATGGTAAGAGCATGGAAAAGATTTTAAGCAAAATTGACCGTTTGTTAGCTTTGGCTGATTTAGATAAAAACTCAAATGAACATGAAGCAATTGCAGCTAGTATGAAAGCACAAGAGTTGCTTGCAAAATACAATCTAAGCATTGCGGATGTGAAAGGAGAAAAGAAAGACGAAGAAATAGAACATGTATGTGCAGATGTTAAAGCAAAAGGTTCTATGAAGTGGAAAGGACTTATGGGAAGTGTAGTTGCTGAAAGTTATCGTTGCAAATTTTACACTGTAGGAGCTGAAAGATTCATTTTTTACGGTTTTAAAACAGATGCAATTATAGCAAGGAGAGTGTTTATTTACTTAGTAAATGTGTGTAATAAATTGGGAAGGGCTTATGTTGCGGAATTAAAGAATGATGGGTATAGAACTGACGGAGTGCGTGAAAGTTTCTATACAGGGTTTTATCAAGGTGTGAAATCTGCTTTAGAAAGAAATTGCACCGCCTTGGCTTTAGTTGTGCCAGAAGAAGTAAGTGTTAAATTTGAAGAACTCAGTGCAAATTGGCAAACGCTAAAAAGTGAGTTGAAAAGCCATGACAGACAGGCATACCAAAGAGGAATGACTGAGGGGAAAAGGGCATTAAACGCACAATACATTGAGTAGAAAGGAAAATTATGTGTAATGATTATCGTATAAGGACAGATTGGAAAGAAAGGTTTGATTTGCTTCAAAATGGAAAACCGAAAGTAAATAAAAAGTTGTTACAGGAATGCTTACGCTATATGTTTGCATTCCATAGCAACGTTGAATTTAATAAATATGGATATCGAAATGAAAGATTTCCCGAATGCTTAACGGAAGCATCCAATGAAAAAGCTAAAAAAGTTATTGCATTATTAAAAATACATAAAAGTGCAGGAGAAGTAGCGGATACAATGGATGCACATAGAATGACGATATATTCTATCATTTCAAACTATGAGGATGCATTACGGTTCTATGCAAAATGGAATGTATTCTGGTCTTTTATACAGCCGATACGAAAAAGAAATGTTTCAGAAATGCTAAATGAATTTTTCAGTAATTCCGAACTTTCCAAAATGGAGAAGAAAGGAATTATTACAATGGAAGAGTATTTTAATGTATATTTGAAACACAAAAACAGAGAACGGTGTAATATATTGGGTCAGAGAAAAAGTGAAGATACAGAAACCATCTGCCAATATATTTTAGAGGTCTGCTGTGCGTTACTGGAAGAGCAAGAGCAGGAGAATCAAAAATGATAAAAACAGTTGCCTGTGGCTTGATGCTCCTAGACCATATCGGGTTGTTTTTCTTTCCAACGTTAAAGGTATTACGAATCGTAGGACGGTTTGCAATGCCTTTCTTTGCATATGGAATTGCAAGAGGTTATTTTTACACAAAACAGAAAGGAAGTCAGCATGTGAGAAAATACATTTTTCAAATGCTCCTTTTTGCAGTGATTTCTCAAATCCCTTACCTGTTTCTGTTTCAAGAAAACGGTAGTGCGAATATTGGATTCACATGGTTTCTTTCCCTACTGTTTTTAATGACAATAGATAAAAAAAGTGGGAAAATGGTATATAAGGTATTGATTACCATGTTTTTATTCTTTTGTGCCGAAATATCGGGGGCTGAGTATGGCGTATACGGAGTTTTAATGCCGTACCCAATGTATTTATACCTTGTGAAAGAAAAAGCCCAATACAAGGCGTTTATGAGCCTTACAGTCCTATGGGGGGTTTATGTGGCACAAGAAAATGGTTCAGCAATGGCACTTTTACAAGTAGTTTCCATTTTTAGCATCCCTATGGTTTGTTTTTTGAAAAAATATGATACAAAATTGCGATTACCTAAACCATTCTATTATTGGTTTTATCCAGTGCATTTA
>ENA-OQIH01001054-OQIH01001054.1-human-gut-metagenome-genome-assembly--contig:-NODE-1054-length-13861-cov-5.374347_pt1 | contig 13861 bp, 10 predicted proteins | sample MGYA00242575_ERZ504740 | MGnify/ENA primary metagenome ERZ504740 (study PRJEB26092, sample SAMD00036192) | human gut metagenome | host: Homo sapiens | study: EMG produced TPA metagenomics assembly of...
GGCTTTGTCCTGAGCAACTCCACCTACAGCTGGTGGGCGCAGTACCTCGCCCCCGCCCCCGATAAACAAACCTGGGCACCGGATAAGTGGTATGCGCACACGAAGAAAACGGCCTTGTATCAGGACGGATGGCAGCTTATAAAGGCTTCCCCCTCGGGGGAAGCTGTCGCCGCAGGCGACTGATGAGGGCAAACCTCGCCATCATCACCCACTAACAGCTTGCAGCGCACACTCTCCCCTCATCCGGCCCTTCGGGCCACCTTCCCCCGTAGGGGAAGGCTTTTCAGCCACAAACAAAAAATAACCCCGCCCCGTCAGGAACTGCATCCTGACGGGGCGGGGTTTTCTCGTTACAGCACAAAAATTGCAGGGAAAAAGTTCAAAGCAAATTACTTGCGGCGCTTGCCCTTGCCGCCCTTGCGGGTGTTGGTCTTGGCAGCGGCGGTCTTGACGGCCTCGACGGCCTTCTCGGCTGCAGGCTTGGCAGCCTCAACAGCCTTCTCAACGACAGGCTCAGCAGCCTTGACGGCCTTCTCGACGACGGGCTTCGCAGCCTCGACGGTTTTCTCAACGACGGGCTCGGCAGCCTTGACGGCCTTCTCGACGACGGGCTTGGCAGCCTTGACAGCCTTCTCAGCGGCAGGCTTGGCAGCCTTAACGGCCTTCTCAGCGGCAGGCTTGGCAGCCTTGACGGCCTTCTCGACGACAGGCTCAGCAGCCTTGACGACCTCGGTGGCGGCCTTCTCGGCTGCGGCCTTGGCCTTAACGGTGGTGGCCTTCACGCTGGTCTTGGGCTTGCGGGTGACCTCGTTGATGGTCCAGAACTGGTTGTCACCGTTGACGTCAGCCCAGATCTGCAGCACAGTGCCGTTCTCGGTAGCCATGCCGGGGTCCAGCAGCTTGCCGGCCAGGTTGGACTTGATCTTGACGCGGCCATCGTTGGTAGGCTCCACGACCCACAGCTGGCTGGATGCCTGGGCACCCTCCCACTGGTGGACGCGGGTGCCGTCGCTGACGCCACCCATGTCCAGATCCATCATCTTGCCGGTGAAGCGGTTCTGGATGCGGTAAACGCCGTCGCCTGCTGCGACGAAGTTCCACTGCTGCCACTCAAAGTTGGCGTTGTCCATCAGCTGGATCTTCGCGCCATTGTCAATGTTATAGTCAGCGACCTCAATAACCTTGCCGTTGGCAGCGCTGATGGTATAGAACTTACCCTCGGTAAGTACGGTCTGTGCAATCTTCTTCGGTGCCATATTTGTTCCTCCTATAGGTATATCATGTATATTATGCGGCAAATCTTGTTTGTAGTTTCCCCCATGCCGCGTGGTCAAACACCGCTTTTTGCGTGTCTACGTATCCTATTATAACCACTTTTTACCTTCCCGTCAACTTTTTGGCGCTGTTGCGGCATTTTGCACAAAAACCGCCGGAACGGCAGATGCTATCCCGGCAGTTTTGATTGATTTTATGCCGTTTTGCGGCTTTTTTCGACATCTCTGCGCTTAAGAGTTCTCGGCAAAGTTGCCGGTGTACAAGCGGTAATAGCGGCCCTTCTGGGCGATCAGCTCGTCGTGGGTGCCGCGCTCAATGATACGGCCCTGCTCCAGCACCATGATGCAGTCCGAGTTGCGCACGGTGGACAGACGGTGGGCAATGACGAAGGTCGTGCGGCCATACATCAGGCCGTCCATGCCGCGCTGCACCAGAGCCTCGGTGCGGGTGTCGATGGAGGAAGTAGCCTCATCGAGGATGAGCACCGGCGGGTCAGCAACGGCTGCGCGGGCGATGGCCAGCAGCTGGCGCTGGCCCTGCGACAGGTTCGCGCCGTCGCCGGTCAGCATGGTGTTGTAGCCCTCGGGCAGGCGCTTGATGAAGCCGTCGGCGTTGGCCAGACGGGCTGCGGCGATGCACTCCTCGTCGGTGGCCTCCAGACGGCCATAGCGGATGTTCTCCATGACCGTGCCGGTGAACAGGTGGGTATCCTGCAGCACGATGCCCAGAGAGCGGCGGAGGTCGGCTTTCTTAATCTTGTGGATGTTGATGCCGTCGTACCGGATCTTGCCGTCCTGGATGTCGTAGAAGCGGTTGATAAGGTTGGTGATGGTGGTCTTGCCGGCGCCGGTGGAGCCGACGAAGGCGATCTTCTGGCCCGGACGGCCATAGAGGTTGATGTCGTGCAGGACGGTCTTGCCCGGCACATAGCCGAAATCGACGTCCGTAAAGGTGATGTCGCCTTCCAGCTTGTGGTAGGTGGTGGTGCCGTCGTGGTGGGGGTGCTTCCAGGCCCAGATGCCGGTGCGCTCGTTGGCCTCCACGAGGTTGTCGTCCTTGTCGTACTTGGCGTTGATGAGGGTGACATAGCCCTCATCGGTCTCGCTGGGCTCATCCATCATCTTGAAGATGCGCTCTGCACCGGCCAGTGCCATGATAATGCTGTTGGCCTGCATGGACACCTGGCTGATGGGCATATTGAAGCTCTTGTTCAGGGACAGGAACGCCATGACAGTACCCAGCGTGACGCCGCCCATGCCGGTGACGGCCATGGCTGCACCCACCAGAGCGCAGATGGCGTAGCTGATGTTGCCCAGCTGAGCGTTGACGGGCATCATGATGTTGGCGAAGCTGTTGGCCTGCTTGGCGCTGTCCTTGAGCTTGTCGTTCAGCTCGCGGAAGCCCTCGAGGGCTTTCTGCTCGTGGGTGAAGACCTTGACGACCTTCTGACCTTCCATCATCTCTTCGATGTAGCCGTTCACTTTGCCGAGGTCGCGCTGCTGTGCGATAAAGTACTTGCCGCTCTGCTGGGTGATCTTCTTGGAGCAGAAGAGCATCAGGGCCACCATCAGCATGGTAACGATGGTGAGCTGCCAGCTCAGCATGCACATGCTGGCAAAGACGGAAACGATGGTGATGGCGCTGGACACCAGCTGCGGGATGCTCTGGCTGAGCATCTGGCGGAGGGTATCCACGTCGTTGGTGTAGACGGACATGATGTCGCCGTGCGGATGGGTGTCAAAGTAGCGGATGGGCAGGCTCTCCATGTGGGTAAAGAGCTGGGTGCGCAGATTGCGCAGGGTACCCTGGGTGACGTTGACCATGATGCGGGCGTTGAGCCAGGCGGCGAGGATGCCCACCACATAGATGCAGCCGACGCGCACCAGCGCACCGGCCAGCGGTGCAAAGCTGGGGTCCTGCTGCTGGGTCATGGGGATGATATAGTCGTCGATAAGGGTCTGCAGGAACAGGCTTGCCTGCACATTGGCCAGCGCGCTGACCACGATGCAGATGAGCACGAGGATGCAGTGAGGCAGATAGTGCTGGAACACCTCTGCCATGATGCGCTTGAGCAGCTTGCCCGGGTTCTCGACCTTCGGACGCGGGCCTCCCATGCCGCGGGGGCCGGGGCCATGGACGACTTTTGCTTTCTGTTCTGCCATTACTGCTCACCTCCCTGCTTGTCGAAGTCGCCGCCGCCCTGAGTCTGGCTGTTGTAGACTTCCTGATAGATCGCGTTGTTCTTCAGCAGTTCCTCGTGGGTGCCGAGGCCGTTGATCTGGCCGTTGTCCAGCACGAGGATGCGGTCGGCATCCTGCACCGAGGAAATGCGCTGTGCAATGATGATCTTGGTGGTGCCGGGGATCTCCTCACGGAACGCCTTCCGGATCTTTGCGTCGGTGGCGGTATCCACGGCACTGGTGGAGTCGTCGAGGATGAGGACTTTCGGCTTACGCAGCAGGGCGCGGGCGATGGTCAGACGCTGTTTCTGGCCGCCGGACACGTTGGAGCCGCCCTGCTCGATCCAGGTGTTGTACTTGTCCGGGAAGCGCTCGATGAACTCATCGGCGCAGGCCAGCTTCGCCACACGGATGCACTCTTCCTCGCTGGCGTTCTCGCTGCCCCAGCGGAGGTTGTCGAGGATGGTGCCGGAGAACAGGACGTTCTTCTGGAGCACCATGGAGACCTCGTGGCGGAGGACGTCGAGATCGTAATCCCGGACATCCACGCCGCCCACGCTGACAGTGCCGGTCTCGGCGTCGTACAGGCGGGGGATGAGCTGCACCAGACTGGACTTTGCGCTGCCGGTGCCGCCGATGATGCCCAGTGTCTCGCCGGGCTTGATGTCAAAGGTGATGTCGTTCAGGACAGGCTGGCCGGAGCCGTGCTTGTACTTGAAGGTGACGTGATCGAAGCGGATGCTGCCGTCCTTGACTTCCTGCACGGGAGCCTTGGCGGGGGGCAGGTCGGTCTTCTCGTCCAGGACTTCCACGATACGCTTTGCGGAAGCGGCGGACATGGAGATCATGACGAAAGCCATGCTCAGCATCATCAGAGCCATCAGGATGTTCATGATGTAGCCGAACAGAGCATTCAGCTGGCCGGTGGTCAGCGCGCCGTGCAGGATGTACTTTGCGCCGAACCAGCTCAGGGCGATGTTGCAGCCGTAAATAGCCGTCAGCATGGCGGGGTTGTTGAAGCTCAGACGGCTCTCTGCGTTGACGAACTGCTGATACAGACCCTCGCAGGCTTTGGTGTACTTCTCGTTCTCGAAGCCCTCGCGGACGAAGCTCTTGACCACGCGGATAGCGGAGACGTTCTCCTGCACGGAGGAGTTCAGGTTGTCGTAATTCTTGAAAACACGGTCAAAAATTTTGAAGGTGGGGACCATGATGCTTGCCAGCACGGCCAGCAGGAAGGCGATGGCCACCACGAAGATGAGGGCCAGAGGGCCGCCGATGCTGAACGCCATGATGAGTGCGAACACCAGATGGACCGGGGCGCGCACACACATGCGCTCCATCATCTGGAAAGCGTTCTGCAGGTTGGTCACGTCGGTGGTCATGCGGGTGACGAGGCCGGCGGTGGAGAATTTGTCGATGTTGGAGAAGGAGTAATGCTGGATATTCTCATACATCGCATCGCGCAGGTTGCCGGCAAAACCGGTGGACGCCTCGGCGGCATACTTGCCGGCCAGAACGCCCAGCAGCAGGGCGATGGCCGCCACTGCGAAGGTGAGCAGGCCGTATTTGACGATGGCGTTCATATCGCCCTTTTCAATGCCAAGGTCGATGATGAACGCCATGATGGTGGGCAGCAGGATGTCCATGACTGCTTCCAGTGCGGCAAACATCGGCGTCAGGATAGCGGCGCGTTTGTATTCGCCCAGATGGGAAGCAAGCTTCTTTATCATACTTTAAGCCTCCTTTGATAAATTGTTTGGTACGGAACAATTTTATACAAAACAATATTAAAGTCAATGCTTTTTCCAAAGTTTCGGAAAAAGTTCATATTTGTTTCACTTTAGAGAGAATCAACCTCTCCGTCACGGCTTCGCCGTGCCATCTCCCCTATCGAGGGGAGGCTTTGGCATATCGTAAAGCTTTATCTCTTCGCCAGAGGCTCCCCTACAAGGGGAGCTGGCGGGCGTGAGCCCGACTGAGAGGTTGGACAAAGGATAGCCTTCGTATTTATTTGAGGCCTAAATATAATTTATTCAGCAGCCGCAGCAGCTCGGTATTCTCTTCTTCGGTGAGCAGGCCGGCCACATATTCATCGGTCTGGTGGAAGGCCCGCATGGTATCCTCGTGGAACTGGCGGCCTTTTTCGGTGAGGACCAGCTGCTTGAGGCGGGCGTCCTGCGCGACGTTCTGACGGGCGATGTAGCCCTTGCGCTCCATGAGCTGTAAAATATTGGTAACGGTGGAGCGGGTGATGGAGAACTCCCGCTCGATGTCCCGCTGGAATACGGGGGTGTCGGAGTTCCGGTAGAGGTACTCCATGATCCAGCCGTGCATGGGGGTCACGGCCTCCACGCCATTGGTGCGGGCGATCTGTCCTATCTTGCGGAAAATAAGGTTGTTCACCCGGCGCAGCTGGGCCGGGATGACCTGCGGTGTCTCCCACGGCGGCGCGATGGGGGTGCAGGTGGGTTCAAACGCTTGGTTCATAGTATCATCCTTCTGGTTTGGCTTTTGCTGTGAATGTTCGATCGTCGAACTGTTTCACATAAAACTGTTCGATACAGGACTATTATGCTCCGAAAAAAGAGGGCTGTCAACCCTCTTTGGATGATTCGTCCCACTGGCCCAGCCCGGTAAGGATGGAAACGGCCACCTCGGGCTTATTCGTGACCACAAGCTCCGGGTCCAGCCGGAACAGCTGGCGCAGGTCGTCCCGGCTTTCCACGCCCACCGGCCAGGGCGCGACCTTGAAGCCGTGGGCGTGGGCATTGGGGATAAGGTCTTTGTCCCGGAAAAAGGCGTGGTACTCCGGCCCGACGTAATCCACCGGGAAGCCGAACTGGGCCACATAGTTCACAAAATCCGTCTGATAATAATACTGCTGCAGAATTTCGGCCAGGTTCATGCCGGGGTAGATGGAGCAGAGAAAATCGAGACGGTCTTTCAGGTAGTAGATGAGGACGCTGTTCTCTTCGTCCAGACTGCTGGGGTCTTCCAGCAGAGCGGCCGCTTCGCTGAGGGCCTGGGGGCTGGAAAGCTTCTCCACGAGAGGGTCGGTCTTCTTGAGGCCCAGCTTCTCCCAGAAGGTGGCCGGCTGGCTGAGCTGGGATTCGGGGCTGAGGGTCATGGCGCAGGTGGCCATCTGGGGCATCCGCTCCTTCACCCGGCGGAGGGTGCCGTACTCGAAGGAGGTGAGCACGGCCTTTTCTTCCAGCCCGGCGTCAAGGACGGCGTCGATGACCCGGTCCACGATCTCTTCGTCCCGATCAAAGTAGGGCTTTAACTCAATATGTGTCATCCTGAAGTCCTGCGCGACTTCCAGAACCTCTTCGAGGGTGGGGATCTTTTCGCCCGCGAACTCCGGGCTTTTCCATTTTCCGAAATCCAGCTGGCGCAGGTCGTCAAAGTCCATATCCGGGATGTTGCCGTGGACGCCGGTCTTGAGGTCGGTGAGGTAGTCGTGGGCCACCACGAGGTGACGGTCCCTGGTGATTTGAACGTCACACTCGAAGCCGTCCGCACCCAGCGTCTTTGCCAGACGGAACGCGGTCAGCGTGTTTTCGGGGGCCAGATGGGACGCGCCGCGATGGGCGATGATGAGAGGGCGCATGGCATGGACCTCCTTAAAAGACAAAAGTTGAAAAATGCGATGCCGTTACCCATGATACACGTTTTCACAAATTTCGTCAATGACGGCGTTTCGGTCAGCTAGGCAGGCGAAAATGGGGCGAAAGTACGACTTTTACCGTCAAAACGACGAAAATTTAAGCTGGATTTTAGCACTTTTCACGAGAAAAAACCAAAAATCGGCCCATTTCTCTCCCATCTGTTTCTTCCCAACGGACAATTCCTATGGTAAGATTATAGTGTAAACGGTGAAACCTCTCCGTCACGCCTACGGCGTGCCACCTCCCCTATCGAGGGGAGGCTTTGGCATTCCGTAAAGCTTTATCTCTTCGCCAGAGGCTCCCCTCGCTAGGGGAGCTGTCGAGCGATAGCGAGACTGAGAGGTTGTTCCTACGCTGAAAGATACCTACGGAATAAGGGAAATGGAGAGTTTTGCTATGACTGAGTTCAAGCCCATCAAGGAAGGCAAGGTCCGTGAGATCTACGACAACGGCGACAGCCTCATCATGGTCGCCACCGACCGCATCTCTGCATTCGATGTTATCTTAAAGAATAAAGTCACCAACAAGGGCAAAGTGCTGACCCAGATGAGCAAGTTCTGGTTCGACTACACCCGCGACCTGCTGCCCAACCATATGCTGAGCGTGGACGTGAAGGAGATGCCCGAGTTCTTCCGGCAGCCCCAGTACGAGGGCCGCAGCATGATGTGCCGCAAGCTGACCATGCTGCCCGTCGAGTGCATCGTCCGCGGCTACATCACCGGCAGCGGCTGGGCCAGCTACCAGAAGACCGGCAAGGTCTGCGGCATCCAGCTGCCCGAGGGCCTGAAGGAGTCCGAGAAGCTGCCTGAGCCCATCTACACCCCCTCCACCAAGGCTGAGATCGGCGACCACGATGAGAACATCTCCTACGAGCAGAGCATCGACGTGCTGGAAAAGCTGTTCCCCGGCAAGGGTGAGGAGTACGCCACCAAGCTGCGTGACTACACCATCGCTCTGTATAAGAAGTGCGCTGAGTATGCCCTCTCCCGCGGCATCATCATCGCCGACACCAAGTTTGAGTTCGGTCTGGATGAGGACGGCAACGTCATCCTCGGCGACGAGATGCTGACCCCCGATTCCTCCCGCTTCTGGCCGCTGGAGGGCTACGAGGCCGGCCACGGTCAGCCCTCCTTTGATAAGCAGTTCGTCCGCAACTGGCTGCTGGCCAACCCCGACAGTGATTACGACCTGCCGCAGGACGTCATCGACAAGACCATCGCCAAGTATGAGGAAGCTTATGAGATGCTGACCGGCAAGAAGCTGTAAGCACTTCCATAAATTCAACATCTGCCGCCCGCTTTGTGGAAAACGAAGCGGGCGGTTTTTGTGCGGAAAACTTTTTCCTCTTGAACGGCGCAGTGGGCAGTGTTACAATAACACAAGTAATGGGCAGAGAAACGGCCCTTCGTGTGAGAAGAGAGTGCCGCGCGGACGGCGAAAGGAAACAGTCAAATGGAGATCAGCACGCGGGAAAAAATCTTGCAGATCGTCAGTCGATACGTTATCATCACCCTGAGTATCAGCATCATGACCATCGGCGTATACTTCTTCAAATTCCCCAACAACTTCGTCTTCGGCGGCGTGACCGGCGGCGCGGCCCTTGTGGCAAAGCTCACGCCCCTGTCGGCCTCAGCTTTTTCGTCCTGTGCCAATATCCTCCTGCTCATTCTGGGCTGGATATTCCTCGGCAAGGATTTTGCCATCAGCACCGGCTGGGCCACTGTCGTCATGACGGCAGAGCTGGCTCTTTTTGAAAAGTATGTTCCCCTCAGCGGGCCCCTGTCCGACCAGCCCATGCTGGACCTGGTCTTCGCCATCGCCCTGCCCGCCATTGCGTCGGCTCTGCTCTTCAACGTGGGCGCGTCTTCTGGCGGCACCGATGTCGTCGCCCTCATCCTGAAAAAATACGCCCATATGAAGAACACCGGCGAGGCGCTTTTTATCACCGACTTCGTCATGGTGCTGGCAGCCTGCTTCGTCTTCGACCTCTACACCGCTCTCTACTCTTTCGTGGGTCTGACGGTCAAGAGCCTCGTCGTCGATGCCGTGCTGGAACAGATGAAGATGTGCAAGGCCATCCTCATCATCTGCGACGACAAAGACCCCATCTGCGATTTCGTCATGCGCAAGCTGGTGCGCGGTGCGACCTATACGCCCTGCTACGGTGCCTATACCGACCGGCCCCACTACATGATCTATACGACCCTCACCCACCGCGAGGCATTGCAGCTGCAGGCATTTATCCATAAGGAAAACCTCAACGCCTTTATCTCGATGCTCAGCACCACCGAGGTGTTCGGCAAGGGCTTCAATCACGCATAAAAAAATAATCAGCAGTATAAGCCCATCTGTGTCATTACTCGGAGAGGAATGACACAGGTGGGCTTTTTTGTTTGTGCTCAAATGTGCTATAATAAGAAAAACATCGTTATTTGGTGAGGAGACTGGAATCGAATGGACTTAAAGGAGCAAAAGTACGTCTGCACCCTTGCGGAGTGCAAGAGCTTGACCCGCGCCTCGGAGCGGCTGTATATCTCGCAGCCCGCACTGAGCCTGTACATCAATAATGTGGAAAAGAATCTGGGTGCGCCGTTGTTCGAGCGGAATGGCCGGAAATTCGAGCTGACGTGGCTGGGCAAGCAGTATGTGGAAAAGGCTTCTCAGATGCTGGAGCTGGAGCGGCAGTTCGAGGCGGTGATGCGGCGGACGGAGCAGGAGAATGCCGGGCAAGTGCGTATCGGTATCGCACAACGGCGTGGCATCTGGTTTCTGCCTGCGGTGCTGTCGGTGTACGAGCGGGAGTGGCCGCAGGTGGATGTGGTCATCCGGGAAGGAAATCTGGCCGATTTGACCATCATGCTGAAAAACCGGGAGCTTGACCTTGTGGTGCTGAGCCAGAGCGACGTAACGCCCGAAATGGAGGCTGTCCCACTGGGCATGGAAGATTTTCTGCTGATGGTGTCCGGAGACCATCGGCTGAACGAAAAGGCGATTCCCGTCGAAGGCTCAGAGTTCGACTTCCTTGACCCGCACCTTCTGAGCGGTGAGACGATATTTCTGAACACCGAGATGCAGAGCGCCCGGCGGGTGGAAGAGAAGATCCTGAAAGACTACAAGGTCAAACCGGGCCGCATCCGGGTAGTACGCAATATGGAGCTTGGCGCACAGCTGGTGGCCGAGGGTCTGGGTGTGGGCTTTATCCGGCAGGGCTATCAGAAGAACATCCACTATCCGAAGCCGGTGAAATACTACACCATCGATGTCTCCAAGTACGGACAGGATGTTGTGGTGGCCTACCGCCAGGATGTGGAGCTGACCAGACCCATGCGAGCGATGATCATGCAGATGAAGGATGCGGCAGAGGAGTATTTGAAGCTCTGATAAACTGAACATAAGAATTCCAAAATGAAGATATAATTTTTTCAAAATGTACAAAGCACCTCCGGTTTGGTAAACTGAAAGTACCAAAAAACGGAGGTGCTTATTATGTTGGAGGAAAAACTGGAGCGAAGCGTTGAGCAGAGCGCAGCTGCCCTGACTGCAATGGCAGACGACTTCTTCGACCACCCGGAAGTGGGTCTGCAGGAGTTTCATGCATTTGAGACCCTGACCGGCTGGCTGGAAAAAGAAGGCTTCACTGTGGAGCGCGGTATTGCTGGTATGAAGACGGCGTTCCGTGCCGTCTGGAAGCACGGCGAGGGCGGCCCGAATATCGGCCTGCTCTGCGAGTACGACGCTCTGGCCGGTCTGGGCCACGCCTGCGGCCACCATATGCAGGGTCCGGCCATTCTGGGCGCAGCCAAGGCACTGAAAGATGCAGCCATCGACGCACCGTATACCATCACGGTCTACGGCACACCTGCTGAAGAGACCATCAGCGGCAAGGTCGTGATGCTGGAAAACGGCTGCACCTTTGAGGAGCTGGATGTGGCGCTCATGATGCACGGCGGCCCGGCTACGCAGGTGGATGTCAAGTCGCTGGCACTCAACAAGCTCAAGATCATCTACCACGGTGTCTGCTCTCACGCAGCGCTCAAGCCCGAAAAAGGCCGCAGCGCACTGGACGGCCTGATCCTGGCTTGTCAGGGCGTCGAGTTCCTACGGGAGCATGTCCCCTCGGACGTTCGGATGCACTACACTATCGTCAACTGCGGCGGCACGGCGGCAAATGTGGTGTCCGGCTATGCAGAAGCGAGTATGTATGTCCGCTCCTACAGCCGCACCGAGCTGGACGGCGTGGTGGCCCGCGTCAAGAAGGTATTGCAGGGTGCGGCCATGATGACAGAGACGGAAGTGGAGATCATCGAGGAAAAGAGCCTCGACAACAAGATCCCGGTGCTGTCCCTCAACGAACTGGTGATGGAGCAGGCCGAGAAGGTCAAGGCTCCCTGCATCCGTCCGGCCCGCCAGAAGACCGGGTCCACCGACTTCGGCAACGTGATGCGCCATGTACCCGGCACCTGCATCCGCGTGGCTTTTGTCCCGGAGGGTGCAGCAGCTCACTCGCAGGAGTATCTGGATGCCGGCAAGACCGAAGCGGCCCACGATGCGGTGGTCTACGGCGCAAAGATCCTGGCTCTGACGGGCGTACAGCTCATTGAGGATCCGGAAAAGCTGGAAGTCATCAAGAAGGAGTTCCATGAGAATCTGGCCCAAGAACTGCACGGCCAGAGCTGACGTTTTGGTGTGTCAAAAGAGAGGAAAAAATTATGGAAACGAAAAAGAAGCAATTCAAGATGCCGCATACCTTCGTCATCATCGGCATCATCATCCTGTTTGCGGTCCTGCTGACCTGGATCATCCCGGCAGGCTCCTACACCCGCTTCGAGAACGAAGCAGGCATTAAGGTCATCGACCCCAACGATTTCAACTACATTGATAAGACTCCCGTCAACCCGCTCGAAATTCCTCTGTACATCGTCAATGCCTTCATCAAGCGCATTGATCTGATGCTGGTCATCATGTTCGCAGGCGGTGCCTTCCACATCCTGACCAAGACCGGCGCACTCCACGCCGTGGTTGCCAAGATGGCAAAGATCTTCTCCACCCGCATCTATCTGTTCCTGCCTATCCTGACGCTGGTCTTCGGCCTCATCTGCACCACGCAAGGCGTCAACCTGTTCATTGCCTTTGCACCGATCATGGTCATGATGGCTTTTGCGATGGGTCTGGACTCCATCACCGGTGCATCCATCATCCTGCTGGGCGGCGCTATCGGTTTCTCCACTGGCCCTCTGAACATCAACACCACCATCGTGGCTCAGAAAATTGCCGGGCTGCCGCTGTATTCCGGCGTGGGATACCGCTTTATCTGCTTTGCTGTGTTCTATGTTATCACGAACATCTACCTCATCCGCTACGCACTGAAGATCCAGAAGCATCCTGAACTCAGCCCCATGTACGAGATCGACAAGACCAGCGAGTTCCGCAATGCTGCTGACCTCGACTCCTTCGGCAAGCTGGACGCCCGCAAGATCCTCATTATGCTGGTCTTCTTCGCATCCCTTATCCTCATCGTCTACGGCGGCATCAAGCTCGACTGGGATATGGCTGAGACCGCAGCTGTCTTCCTCGCACTGGCTGTCATCGAAGGCGTACTGGGCGGCTTTGGTCCCTCTGCGATTTCCAAAGAGTTCCTTGAGGGCTGCAAGAAGATGCTGGGCGCTGCCTTTATCATCGGCATGGCACAGGCTATCAGCAGCATCATGAACGCCGGCCACATCACCGATACTGTTGTCCACGCACTGGCAAACGGCCTGAACTTCGTCCCCACCATCCTGCTCGGACCCGCCATGCTGCTGGCAAACACCATTATCAACGTCTTCCTGACTTCCGGCAGCGGTCAGGCCGCAGCTGTCATTCCCATTCTGGCACCTCTGGCCGACCTCGTGGGCGTTACCCGTCAGACCGCAATTCTTTCCTTCAACTTCGGCGACGGCTTCTGCAACTACGTCCTGCCCACTTCTACCGCTCTGATGGGTATCATCAGCGCTGTGAACATTCCCTATGACCGTTGGATGAAGTTCATGTGGAAGCTGTTCCTCATCTGGATGGCCGTTGGTTCTGTGCTGCTGATGATCGCACAGGCAATCCACCTCGGCCCCATGTGAGCGGGAGGGCGGCAAAAAATCAGACTATGGCGTCAACAATAAAGGAAATCAAAAATCCCTGGCTCCGGACGCTGGCTGAGTATGGTCTCATCACGGTCAGCATCTGGATCATGGTCATCGGCATCTACTTTTTCAAATTCCCAAACCACTTTGCCTTCGGCGGCGTGACCGGCTTTTCCACCGTGTTCAGCCAGCTGCTCCACTGCTCGGCAAGTACCTTCACCACAGTGGCCAACTACGCGCTGCTGGTGCTGGGCTTCATCTTTCTGGGCAAGAGCGTCGGCATCCGCACCGTTTATGCGACCATCGTGATGTCAGTGAGCTTGCAGGCGCTGGACGTTCTGGTGCCGATGCACGGTACTCTGACCGACCAGCCTATGCTGGAGCTGGTATTTGCCATTATGCTCCCGGCTGTCGGTTCGGCGCTCCTGTTCAACATCGGCGCATCCTCGGGCGGCACGGATGTCGTCGCCATGATCCTGAAAAAGTACACCAGCATGAACATCGGTTCTGCCCTGATGGCAGCGGATGTGGCGGCTGTGGGCTTCTCGTTTGCAATGTACGGCCCCTCCACCGGTCTGTTCTCCCTCATGGGTCTGGTGGCCAAGTCGATGGGGGGGGATAA
>ENA-OQIH01001056-OQIH01001056.1-human-gut-metagenome-genome-assembly--contig:-NODE-1056-length-13829-cov-4.020433_pt1 | contig 13829 bp, 23 predicted proteins | sample MGYA00242575_ERZ504740 | MGnify/ENA primary metagenome ERZ504740 (study PRJEB26092, sample SAMD00036192) | human gut metagenome | host: Homo sapiens | study: EMG produced TPA metagenomics assembly of...
CAGTGACCTTCTTCGTCATGGTGGATGATTTCATCCCATGCTTCTTTTACCAATTCTTTTTCCCAGTGACCTTCTTCGTCATGGTGGATGATTTCATCCCATGCTTCTTTCACCAATTCTTTTTCCCAGTGACCTTCTTCGTCATGGTGGATGATTTCATCCCATGCTTCTTTTACCAATTCTTTTTCCCAGTGACCTTCTTCTGGATGTTTAATTGTAACAATATTATCTACCCAATGATGCTCATGTGGTTTAGATGGTTCAAGTGGTGTCATAGGAATGACTGGCTCGGATGGTTCAAGCGGTGTCATAGGTACACTTTGGTTTTCTGAATTTGAATTCCCCGCATCTCCCGTTTGAGACTGTCCATTATTTTGTGTTGTACTTCCTGCATTTCCTGTATTTACGGAAACATAATCGTTGTGATTTTCAGAAGATTCTTCCTGTGTTCTTTCATTCTCCACACGTTTTTGTAAATCCAAGTATGTAGACAGAAGTTTCGCACTTTCTTCGTTTGTCATTTCTTTTTCTGGATTAATTTTCTGTTCATTGTCTGTGTCAACGAACTTATTTCCGAAAGCCCATTTTACAGCTTCTTTCGCCCAGTCAGCCACATCATCTTTATCCGCTACAGAAATCAGTGCATTTTTATTTACATACATGCTGACAATCTCTTTATACTCAGCATAATTATAAAGAATTTTCATTGCTTCTTGTTTGGACAGGGCTTTTTCAGCATCAAATTTTCCATCTTGGAAAAATTCTTCATCTAGTCCATCAAATAACTTTTCTTCCTCAGCCCATGTCAAGGCTCTTGCTAATTCACCGCCCCCTGCATAATCAACATCTGCAAAGGATTCATTCTTATCCAAAACAAGCGGGCTTGAAGACATACGATGTAAGGCAATGATAAATTCCTGTCTTGTCACAGATTCTTCTGATTCTTCCTTGACATCTTTATCTGCATTAAAGATTCCTTTTTCAACCATTTTTTCAAAAAAAGATTCATCTAGTGTTTTTTGTACACTTTGCACACTTACATTATTTGTACTTTTTGCACTTACAACATACTGATTTTTTCTTACTGCTCCAACTCCTACTTGTGCGATTACTAAAGATGCAATTAACGCTACAACAACTTTTCTCTTCATAATATCTTTCTCCTTTTTTTAATATAATTTATTTTAGTTTATTTATCTTGTTAATACGTTTGTACCAACAAGTTTTTATCTATGTAAATGTTTACATTTGTTTATTAATATAGCATATTGTCAATCTTTTGTCGATTTATTATTAACAAATCTCATACTGACTGTATGGAATTTTCGTCAAATCCACAATCACTTCATCCTCATACTCAAAATAGCATAAAATGCATTCTTTAGGGACAGTTACTTTCCAAACTTCCTGTCCTTTATTCCCCCACCTTTTCGAAAACCAGATTGCTCTTTCTTTGTTTAGTGTCCATGAAACTGCTTTTCTGTATTTTTTATTATATACAGATACTCCTCTGTAAATAGTGATTTCCTTTGGCAGATTCAAGAATTTCTGATGCTCTTCTTTACCCATCAACTCTTTTTTATCTGCAAAATGAAACCATTTTAAGATTTTATGCGTACTGGCAACTCCATTATTGCTGATATATTCTAACTGTTGCCACCTACATGCAAGAACTTTAGCCATCATCTTTGCATTTAGATATTCTTCTGTATGATTAAGGAACGAAAAGAAATATCTTTTATCTAAAATCGTATAAATTTGTTCCAAGGAACTTTTCTTTATCCACTTTTCCATTTGCTCTTCCCATATCTGACGTTCAGACGGAACATATAAATCCAAGAATCTCATATCTTTGGATGCTACAATATTATTGTTTGCGAACGGATGGCTTATCACCAATTCTGAACTTGTTTTTTTAATTGGCGTATATAAATACAAAAGTGCTACTTCTCTAATCTTTTCCAGTTGTTCTTTTCCCATTTTTCAACTTACCTCATTTCCTCATTTATTTTTTGCGGTAGGTAGACTGTCATGGTATCCACCATAAATATCGGCTCTTTAATGCATTCATCTTTTAGAACCTTTGCATAAAAACAAGTTTCCGATGTATCCTTAGTCTTAAAAGTAACAATTCCTTTTTTATCGTTCATTATCAAAATATTCGCTTTTAAATATCCATTGTCTAAAATCTCATATTGAATCACTTCACTATCTGTAAACCACATAATATACATCAAAAACAAGAAACTCAAAAGCACTCCAGAAATATAATAAAAAATAGATTGTCCCAAAGACATTACCATCCCGAATATCGCCAAAAACATCATTAAGCACACTATAAATTGAAAAAAAATTGATTTCTTGTAACAGCACCTTATCCAAAATCGTTTTGCTTTGTTGCACCGCTTTTCTTTTTCTTTTATTTTCTTAATTTCTATTACTTCCATTTCGTCCTCACCGTGAGCAATCACACACAAATTCCTTTCACTTTCTGTAAATATTCATCCCAATCCTTTCCGCTCGGCGGAAATGCGGATTTTACGTTTCTGTCTGGATATTCTGTTTTTATTCCATCTTCCACGTTTTTTGCTGCCTTTTTCCCTGCATCATCAAAATCAAATGCTATCACCACTTCTTTGATATCTGTTCTCCTTTCTAAATGATAAAATACACTTTTGTATTTTCCCGTTCCATTTAATGCAAGGTAATTATATTCACGGAAATCAATCCCACTGTTATAAAAGAATGTCATAATCGCCATAATATCAATAATAGCTTCTGCTACAATCAATTTGTAACTGTTTCTTCCTTCAATAAAGAAACATTCATTGTAATTACATCCCTTCACATCCCACGAAAATTTATTTCCTGCGTATTTTTTACAACAAGCATAATCTTTCGTAGCAAAGACGCAATTTCCATATTTGTCTTGATACACAAGTTTTTTATCCAAGAAGTAGTTTACAACTTCCTCATCAATACATCTTTTTTGAGTAAGATAATCGAATACAGCAGTATTGTCACGCCCTGCTATCGGATATTCAATCTGATTGGGTTCGTACTCTTTCCACTTCGGAAGATTTTCTGGCTTTTTAATCGTCCTTTTTACTTCTTTTGTATATTCTCCTGCATCCATTCCATATCTTTCAGCCAATTTTTCCACTGCTTCGTCAAAACTGCAAGATTCAAATTCCATCACAAAATCAATAATACTTCCAGATGCTCCATTGCTGTTTCTCCAAAATATATTTTTTCTTTTACTGATTCTCACACTGTCATGTTCTTTCAGTGAGAAATACGTTCCCATTGGAACTAACGTATACCCACAAAACTGTGCATAATCTACAATTTGTATTTCTTTGACCATTTCAATCAGCTTTCCATATTGGCTCATTTGATTATCACCTCTTACAATAATATAATATCATAATGTACCCATTTTGTCAATTCGTTTTCAATAATTTAACAGAAATCGAATACCCAAAGCTAAATACTGTTAGAAATATAATAGCAACTAACTTACCGCTTTCAACACAAATATACAAACTCGTATAAAAAAAATAATACTTGTCACAAGGAAAAATTCAAAAAACATATCACTTACAGATATTCTTTTACCTCGTATAAAACGATATCCAAAAACTATCACCATAAAAGCAAAACCTAAAGCTATACTTAAATTCAACATACTTATAATTTTCATCTTTTTTCTCCTTTTAAACCGAATCCTTTTGTTATTCTATATGTTGTTCTATATATGTTTTCTCATCATTTACGATTTCAGACATATCTTTTATCTTGCCTTGTATTAAAGCCCTATACCTGTTAGAGTACACTCTTTCATCCTCTGATAAATTTGTATGTTCTATTGCATATCCGCAAGTCATACCCGTTTCAAAAGCATTTACAAGCATATTTTCAAATTGTTGTCTGTTTTTTGGCATTAAATATTTTCTTCCCATTTTACACCTTCACTAAATTCCATCTTAATTCATATTACAAACAAAGATAAACAATTTTGTAGCACCCATATCATAATGAACACTTCGATAATGTCAGGTATAAACCTTATTTCCTTTTTTAAATTTCAAAATCCATAATCATCATGTACGGATATTGTCTTTTCTTTTCTTTATCGTAAGTGATTCTGCAAGCCCATTTCGTCAAAATGATGCTTTGCTTATTCCTAAGTTGGCTGAACTTTTCTTTTGCATCTCCCCAAAACCATGCATCCCATGTTTCATAAGCATACACTGGCTTTCCCTGCTCTTCTCCCACTCGGATTGTTTCTGAAACTTTTCCATAATAAGACTTTCCCTTTTTTTCGCTCTTAAAATAGCGTACACGGATTTTCGTTTCTGAATACACGTTACCACCTTCCTTTTCCATTTAATGCATCAAATAGAAAGCAATAAAAACACTTCCAACAAATCCTTTAAAGGTTTCATCTTGTGTCTTTCTCAAACATCCACAAATCACGCTACCATCAAACAATTTTAATTCTACCATTTTTCCTAGAAATGTTTCCAAATCTGCTCTTTTCATATGTATCCCCTTAACTTTTTTTTATTACTTCAAGTGCCTTGTCATACGCTTCTTTATGACTATTCCATTTAAAATTTTCACCATCCCGTACTTGCATATCCCCTACATAGGCATAATAATGTTCTCCACCTTGAAATTGTTTGATTCTGATATCAGATTCTTTAAAATCGGGATATACTAATTCTTTTCTCCAACAGAATTGATTATAGTTCAAACCGAATGTATAACCCCCTACACGATTGATATAGATTGCACCATATTTTTCCATTGTCCTTATTTGACCTAATCCGATTTCGATATTCAAACTTCTGAACCCATCTAATATACTCAATTCGTTCTTCCTAGCTTGCATGATAGCACCTAGCAAGATTTTAAAATCTTTGTCTTGCATTTTTTCAATGCGTTCTTCGTCACTCAATTTTTTCAGTATTTCATATGGATGTCCATTGTTAAAATACATGGACAATGCTTCGTCAAATCTACCACCACCTGTTTTTTCGTGATAGTCAGCCAATTTTTCCATACTGTCTATTTTAAGCCACCACCCCTTGCTTTCTATATCAAATACAAAAAGGTATTCTATTTTTTCTTTTTTCGTGTCCTGCATATTTTCACCTCTCTCCTTAATTATCTTGGTATAATAAGTTTTTCTCATATGCTTCAATCCATTTTTCACAACGCTCAATTTCTTCTGTCATATTAGGCTCAAAATTATGCAGCTTCAGCCATTCACCAATCACCTCATCATAACTTTCTCTTTCCATTTTCAATTCGTTTTCAGTACATTCCAATTCTTCTGCGGTGTAACCACTCTCTGAATCTTTTGCCCATTCCACTTCTTCTTCTAACCTCTTAATATTTCCAATTGTATCAAGAAAATTTTTCATTTCCTGTATACCATAATCATCACTAAGAAAATATTTTAAAAGAGTTGAGTTTGGTCTTTCAATGTGGAGTTCATAATAAAAAGTTCTTTCAAACCATTCAACCGCCTTATCTCTTTCATCTGAACCATTAGAATACGTTCCGCAAACTAAGTCACCAATAAATTTTTCCAACAATTGACTTACTGTAAGTCCCACTCTTCCTGCCTGTTTCATAATACGCTCACAGTCCGCATCAGATAAATTTAATTGTATCGTTCTAGGTTTAATTGTAGCCATTTCTTTCTTTTGTTCCTCATATAGCATGTCTTTCACCCTTTCTTTCATCACTTGCATACGTTTACAAAATTCCTCACCGTGATGAATGGAGCATTTCATCACAGGTTATCTCTTACTCTCGGACAAAGAAATTACATTCCGCCCCGCCATTTGTATTTTTATATGCATCCTCAATTTTTTCCTCGCTCATATCTGGACAGTTACAGGTAATAAAAGTGGGCAAACAAGTCGTTCCCATTCCATATGGAACACTATCTCCACCTTCAACATCATGCCATTTGCACTGCTCGCAACATTTTTCTTTATATCTCCAATCATCACTTCCCATTCCAAATACATCTATGATTGCTTGTATATATCCATCTGCAAATTCCACCGCACAGGAAAGAACTTCAACCTTTTCTTCATCTTTAACGGATATCATTATTTCTTCTAACGTTACATTTATCACTTTTGCATCTTCCCATATTCTTTTTGGAATCAATCTTCGCACTTGGATTTCCTTATTCAACTGTAAAACTTTCATCTTTTTTCCTTTCGTTCTGCATCTGACTATTTACGGTTACTATTATCTTCTGTTTTACTTTTAATGGTATTAAGTAGTTTAGATAATTCATCATTCAGCTCCGCTTCTAAACTATTAATTTTTCCGTCAATCTCCTCCATGCTTTTTCTCATTTCCTGCATATCCTTTTTCCTTTTATAACACAGGATTCCCATGGAAATAATCATAAAAAAGCATATGCCTATCCAAATATAAATAAACCAATCCATATTGTATCCTCTTTTCCTTTTTTGACAAAATGTCTAATATAATTAAAATGCTCTCTTGTTTCTTGTTCTATTGTTTTTTCTTCCTTTCTCCCAGCAGCCGATAGGTCAGCGTTTTTTATTTTCATCTTTTTCCCTTTCTTTATAAACGGTATATTTTCCAATCCACCGCATTCTGATTCAATACATCAATACGATTAATTCTTACCATCCCTGTTGACTTTTCTTTTTGTGTGGCAATAAAAATCTTACAATCGCCCGAAATAATACACTTCGTCCTTTTTGAATATCGAAGTTCTTCTTTCACTTCTTCTCCTAAAATTTCGGCAAGTTTATATAAAGCTTCTGTTCTTTTTTCCACACGAATCTCTTTTGCTTTTTCCAGTTCTTGCTGTGTTAATTTTCTCATTCATCATTCCTCCATGTTTTCCTTGTACTCTATTCTTGTTAATTTCTAAATTCATCAAGTACTTTACCTGCGAATCTTGGTATGAAATGCCCGAAATCTGTTGCCGGAAATTTACTCCTATTTATATTTTTCTCAATTCCGCAATAGTCATGTGCAAAATTAAAATCATCTGCATTCAACCAATCATCCAACCTCAAATTGAATTTCTTGTCTGCACTCTCAATATCCATAAGTGCGGAAAGTCTACTCCCTTTTATAAGCCCCATCTTTTCTGCCCTGTCACAAATTTCTCCGTATTTTAACACTTTCTTCTTTCTTCTTTCTTCTACCATACCGTTTCCCTTTCTTTCATCTTTGTAATTATATTTCTGTTTCTCGTTTATACAATACCTTTTTCCCATAGGAAATCTTACTTATCTTTTTACAATCCAATAACTCTTTTCCATCACAATCCCACTTAGATTCTCCCGCATCCAATGTATTTAAGATTTGTTTTCCATGATTGATAGTATCAAAAGAAAAACTGTCAAAGTAATCATCTCCAATCAATTTTCGTTGTAACGTTTTGGCATCAATCTTTCCTATGGCTTTTTTACCGTTTGTTTTAAACTCCACAGTAAACATTTTCGCTTCTACACTTCTGATAGCATCAGCTATCTTTAATTCATATAACTCTACTCCTTTTTGATTTTTAACAAATTCTTTAAGTTGTACATCATACGCTTTTTCTTTTAACCAAAAAGTCTTATCAGCATTTAATCTGTTCTCCGCTTCCACTTCTAAGTCCATTTTTCCGCATAAAGAATCTGCTATTTCCTGCTCTGTAAATTTTGAATGTATTTCCCTTGGCTTTACACATGATTTTTTAGAAAGAAGAATTTCTCTTGCTTCTTTTTTACATCTTGCGACATCGTTTTTCTCGATTTTACAAACAGCCAATGCATCATAAAATCTTCTAAAAATAACTGATTGCAGAAACTCATTTTTTTCTCTTACAAAACTCGAAAATTTCATCACTCCTTTCGGCAGATTTTCCTCTCTCGTGATTCTAAATGTATATTCATCTATTATATAGGTCGTTCCATTACTTTTAATTGCAACTAATTTCATAGTTTGAGAAATATCACTGTCACAATCATTGTCTTTATAAGAGTTTTTCATATAAATATATTTTGCATTGACAATTGTACATTGAACAAAAAAGAAGTTTTCATTCCTATCTTTCACTGAAAAACTTTCTTCGCTTAAAATTTCCTCTGCAAATTTATCAATTAATCTTTTTTCTTTTGTTCTCATGTTTTTTTCTTTCTCCCCGCAGCCGATAGGTCAGCATATATTATTTTTCAATAATGACATAATCATCTTCCAGCATATAGCCATCTTCTGTTTCACAAAAGAAAATTTCCTCTTTTTCCGAATGGCTTGAATTAAAATCAGAAATCATATCAAACACTTCTAAGTAGCTATCCCATGTATAGTTATCAACCCATGTCAACATTATTTCCCATGCTTTTTCTATTACTTCTTTTCTTGTCATTTTCATTTCCTCGCTTTCGTTTGTCTGTGAATAATTAAGCCATTTTTGAGCATGTCAAAAAACCATTCAGAAAAATCTTTATATTCTGTTTTGTCGATGATATTTAGATAGACTTCTTTTAATTGATTTTCTGTGAATGTTTTATCCATAATGTTTGGGAGTGATTCTCGGCTATCTTCTGAAAAGTAATATTTGTTCATCATTGTTTCACGTCTCCTTTCTATTGTTTATTCTCTTTTTAGTCTCATTTATACAAGCCATATGCGAAAACATTAGAAATAAAGTTGTTTCTACTACTTTCGTACTCGGTACTAGCTTTCTGATTTTGCCCGAAACAGATCTTTTTTTTGCTTGTTCTCTATGACTTGCATAATCAAACTAAAAATGAGAGTTGCGCTTTCATCGGGTTAGTTGGCGCTCCCACCGCTCCGGCTCTCTCGTTCCGGCTTATTTGTTTTCAGTACTCTTTATAATACTTTAGGAAGTTACCGGCTTTTTAACACTCCTTAAAGTGAACCGGTTTCGCTCATTATGTTTGCTCCCTGCCTGCATTTTCTACCCCGTTCTACGTAGGCTGACGGCTTTTAACTTTTTCGGTTGTTCTCATACCGTGTATAATCTGTTTTAAAAAGGAGATATACAAGCTCCTTCATGTCAGCACAACTATGAGGCATTGCTGATCTTGAGCCTTTCGGAAGTGTTAGCCGTTCCGATGCTTTTGCAATTCCTAGTTATTTTTGTGTGTACTCCTTGCCACCGGCACACGTCTTTCACATTGTTTTTCTTCCTGGAAAATCTTAATGCGGAAGTATTGCACTTGATAGGACTTATTCTTGTCGTGCCTATACAAGGTTTTAATTTTTGTTATTCCGTCCTATAATTGAAAAGGACTTGCCGACTTGACAAGTCCTGATTTACAAGTTACAATAATTTATGAGTTGTCGTGTATATATTCTTTTGCTTCTTGTTCCGTTGGACACTTTACAAGTTGCTTGTGATCGGAATTGTACACGACTGTTTCATTGTCGTATGTTATATAGTACATACGTTTTCACCTCCTTTCTTTTGGAAGTGAAAAATTATTTTTTAATTTGTTTATTTCTAAAGTCATTATGACTTTCTGCGGATGTATCACTTTCTTTCCATTATGTGATGTTTAAGCCGTTCCGCAGTACGCTGTTCCTTTGCTGGATTCTCTCAGCGGGGAGTATATAAACTGCACAATCAAACAATAATAAATTTTATTCCTGTCTGTATCTACAATATATACCCTTATCAACTACCCCAGCCACCTCTTTCTGGCAGGCAACCTTGAAACTAATCATATCTAAAATACTTTTGTTTAACCTATATTCTTTACTCGTAGTTACTCCCTACCCTCTTAGCTCATGTCCTCGCTGTTCCGAAAATATCTATTGCAGAATATTTCAGAAAACAGTTACCCGAATTACTCTCAGGAGTCTTGCTTTCAATCTTATAAAATAATTTTTAAAAGGAATTTTTCACAAGAATTTGTGAAACACGACTTGAAAAGTGAATACTAAAATGTTAGAATATATATAATCACTTTGCAAGAAGTGTGTTTTGTTGAGCAGTTGTTTTGGTTGGTAGCCTTGTGACAACTGCTCTTTTGTTTTCCTTTTGTGATTATATAATATCATATGTTTTTATGTTTGTCAATCGTTTTTTGATTATTTTATTAATCTTTTTCGATTATTATTTTTGCTTTATATCCTAATGGGTTTATGATGTCGTTTGTTTCGTCTAAAGATAAATTTTTTTTATTTATTTTTCGATTCAAATTTTGATTTACAATACCCATTTTTTCAGCAAGCACTATTTTTTTTATGCCTGACTCTTTAATTAAATTATTGATTTTATTGGATAACTCAGCATTATTATTTATATCCACTATATCACCTCCTGTTAGGCTATATTATACAATATACTATGATAAAAAACAAATGTTCTGAATGGTATATTTTGTCAATTTATGTTACCATAAAAGAAAAAGGATTTTATATCATGGGCAATTATAGAATACAGACACAAGATTTTTATTTCGGCGCTTGTATGTTTTCTTTTTTTAAACATAATTCTGATACAACACCTTCTATAATAGAAAGTACCGATGAAATTCAGGTTATCAAAATGACAACTAATACAAGCGAAGACTTTTATATTATAATGAAATACACGAAAAACTGTCAAAATAGGAAAACCATTTATAAAAGTTGGACTTTCCCAATCACAGACAAAGACAGAGAAATGATAAAAAAATATCATGATATTTGTGAAAATATATATTTCTTTTTTGTCTGTGGTGAATCGTCAATTTCAGGCAAACCTAAAAAATTAGAAAACGGCGATTTTTATGTTGAAGAAATAAAATCCGGTGAAATTGCTATATATCGCTATTGCGACTACTTAAAAGTAAAAAATAAAACAAATATAACAATAAACATATATAAAAGCCGAGAACATTATTTTAGTTTACACACTGAAAAATCTCGTGACAACATTATAAAATCAAAACGTAATAACATCGAAAAGAAAATCTCAGACATTGTTATTATATGATCTAACATTTCACTATTCACTTTTCAAAGTGCAAATTCCTTTTGTAGTTGGGTATCGCTCAGCCAGAATTGACTTTGCTTTTCAGATATGCTACACTTTAGATGCTTAAATTATTATGTATCGTGCAGTAAATCTGTACACCCTATGCAAGTTTTACGGCTGACACTTTGTTTGCAATCTCATTTGTTATCTGTGTATCTGTCGTTTAACTTGATTATATCTTATCACTTTTATTTATGTTTGTAAATAGTTTTATTTATATATTTATTGTTTTAGTACATATTTATAATCAAACACGCTATTGTATTGCTTTATTTTAGTAAATATGTATAATTATATTTATAAACAAAATATGGTATAATAAAAGACTTTAAAAGAAATGAGGTATAATCCATGTTAGAATATAAAAATACAGAACAGTTTTTAAGTGATTATAGAAGTTATTTGATCGAAAAGGGAATCACTAATACTCACGTTGCGCGGAAAATAGGAATATCTCCTCAGCAATTACAAAATGTTTTTAAAAAAAAGGAATTAACTGTCAGTGATGTAATAAAGCTATGTAATGCGATTGATTATAATTGTAAAATTATGATTGAGTAAGTAATGTTAGATGTATAAAGTTTTTTGACCGCATATAATAAGTAGTAACACGGTTTATGAGTGTGTAGCTTTTATTTGATTGTGATCTATGGTATAATTATCTGTAATAATAAGTAAAGGATTTATAGATAGTATGTTTAGATATAAAATAGATATATTAAAAGCACTCGCAGATCGTGGATATAATGCTACTAAAATACGCAAAGATAAGATTATGAGCCAGGCTACCATGCAAAACATACGGCAAGGTAAAGGTATTACTACAGATACAATCAATACGATCTGTCTTATTTTAAGATGTCAACCGTCGGATATAATCGAGATTATACCGACGGAAGAGGAAAAGATAAAATACTTCTGACACTAATTTTAGTGCTTGACTTTGCACTGTTTTTAGTGTTATTATAATTATAGTCAGTAATGACAACAATATTGAGAAAGGATGATTGTATTTGATTGATATCGAAGTTTTGAAAAGGTTAAATGTGCCTAATAAGATAGTTTTAACAAGACATGCGAAAGAAAGACTAATAGAAAGAAATATTACTATCACGGACATTATAAATGGTATTGAGACAGGAGAAGTCATAAAACAGTATGAAGATGACAAACCTTTGCCCAGTTGTTTGATACTAGGATTTTCGGTAAATAATAAATATATTCATATTGTGGTTAGTCACGATTGTGATTACATTTATTTGATAACAGCATACTATCCTAATACAGATCAGTGGGAAAGTGATTTTAAGACCAGAAAGGTGTGATATTATATGTTATGTATTGAATGCGGCGCAGTCGCTGAAAAGGGATATACAACAGACGTTACGGATTTAGGAAACTGTCTTGTTATTATCAGAAATGTACCATGTTATAAATGTACAGAATGCAATGAGATTATTTATACCGGTGACGTTGTACAGGAAATAGAAAAGATTGTTAATATGGCTAAACAATGTTTACAAGAGGTGTCAATTATCGATTATAACAATTATAAACAAGTAGCATAAGTATGATAGCGGTGCTGATATGGCGTCGCTATTTTTTGTATGTTATCGTGTCAGTGTGTATGTTAGTGTATATTAACTTGTGTTATGACTGTATAGTTATAGTATGTTATATGATACACATGTAATACTTGTGTAATAATAGTGAGTATAGTTGTGTGTTTGTGTGGACTGCATCACGTTGTTGTGTAGGATGTTTAGGTAAACTAAACTAGGAATTATTACTTTTATTAGTGTAGTATTGTTTTGTGTATTGTTTTGATGTATATTTATACACAAATTATTGCATAGTTATACACATGATGTGGATAAGTTTGATTTTAAAAAATGGTATAAAAGTGGTGATGTGGTACTCATTTGTAGGTTGTTTTGGATTGCAAGTGGGGAATATGTGTTTGTTTTTGTTTGATTTTGTGTGTCTAGTGGGAAATTTTGTTTTGAGGTAAGTTTTAAGGCAAAAAGTTATCCACATATTATTTTGAGTTATCCACATTATGTTGATAACTTTTTTATTATTAAAAATTTTCACCAAAAATCCGAACTTGTCCAGAAATCCATGAATTTGAGTCTAAAATCCCACCTGATGCAATGTTTCATTGCTACGTAAAAGACACACACAAAAATCAACAGATTGTCCATAAAATCTCTATATACCGCCCCCTGTTTTCAGATCTTTACAATCAAAACTTTTGCACTTTTCATCAATGTGCCAAAAGTCCCTAAAGCAACATAATAGTGTAGTATTATGCCACTCCATAATAGGGGCGGTATTAAACATTTTTGACGTATGTTATGCATCAAATATAGCAGGTATGGGTTCTATCCACACCTCACTACCAAAATTTCGACCTCCGATTTCCACACCAAAATTTTCATCTTCCACTTCAAAAATCCAAAAAATTACCTAAAAATACTTCGGGAACTCTCTCGACCAACAAAGCATAAACACTGCATTTCTACCATTCTAAACAGTCCAAAAATAACCAAAATCCACCACAATATCCATTCAAACCCCAAACAAACTCTTACCGTTACTGCATTTTCCCGAACTTAACTTATATTCCAAAAAATTACATATAAAACACACTATCAAAATCCAGAAAACCACGTCACCTTACCCCTAAGTGTACCCACATAAATGTAAACGCAAAATAGCGAGTACCTGTTCAAAATCATCCGATGTGAGATAATAGACTCATCACTACAAAGTCTAAATA
>ENA-OQIH01001069-OQIH01001069.1-human-gut-metagenome-genome-assembly--contig:-NODE-1069-length-13709-cov-4.065361_pt1 | contig 13709 bp, 17 predicted proteins | sample MGYA00242575_ERZ504740 | MGnify/ENA primary metagenome ERZ504740 (study PRJEB26092, sample SAMD00036192) | human gut metagenome | host: Homo sapiens | study: EMG produced TPA metagenomics assembly of...
TTTTTGTACGCCGCCGCCCGCCATCGAGCAGAGTTTTACACCTAATTGGGGATAAAACAGCTCATGGCGGGCGGCGGCATCATCGTCATTGGCACCACGCTGATCCCTCTGCTGTCTGGCCTGTTTTAAGGTAGGCGCTTATGGATTTTCTCACCGACTGGCTCACAAACTGGCTCAAAGAGCTTCTGATTGGCGGCATCATGGGGAACCTCGAAGGTCTTTTTGATACCGTCAATACCCAAGTCGGAGAGATTTCGGCACAGGTAGGGACTACCCCGGCGGCGTGGCACGCCGGGGTTTTCTCCCTGATCCGACAGCTTTCCGAAACGGTGATCCTGCCGATTGCCGGAATGGTGCTGACCTTTGTTGCCACTTATGAGCTCATACAGATGCTTTTGGAAAAGAACAATATGCACGAAGTTGACGTTGCGAACCTCTATAAATTGCTGACCCCGGAGCAGATTGCTGCGGAGGAGCGGCGCTGGCTGTTTGATGCCCCCATCGCGGAGCTTGCAGAAGTCAAGGGCGTTAGCATTGACGAGGCGGTAAAAATGCGGACGGATGCCGTCTTGCAGGAGGCGGTTGTTCCGATCACGGTATCTGTCCGTCCGATTGAGCCGCAGGGTAAACTGATCGGCTTCGCCAGCGTCAACTTTGGCGGTGTGGTCATCGACGATTTTAAGGTTGTGGACGGAAAAAACGGGATTTTCCTCGGTGCTCCCTCTAAGCCCGATCCCGCCAGCCGGACAGGATACCGGGCTACGGTTCGGATTCCTGACCGCGCCACACAGGAACGGATTAACGCGGCTGGTGTGGAGGCGTATCATGCGGCAGTGGAACAGCTTGTTGCACGGGCCCAGGCGTTACGGCCTGCCCCGATCAAGGAGCAGATGGCCGAGGCCGCTAAACAGGCAGGAAAGGAAAATGCCGCCCGGCCTGCGCCTACCAAGGCAAAGGAGGCCCGCAATGACCGATAGCCGCACTTTGGGACAAAGTGTCCCGAAGGAGGGCTTGTTTCTCATGGATGGCATCGAGGGCCTGCGGTCTTTGCCAAAACATAGCGTGGATATGCTGCTGACCGATCCGCCCTACGGCACAACCCGGAATTATTGGGATGTGCCCCTGCCGCTCCCAGAACTGTGGGAGGCGGTGAAATGGGCGGTCAAGCCGAATGGCGCGGTGCTGTTCTTCGCACAATGCCCCTTTGACAAGGTGCTGGGCGCATGTGCTGGCCCGGCTGAACGCTGAACGGGCGGAACTGGCAAACGGTGTAAAGAGTGAGCATCCCGCATTGGTGGCCTTTACAAAACATCAAAATATCGACCAGCTTTCCCGGGAACTTCTCGTTGAGCTGATCGACCATATCAAGGTTTATGAGAATGGAAACATTAGTGTGAGATTTAAGTTTGCGGATGAATTTAGACGCATAGCAGAATACATTGAAATCAACACCACAAAACCCGCAGTAGCGGGCTAACCCCCGCTACATACCCCTTTGACAGTGTGTTTTCCTAATAGGAGCTAATCATATGACGTTGTTGTATCATCTGGCATAAAATACTTGAAGTGAGTGTATTTCGGATACTTGCGAAGTCAGCAACCCAAAGGGAAATTCCTATTCGAAGGAGTCCTCTTTTTTATTATACACAACAGAAGGTAAGTACAATTTTTGAGTTTTTGATTTATTGGGGCGTTCATTGCTGAACATAACCATCTTAGTCAAGTACATTTCGACTCTTTTCGGTGGCCGTTTAACCCATTCAAGCACACTGTCTATCCCGGTTTATCACGCGGTTCATGTACCAAACCGTGTACCAAATGCCGAAAGCGTGATAGAATAATACATAATCTGATGAAACGGTAATTTACGGTGTATCGCAGTATCGCTCCAATGACGAATTAAGATATAACCATAAAATGAGTGAATCGTGCAAGTCCCCACAATGAAGCCCATTGACCAGTAATTTATCGAAAATATTTCGTTAATACGTCAAACGAAAAATGCGAAATATGTAAGAATAGCTGTGTCACCCTCGATTTGACATCAATTTGACAGCATATCCATGGAGAATCACGGTTCGTTATGAAGCGTGATGAATGTCAGCAGAAATACGAACTGGGGTTTGCATAAACCTTTAGAGCACTTCTTAGAGAAATCTAAGAGGTGCTCTTTTTTTTATCCCGGTATACGGCTTCTGTCATCAAATTTGAGGATGCTTTTATGAAAAACGATTACAAACCCATCAAGCCAATGAAAGAGGTACCAGAGCAGCTTCGTAAGCTGCGGCGGCAGTTCTTGCGGTATCAACAGGCAGAAATCGTGTACAGTTTGTCGCACAAGAAATTGTTTGAACTCGCCAGCGATGCCGGTGCTATCTACCGCTTTGACAGTACCGTGCTCATTATCCGGGATATTTTTGATGCCTACTTGGAACGCTTTCATGAGCCTGCCAGAAAAATCACTGCTGAGGAGGTTGAGGACGAGTGAGTGGAACTATCTGGATGTTCTCGGATCAAATTGATGATGAAGATATAGACTTTATGCATCGTGAATTTGTGACTTATAATATAGCGAGCATCTACTATGGGCTGGGGATGAAACCTGTTATCCGTATGTCGCATGAATGTGGGACAATCTACAAAATCGGACGAAAGGTCCTGATTCGCAGAAGCATCTTTGAGGAATACCTGCGTTTCCGGAGAAAGTCTGATGCGTAACTTGGTATAAAGTTATACCACAGAGTTGGGACTCTCAATAATATACAATTCGTTTTAGCTTACAAAATGTATTTTGCGGGCTTGTTAAACTGCACCCTTTTTTAGGCAGGAGAAGTGAGATGCAATACGAATATTTTTACGGCGCTCAAGCCGAGCAGTTCTCTTTTTACCGCATACCCAAAGCGCTATTTACAGAGCCGAACTTCAGGGAGCTGTCCACCGATGCCAAGGTACTGTATGGAATTCTGCTGGATCGAATGAGTTTGTCGCTGAAAAATCAATGGTTAGATGCACAGAACAAGGTTTACATTATCTTCACCGTGGAGGAAATCATGGATGCACTGAACTGTGCCAACCAGAAAGCCACGCGCCTGATGGTGGAACTGGAAAAGCAGGCAGGGCTTATCGAGCGCAAGCGACAGGGGCTTGGTAGACCGAATTTGATTTATGTAAAAAACTTCGCAGCAACGATAAATGATAAGAGCTGTGAAAAAGGTGATTCTTGATATGTGATTTTCACACTTCTGGATTCTTGAAAATCACACGGAACTAATACTGATAATAATTAGACTGATTATAGTGATACTGAGAATATAAATTACAGTTAGGAAAACAGAATAAGGTGGTAGAGTATGCCCGGTGTAACAGAGCAGGAAATCGCCCAAGCGAAGCAGATGAATCTGTACCAATATATGCAGCTGTGCGAGCCGGACAACTTCAAACCGGAAGGACCCGGACAGTTCCGCCACAAAGGGCACAGTTCGTTGACCTTCGCAGAGGATGGTTCGTGGACGTACTTCAAAACGAAAGCTACCGGTCGCACCGCGCTGAACTATCTCATAGCGGTTGAAGGCGTTTCGTTTGTAGAAGCGGTGCGGGAAATCAATCGGATACAGGGCGGTGTCCGTCCTTCTTTCCAACCTGTAAAAGCACCCCCACCCCCTGCCGAGAAGAAACCGGCAAAGGAATTCAGGCTGCCGAAGCCAGATAAGAACAACTACGCTGCTACTGCCTATCTTCGCAAGCGCTGCATTCACCCCAATGTGCTGACGGTCTGCAAGCAAAAGAGAATCCTGTATCAGACGAGCTTCAAGGACCATCCGAACTGCGTATTTGTCGGGCGCGATGGAAATGGAGAGGCCAAGGGCGGCAGCTTGCGCGGTTGTTCGCAAATCCAGTTTCGCCGCGATATTCCCGGCAGTAAAAAGATATATCCGTTTTACATCGAAGCTGCTGCCACTGCCGACGCGGTGGAAGTGTACGAAGCGCCCATAGATGCCATGTCGGGTGCCTCGCTGAAAATTATGCAGCACACTGGAAATTGGCGCGGTGTTCACTATCTGGCGCTGGGCGGTACGGATTACGCTGCACTGGATGCGTTTCTTACATACTACCCGAACATAATCCACATTGTCCTGTGCCTTGATAATGACGAAGCCGGTAGAACCAGAACGCAGGACATTATCAAGCACTTGGAGGGCAGCGGCAAAACCGTGGAAGACCGCCCGCCGACTATCGGCAAGGACTATAACGACACGCTGGTGCAGGTTGCGCAGGAATACCAAAAGCACTGTATCAGCTTGGATGATATTTTGCAGGCGGAAACCAGATGAAAACTATTGCTATCGCAAATCAGGAGGGCGGTACGGGTTATGAAAAGCTACACATTATGCAAAGTAGGTGAAAGAAAAACTTATAAATAAAGAATTCTTTGGTTGATTTACTTTTCATAATCCATCACGATTTAAGTGTATTTTTATCAAAGCACTTAAGGAGGAACACAAGGTGGAAAATTTAACTTTGCAGCAACTAATCAATCAAACCAAGGAGGCTCTCATTGAAGCTGGTGCATCCAACTATTACCAAAACGTATTTAAAACTCTTTCAAAGCAACTTTTACTCTACGCAAAAGAACATGACGCGGAATCTTTTAGTATGGATTTTGGATTGCAGTTCTTAGAAGACCATTATTCCATGTCATCTAAAATCGAACAGAAGAAATGGTGTGCAACCTATTCCCGTTGTATTAATGCCTTAGCAGAATACCAACATTCAGGAAATGTTACTCTATATCTTGTTATGGATAAAAGAGTATACACTTTTCCTGACAGTTTCAAAGACAGTGCTGAAGCCTACCTCTCGCATCGAGAGAAAACAGGAATTACCCAAAAATCAAATAAAGTTTTCAGTTTGTATCTAGAAAGATTTTTTATGTTTTTGAAAAAGAAGAACATATCTTCTCTGGATGCCCTGTCTCTTAAAGATGTTTTGGATTTCATGGCATCACTAAGCTGCTATGAAAAGCCAACCATAAATCATACAATGCGGGCGGTTCGATATTATCTGAAATACTGCTATGAGAATGGTTTTATGAATACGGAGATGTTCTCAAAGCTTCCCAATCCCCATTACAACAGGCAAAGCCGTTTACCTTCATCGTATACTGCAAACGAAGTAAAAAACTTCTTAATTCGATTGATCTTGGAAACCCTTGTGGAATCCGTGATTATGCAATCATTCTTCTGATTGCAAGACTCGGGCTGCGCAGCAGTGATGTGGCCAATCTCAGATTTTCCAATATCGATTGGGAAAAAGAGAGTATCCGTTTAACTCAGGTAAAAACAGGAAATCCGTTGGAACTTCCTCTGCTTGAAGATGTGGGTGAAGCAATCATCAATTATCTGAAGAACGCAAGACCAAAAACTGATTCAGATTATGTTTTTGTGAGGCAAGTTCCGCCGTATACGAATTTTAATCCGGGTGCAGTCGGTGCCCTTGTAAGAGTTCATCTCCAAAAATCAGGGATTCATCTTGAAGGGAAAAAGAAAGGTTTCCATACGCTTCGTCACAGCCTTGCAAGTCGTCTGTTAGAGCATGAGATCCCTCTTCCGGTCATTTCAGAAATCCTGGGACATACAACTACCGAAACCACGATGACATACCTTCGTATTGATATCACCGAACTCAGAAAGTGTGCATTGGAGGTGGCAATCTAACATGACAAGAATCAGAAAATCACCAACAATGACAGGAGCATTTGCTGAGGTCGCTCAGGAATTCATTCAATACAAAAGAAGTGCCGGTTTTAAATACGCAGATGAACCGAAATGCTTATCACGATTTTGCCGTTTCAGTGAAGAACTGGGTATCACAGAAATAGAAATATCCCGTTCTCTTGCAGAAAAATGGACTGTACAAAGAGAAAGTGAATCCGAAAAAAGCCGTTCACACCGTATTACCTGTATAAGACAGTTTGCTATCTACCTGAATAATCTTGGCTATGATGCTTATATAGTACCAGAAGTAAAAGGCTTGGATCATAATTCATTTGTTCCTTATATATTTACACATGAACAGATAGTATCTGTGATAAAAGCAGCTGATGAAACAGAACCTCGGGAGGTTGCAAGAAACATGCATCTGGCGCTACCTGTGATATTTCGTATTCTCTATGGCTGTGGACTTCGTGTATCTGAAGTTGTTGGTCTTCGCTATAAGGATGTAAATCTCGAAGATGGGATTCTTACAATCCGTGAAGCCAAAACTGACCGTGACCGATATATCCCATTATCAGACTCTGTAAAAGAAGCTTGTATATCCTATGCAGATAAAACCTGGTGGGAAAAAGACAGTGACTTTTTCTTTCCTGCCACTGACAAGACCATGATCAGTCCTATGACTGTATATCAAAGATATCGTAGATATCTGGAAGTTGCAGGTATTTCACATGGTGGAAAAGGGCAAGGACCTCGTCTGCATGATATTCGTCACACATTTGCAGTTCATGTTTTGCAAAAGTGGATCAAAGAAGATGCAAATCTGACTGCTATGCTCCCAATTCTCTCCACATATATGGGACATAAAACCGTACGCTCAACTGCACAGTATCTGCGGCTGACAGCCGAAGTTTACCCCGACTTGATGAAAAAAGTGGAAAAATCCTGTGCGTATGTCATCCCGGAGGTATGCCATGAAAAAAACTGATTTTGCACGATATCTGACGCAGTTCCTGTCAACATATCTTCCGGGGCAGGTTGGGAGTAAACGAAACACTCAGTTAGCATACAGAGATTCATTCTCTTTATTTTTAAGATACTGTAGAGATCAGGAGAATCTTTCACCTGAAAAGCTGACGATTGCCAAAATAGATCGAGAATTAATACTTCGTTTCCTTCAATGGCTAGAAGATGAGCGCAACTGCAAAGCAGCAACAAGAAATCAGCGTCTGGCAGCAATCCATTCATTTTTCAGTTTTTTAATGGTGGAAGAACCACAGTATATGCAGCAAAGTCAGAAAATTCTGGCTATCCCGATGAAAAAAACGGACAAGCCTCCTCTCATGTATCTTCCTCTGGATAGCATTAGAGGGCTGTTGGAACAACCTGACAGAACCACGATCCAAGGAAAACGAGATGCTGTGCTACTGTCACTTTTATACGACACAGGTGCAAGAGTTCAAGAACTTGTAGATTTAAAAGTGTGTGATATTGCTTTGAATGATACTGTTACCATCATATTGACTGGGAAAGGTGGTAAAAGCCGTATTGTTCCAGTCATGAAACCAACCGGAGAATTATTGAAACAATATATGGAAGGTTCTGGCTTGACTTCACCTGTATATGGTCACAATCCATTATTCACTAATCGTGGTAACAAACCGCTGACAAGAGCTGGTGTAACATATATTTTGAAAAAGTATGCAGCTCAGGCTCAGGCAATGGGAGTAAAAGACATCTCTGCTGAGATTACACCTCATTGGCTGAGACATAGCAAAGCAATGCATCTGCTTCAATCTGGTGTCAATCTTGTTTATATCAGAGATTTACTGGGTCATTCTGACATTTCAACAACTGAAATCTACGCACGAGCAGATGAAAAGATGAAACGGAAAGCTTTGATGGAGGCTTACAGCAGCCCGGCATCTGACGAATTACCGACATGGAAAAAGGACAAAGACCTTCTCGATTGGTTGAAGTCGCTGTAAGGAGTATTTCCGAATTATGCAAAGTCTGAAGAGCCCATATATTTTATATAATCAACAAAGTATGGGCTCCACTTTGCATAATAACTTACTTTTCATAACCAACGTTATGTGAAGCTTCACATAACGTTGGCAAAACGACTACCGTGTATAACCTGGGCATTGCCCTTACCCAGCAGGGCTACCGCGTCCTCATGGTAGACTTCGATCCGCAGGGCAACCTGTCCTGCTACTGCGGTATCCCACCTGAGCGGGACCTTGAACAGACAATCACAGAGCTGCTGATGAAGGTTGCATATGAAAAGCCCCTCTCCCACAGAGAGTGCGTTTATCAGAGCAGGCGCACGGATGACTCTGCACCACAGGTGGATTTCATTCCGTCCAATCTCCGGCTGGCCAGCTTTGAGCTGGCAATGGGCACCATGATGTGCCGCGAGGTGCTGCTGAAAACCTGTCTGGAGCAGTACAGCAGCCAGTATGATTACTGCATCATTGATTGCTCCCCCTCCGTGGGGCTTCTACTGACAAACGCGCTGTCCGCTGCCAACGAGGTCATCATCCCGATGCAGGCGCAGCCGTTCTCGGTAGTTGGCATGTCGCAGCTGACAAATTCGATTTCCAGCGTGCAGCGCAAAATCAACCCCGGACTGCATATCAGGGGCGTTTTGCTGACGATGACCCAGCATACGAAAGTCTCAGAGCATTATGCCCATGATGTCCGCGCCAAGTATGGGAGAACGCTCCGTGTATTTACTACGGAGATCCCCTATAACGTCAAAGTGCAGGAAAGTCAGGCGTTTGCAGCACCCACTATCCTGTACGAACCCAAAAGCAGCAGCGCAAGAGCATACGTTGAATTTACGCAGGAGGTATTAGGTCATGGCCGCGAAGAACAAGTTTATGAACGCGATGAAGATGCCCGCGATCGCTGATATATTTTCCTCAGAGGCAGAGCGCCAGCAGATGAGCGGCGACCTTGTTACGGAAGTGCCGCTTTCCGAGCTGCATCCTTTTGTCAATCACCCCTTTGAGGTTCGTGACGATGAAGATATGCAGGTCGTTTCTTATATCGTCATGGTGGAGGTGCTGCCTTTTCTGGGACTGGGCTTTATCCACCGTGACGGTTATCCGTTTGAAAAGCTCGTGAAAATTTACTGGGCATGGCACAGCGAAAATGCAGCGGTGCCGATCCGCCCCTATAAGGAGAGTCGAAATGTTCAAAAGAAAAGAACTCGCAGAAATTCCGAATGTGAAACCTATTGCCGCCGAGACGAAAAAGCAGCGCGCAAAGGAAGAAAAGCAGCGGTCAAAGCAGCTGCGCAGATCCGCAAAACAATCCGAAATGAATGCCGCGCAGAGCGCCCGCAGCATCAAGAAGCGCCGTGCACCTGAGAAGGCTGCGGACTGTCTGCAATACGAGCGTATGTACGAAAGCGGCATCTGTGAGGTGGAACCGGGGCTTTTTTCCATGACAATGGCATTCACGGATCCAAAACCTGTTCAAGCGCATGGGCAGCACTGTACGCAGGCTCTCCGGTATCGAGCGCCTGAACCTGCTGCATGGCATTACCCGCCCGGAAGAAGTCATGGCATTTTCTTATGATTGGCTGCTGGCAGAGGATTCCCTTACGACCAAGGATTTTATTGCGCCCAGCGGTTACAACTGGAAGCCGGAGCATGATGACTCCCGCGCTGTGTACAATGACCGCTACCAGTTTGGCGAGTATTATGGCAAGGTGCTGTATCTGCGGGATATTGCCCCGCAGATGAAAGACAATCTGCTTTCGCTGCTCAGTGACTTAGACTTTGATAATGCAATTTCCATTCATGTAGATGCAGTTGAGCAGCGCGAAGCCGTTGAGCAGGTTCAAAAACAGTTGGCTTATATGCAGAAAGAAAAGGGCGATGGCATGGTCAATGCTGTGCGCATGAACCTGCCCGCCTACATGGGTGTGCGATATGAGCTGACCAACCAGATCGAGGATGCCGAGAAGCTGCTGGATAACCTGCACAATTATAACCAAAAGATTTTCAAGGTCTGCATCCTGATCCACACCTATGGCCGCAACAATGCCGAACTGGACGAGCGTGTGCAGCAAATCTGCAATACTGTGCAGCAGCAGACGTGCCGGTTCAGCCCTATCCCGTTTGAGCAGTGCGCTGCCATGAACAGCGTTTTACCACTTGGAAAGAAATGGCTGGCGCTGGAGCGCACGCTCTTGACGGTGAATACCGCTATCTATGTGCCGTTTACTACGCAGGAACTGTTCCAACCCGGTGGACTGTATGAGGGCACCAACGCCCGCAGTAAAAATCTGATTATGGTCAACCGAAAACTGCTGCCTGCCCCGGCTGGTATGGTGCTGGGCATGACCGGCTTCGGCAAATCCTTTGCTGTTATGCAGATGATGGCAGGTATCATGCTGCGCTGGCCTGAGGACGATCTGGTCATCATCGACCCGGAAAATGAATATGCGCGGCTGGTCGAGGCTTTTGGCGGTGAAGTGATTGAAATCTCGGCATCGAGCAAATCTCATATCAATCCGATAGATATTTCAGAAGATTACGGCGATGAAGGTAATCCTATCCAGCTGAAAAGCCAGTTCCTGCGGGATTTCTGCCAACTGGTTTTGAACAGCAAAGAGCTGAGCGCCCAAGAGTGCAGTCTTGTGGACCGCGCAGCGCTGATTACCTACCAGAAATATTTGCTGCATCCGGAGCGTGAGCAGATGCCCTCGCTGCATGATTTTTACAATAATTTGTCTTTGCAGGGTCCGCAGGCAAAAGCGCTTACGATGGCGTTGAGTATGTATGTGGATGGCACAATGGACCTGTTTGCCCACCAGACAAACGTGGATTTGCAGAACCACTGCATCTGTTTTAATACCGTGAAACTGGACAAGAGTATGCAGTCCATCGGCATGATGACGGTACTTGACCAGATTTGGAACCGCATCACCCGAAACCGCGTGCTGGGACGCCGCACTTGGATTTTCACCGATGAGTTCCAGCTCCTGCTGGGCAACAGCGCCTGCACGAACTACTACTTCGAGCTTTCCAGCCGTGCCCGTAAGTGGGGTGCCATCCTGAAACATTATGGACAAGAGCACAAAAGGCAGACCGAGAAACGGGCTGCTGACAACAAATAAAGGCTGAGTATCAAGCACCGGGAAAGTGCGGAATATTCAGCCTGTTTTGTTGTCAGGGGTTTCCAAAGGGGCTTGCCCCTTGGCACACGACTTTGCTCGCAAAGTGTAGTGTGTTATACGCTTTGTCTGCGTTGCCGTGAAAACGCCATTGCCGCCGGATAGGGCAAGGGCATTTGAAGCGGCAGGAAAACAGGCTTGGATTTGTGGGCGGGTGCTGCCACAAATGCGGGGCTGGTTTCAACAGCAGATAGGGCGTATATGAAAGTCCCCGTCCATCGTTCCCCGTAAAAGTTTGGACAGCTTGCCCCGATGTTGCCGCTTGTGGTCACGATGGTCAGAAGATTGCGGCGGCTCTCGTTTTCTCAAAATCTGAATGGGCGGAAAAGCCATTTTAGGGCTTTCCCGCCTTGATTATCCTTTAGCAAAGTCGGGCGGGACTGTCAACGGCGGCGCATGAAATGCACCGTTCATCTTGACCGTTGACTGGCTCGGCTGGCTTTGCTATCTCTCCGATAAACCTGAATTCATTTAATGTACTTATTTTTAGTGCATATAAAAGGTTATATCAAATTTTCCCGACTGCTTTGTGTTTTCATATATTTTAGTATCAAGTCCGCCAATTTCAAAACCGCAAGCCAAATAAAACAAGCACGCATTCAAATTGTTGTCCTGACCAACAGTATACAAACCTGCATACCCATTTGCTATGGCATATTGATAAGATGCCTTAATTAGCTGTTTACCAATACCTTTACCACGCATTTTGCATTTGACTTTCAAGTCGTATAAAAAAAGACAGGGATTGAATACAGGAGTCAATATTGCTAATCCAATACAATTCGCTCCCTCATATGCTCCGATAAAAACATAGTCTTTCATCTCATGATAATTGTAGTTTTCATCTGGGAATGTCATTTCTTCAATCTGTTCAGAAGGCAATAGTTTTTCTGTATGTTCCCATCTGTCTCCGTTATAGGTAATAACTATTCGTCCCCTAATGGGAAAAGGTTCGTTGGGAATATTTATATCTGCGGCGTGTTTTTCATCAATAAATCTAATTTCCACTCCTTACACCTCACTAAATCAAATTTTTCCGTTCTCTTACTTTCTCCCTCGCTGGGGCTTTGGATTTTTCAGCAAGTCCGACTTCTGTGCAATCTTTTTCAGCCACTTCCTTTCTTCCTCGGACAGCTTCTTGTAATTCAGTTTGAGCCGCTTACAGATAAACATCATCGCCGTCTGCTCCGGGTCGCTGCCCGGGCTGGCGGTTTCCTCGGCGGTCTGTAAGAAATCTTCCAGAGGATTGTCCTCCGGAACGCTGAAAAAATCGTCCTTGTGGGCTTCCCGCAGGTCGAGGGCTATCTTGTTTATGTCCTGCTGTATCACATAGCGGCAAAAGCTGTCGTCGTCAATATGGGCGGCGATAAGCTGCCTTAACTGCGGGTCAGTCAAGCCGGGATTGTGTTGTTTCATAATCGTTGCACTCACGGCGTCCACAATGGCGTTTGCACTCTGTACCTGTTTTCCCGCCACGCCGTTCACATAGATTTCAAGGTCGGCCATGAGCCGGGGAAAATCCGGGTGTGCCGCCAGTTCACACAAGAGAGAATTGTCCACCCGCCCGCTTTTCAGCAATTCAATCATATCGTCACTCAAACGCAGGTCTGCAAAATCGGTGTTTGGGTGATTTTTGGTTTCGGACAGCCCCAGCAGATAATCGGCGGTCACGCCGTAAAACTTTGCCAGCTTGATAATGGCATAGTGGCTGATGTCCTTGAAGTCCTCTGCTTCATAGCTTCCCAGCGCAGACTTGGAGAGGTGCGTCTGCTCCGCAAGCTGTTCCAGCGTCAAGCCACGCTCCACACGCAGGTCTTTTAGTCGTTCTTGAATAGTTAGGGCCATACTCTCCCCCCTCTGTCCTCTGTTCTAAAATATCATCCAATCTTACCACGACTTTTTGATTTCTCTTAATAAAGCAACCGTAATATCTTTGGCAATACTTGATGCTTTTGCACAGTTTTTGTCAAAATTATCAACTCCGCTGTGTTTTTCAGTATCGGTCACACACCGAATGGCGATAAACGGTATGTCATTTGCATAGCAGACATGAGCGATACTGGCAGTTTCCATGTCAACCGTCAAGGGAGCAAATTCATCGTTTATTTTTTGCCGGCTCTCATCGGTTATAAACGATTCTCCCGTTACCATACGGCCCCAAACTACCTTTCCAGAAGTTGATAGCTTGTCAACAGCAGACTTTGACATATCTATCAGCTTTGGGTCTGCCACAAAAAACACAGAATTCATCCACGGATGAAATTCCGTTAAAATGTCTGGCGCTACATCGTGGTAACAAACTTCTGTGGAGATAACTGTATCGAATATTTCAAGTTCTGGCTCCATACCGCCCGCTGTCCCTGAATTGATAATTATATCCACGCAAAATACATCTATCAAAAGCTGAGCGGCTATGGCGGCATTTACTTTGCACACGCCGGAAAACAGGGCGACAACTTCTACACTATCAATCTGTCCAGCATGGAATTTCAGCATAGCTTTTTCCGTTATCTTACAGTTGCTTATCAAGGGCAAAAATGGGGCGAGTTCTTCGTCACCCGCACATAAAATTCCGATTTTCATAGATTATTGTCCTCCTATGGCTTGAAAGCCAATTTTTATGTTTATTATACCACAATTCCGAGAGCGTGGAAATAGAGAGTTTTCCGGGCGGATTTCCTACCTTTCGGATATACGGGACGGGCGGTCATTTAGGTGTAGACTTATGGTAGTTCATCGATGGACAGCACCTTGAAAACAGAATGACCGTCCGAAAAGGAATACCCCGGCTGGGGAAGCACCGC
>ENA-OQIH01001070-OQIH01001070.1-human-gut-metagenome-genome-assembly--contig:-NODE-1070-length-13693-cov-3.186325_pt1 | contig 13693 bp, 6 predicted proteins | sample MGYA00242575_ERZ504740 | MGnify/ENA primary metagenome ERZ504740 (study PRJEB26092, sample SAMD00036192) | human gut metagenome | host: Homo sapiens | study: EMG produced TPA metagenomics assembly of...
ACACATTTACCATTTGCATTGTTGCCATATACCATAGCATAGCTTTTGCCGTCTTCAAAAAGTTTTTGCTCCATAACAAGACCCTTATTATCGTACTTATTAGCTATTGCTGATGTATCATTTGTAACCAATGTTACTCCACCTGTTTTACCATAAGTGTATTGAGCTTTAACCTTTTCTTTATTATTTGTAGTTGTGTATTCCTTAGATAATCTATTCATTCCGTCATAGGCATATTTGATTGTAACATTATTTCTATCGACTTTACTAATCAAATTGTCACAAAAATCATAGGTATATCGTTCAGTTTTTCCCATTGCATCAGTATAAGTAACAGGCTTATTATGACTATTGTAAGTATATTTTACTGTTCTAGTGCCATCTGCATAGGTTACAGAAGTATTATTACCTACTTTATCGTAAGTATACACATTAGTCCATCTTTTCTCACTCTGTTCAATTTTATTACCTAATTGAACACCTGATTGTTTAAGGTTATTCCTTTTGTCGTACTCGTATATCTTAGTATTATACTCTTCACCTTGCTTTCTAACAGATTCTGAAAGTACATTGTTATTATTATCATATGTATACTTTGTAATAGCATTCTGCATATTCCCAAAAGGAGTTTCTACCTGTATTTTTCTGTCATTGGCATCATATGCTATATCTGATTTATTACCCTTTGCATCTATAACAGATATATTTCTACCAAGAGAATCATAGGTATATGTTGTCGTATGGCCATTAGGGTCAGTCTGTTTTGTTACGTTACCGAATGAATCATATTCCATTGTATAACTCTTATTGAGATAGTCTGTAGCAGTAATATGATTTCCTAAATAATCATTAGTATAATTTGTAACTATACCATTTTTTATTTCCTGTACAACATAACCCATATTATCAACAGTTTTACCTGAATCAATATTTGAGCAATTATCATCACCTAAAACAGTTTTCTTTGTCTGACCGTTACTATAACTATAGGTTTCGCCATACATTTGTACCCCAGTTAAAGTATCTTTTATAGTCTTACTACTTATTCTATTTTTATAATCATAAGTATAGTCTGTCTTATTTTTATCCGGTACAATTTTTTCAGAAAGGTTCATACCCTCATCATATTCATATGTAGCAAGGTATTTGTTATAACTTAAATCATAGATACTTGACAATGCTCCAAGTGCATTATAATTATATCTTATGGCATTACCATTTTCATCAGTATACTGAGCTGTATTAGCTACATAATCATAGCTTACTGTTTTGTATGTATTATCTGGGTTAGTAGTTTTTACAACATTGCCCATATCATCATATGTATAAGAAGTTATATTTCCTTCACCATCTGTTTCAGATGTTACATTACCCATACTATCATAGTTCTTTTTAACAGTAATTTCTCCTGTAGTAGAAGAACCAACATAAGTATCATTATTTACATATGTATATGTTGTTGGTATATAATGAGTGCCATCTGTAAATGCTCTTTGCTCAATTACATCAAATATACCATTATACAAATACTGTGTTTGGGCTTTTAATTTACCATTTACAGTTACTTTAGATGCGGTAATAACACCATTATTATCATCTATATCATTTTTTTCAACTATTGTTGTAGATGAATTTTGTTTATAAGTCTTTGATTCTTGTATGTATACATTTTTAAAATTTTTATATTTATATTCTGTTAAACCTTCTTTGTCAAGGTCTTTTTCCTTTAAATATTCATATTCTCTACCCTTACAAGATAATGGACTATAATATCTTAACAATTTGCCACTATAGTTATCATAGTAATAATATTCTGCTTTTATGACACTATCATCATTTGTATATACCCAATTTGGATAAGGGCAAAGATGCTTTCCATCATTTTCTACATAATAATAGCCCATTTCAACAGTTTTTCTAACACCATTTGGAGTTGCTCCACTTACTATCTTCGTATTAAGATTGTGACTATCATAAGTATAAGTTGTATCCAATTTATTTTCTACTGTTCTTACAGTATAAGGATATGCACTTGATTCATTCTTTTTCTTATGTCCAGTGTAATTATTTTCACTATAAACATATTCAGTCTTATTATATTCTGTATTATCAGGTGTTGTATAATATTTTTTATCTATGCGTCTAATTTTATCAGCAGTATCCTCATTTCCGTATGTACCCTCACCATATACATAATTTGCAGTTGCACCTGTAGGGTAAGTTACCTTTGTAAGATTATAAGAATAAAATTTCCTAACGTCTTTTTTTGCCTTGTGTATAGTATCCGATTTAGCAGTATAGTAATAGGATGTAACCAAATCTTTACCATTTACATTTTCAGTTTTTTTGTCAAGATAATAAAATGCTCTATCGTCATAATAATTACAGCGATTAAAAGTATAAATAATTTGATGACCATTTGGTAAAGTTACTGTATAATTTTTAACAGTTCCTATTGCATTAGTGCTTGCTGTAATTGTTATTTGGCTACCATTCACATTAGTTATGGTAATGTCATCATTATTATAATTTATAGATATTTCATTATTAAATCGGTCTATTTTCTTTATAAGCAAGCCTTGTTTATTGAAAAATTCTCGTGTACCATCGCCATAAGTCAATACTGCCTTTGCTCCTTGTACAGTATTTTGATAGTCTTCCTGTAATCTTAAATCTTGAAAGGCATATCCATATATTCTATAAGCATGACTACCTGTCATATTTACTCTGCCAATGGAATATGTTCTACCGTCTTCAAGTATAATCTGACTAAAAATAACAACATTGTTATTACCATGAGGTTTGTTACCACCAGCTGTATTTGCAATTCTGCTAAAACCTAAATGCCATGCATATTCGCTAGGAATGTCCCATACAGAAACTGAAGACGCCTCCTCAAATCTATTACTAGAATCAAATTTTAAAGAAAGATTTGTGTCAAGTCCTTTTTTCCCTGGAATTGTTGCTATATTTTCAGTATACATCAATGCACCAGTAGAAAGACTTACATTATCATTTATACCGGAATCTGTATTAAACGGTCCTTTAAGTTTTGCACTATCTACCAAATTATCACTGTCGTCTTCTGTAGTAGTAGATGAACTAGTTGTTGAATATGTACTTAAAAGGCCTCTATCGGCTGCCAATTCATCTATTTCCTTAGCCAAACTAACTGCATTTGTATCATTTTTTTCAATATATTGATTTACTGCATCTTCATCAACAGCATATTTATCAGCAAGTTCTCTGGAATTAACAGGTACAAAAAGGTCATTACCCGGAACAACTTCTACTGCACTTTGACTTGTAACTGCATCAACCACATCATCAACTTTTTTCTCAATGACTGCTGACGCAAAAAATGCTTTTACGGCCGATTCCATATCAACACCACTTATAAGCATCTCCTGAAACTTTTCTTTTACAGACTCTTGTTCTATGTAATTACTATCCAAATTTGCTACTGCAAATTCTTCAGCAGACTTTTTAGCCTTTTTCAAAGAACCAAAATTTCTTATCATTTCAAAAGCTTGGTCTACATTTATTTCCATTTGCTGCATTATAACAGCTATGGATATAGAATGTCTTATGTCATAACCCCTATCACGAAGTTGTGACATAGTATCTTCTCTTACACCTAAATACATATTTAATCCATTCTTTTCATATCCATTTAGGTTTTCATACATTTGACCATCATTTAACAGCACCAATATACCATCAGGAATGTCATCTGTATTTATTTCGTCATCTTCCAGCTGACTTATATTAATCGTTACTTCTTCTGTTGTAGTTTCAGATATTTCTTCTATCCCTTCATTTTCTACAACTGACTCATCATCGTTCACAACTGATGAGCCACTTAAAACTTCATCATTTTTTTGTAGATTGTCTACAGAATCAACCACTGATTCAAATAGTTCCCCTGCCATTGTTAATGTACCACCAGACATACATTCTGTAGCCATAACAAAAGCAAGAACAAAGGCAATTCTTTTTAAAACACCTTTCATATTTTCGCCCCCTTATTCAGCCATAACTGCTTTAAGTTTAATTGAAGTAGTAGCAGTTTGTTTGGCTTTACATTCTATTGAAGCTATAATACCACTCCAATTTTTAATATCTTTATTTACCTTGAATTTTAAAACACCGTCTTTATTCTCCAAAATAGTGATTGCTCCATTATTTTGCAATACCGGTACAGTAATATTATACGCACCTTGGTCTTCATCAAATAATTTTGTAATATCTATAATACTATTATCATAATAAATTGTATAAACAAAATCTTTTATATTAGTTACATTTTCTATTGTATAAAAATACTTATAGACTTTGTTTTGTTCAACACTTATTTGTTTTGTAGCATCCGGAATTAAAATATTTCCATTTTCAATTGCAATTTTATATATGCTCACTCCGTTACTACTTGTATCATCGGTATAAACATACAATTTATCATAAGCTCCAACATAATCAAAGGTATATTCTTGAATTTCTTTATTTAAAGAATTTTTTCCAATTAAATAACCTGAAGCATTTGCAATAAATAAACTAGCATTTGTATTTTCTGAATTTGCTGTAATCTTTATTTTTCTAGCACATCTAGCTTTATCAGAGCCCCTACTATCAGATATATTGAAGGCTATTGTTCCTCCGTGATTAAAATAACTACCTCTTAATCTTAAGGCTTTAGAATATAAATTATTATTTATATTTTTTACAGCAATATTATAATGAGGAGCACTTGTTAATTCCAAATTATCTATAACTTCTGTGCCACTAACTGTATGAGCAACAAAATTTGTATTGTTTGAAAAATCCCAACTCTTATTTTCAACATAATTGTTTAACCTTGGTACAACTGTAATTCTATAAATTCTTATACCACTATCCAAAGAACGTAAACACATTCTTCCTCCATCACCATTATATTTTATTCTTTGAGTTGTTACAGTTGAAGATACTAATATATCTAGGGATTTTCCATCTTCATCCTTTAAATTTTCAGAATAATTTGTTGTAACAATCAGCTTTCTCTTACTGGCTGAATCACTTGTTCGAGCTGTTATATAAACATCTGAATTTGGAAAAACAGGGAAATCTATTTGTCGGCTTCCTGATTGACAATCCCCAACTAAATCTATTGCTCCAGTATTTCGAGCCATAGCATCATTATAGTTTATTGAAGGATTATATTTCATTACATTAGTTTCATCAGCAAATAAATTCATATTTTTATATGAAACATTTTTATTAATATCAAATTTTGTATTTCCGAATATTGATGAATCAAAATCCCATTCATACTTTTGACCTTCTGACAAAGCTATATGTTCTTTCGAATCATATTTATGTACATAAATTGCATAGGCTCTCATAGCTCCGTCTTTTGCATATAGACACAAAGTAGTTGGTGTTCCTGTATATTTAAACTTATATGTACCTACTTCATTTGCTGCTAGAGTTTGGCTTTTTCCAGTCTTTTCATCATACAGAACATAATGCCTAGTAACACTATCATCATTTGAACGCCCTAATATAAAAATCTCACTATCACCACTAACGTTAAATTTTACAGAACCCTTATCCTTTGTTCCATCTTTTGGAAAATAGGCATAACCATTAAAATATCTCCCACCAAATTCTCTTCTCATACCCAACTCTACTGATAATCCTGGCATAAGAGTTAGTCCATCTATAATTTTTTCAGTTTTTATGCTATCCGCAAAGTCTAAATTTCCATCTCCAAATAACCATTCTGATTCATTTTCTTTAACAAAATCAGAAAAAACATTTGTATCTGTTATATCTGCAAAAACAATATTAGTTCCTAAAAGTAAAAATAACAGATTAAAAATAATAAATATTTTTTTCATTTTACCCCTCCCAATAAATAATTTTACTAAATTTTAAGATATATTACTCTGAATTAATTGACTATCACCACTTTTCTAATTAAATTTTAATATATCTTTAATTATATTTTAACATTTTTAGAGTTTATAATCAACTTATTGTGTATATTTTTAGTAAAAATCACTAAAATTATAAATTCTTTATAAATTATTGATTAATATCTATTAGTTTTATTTCTTAAAAAAATAAAACTTTCTAAATAGATAAGCATCTATTTAGAAAGTTTACTTGATATTATCATATTAATTTATTTTTTCTTCAGTAAATTTATATTTATAAAAACTATTTCCACATAATAAAGATATAATTAGGCAATAAAAACTAAAATAAAAATAATCATTCATAAATACAAAATTAAAAACAAAGAAAACTATACCAAAAGTAGAAAATAGCATAAAATATATTAACCACACCTCTTTAATTAATTTATAGGATAATATATATTTTTCTTTTAGTATTTTTTTCAATACAAGATAAAATGGCAATTTATAAATAATAAATATACTCGCTATTACTATTAAGAATTTCAACAAATTTTCACTTGAAAATATTGCATCATTTTTTATTATCCTATTTACCATAAATATAAGTAAAATCGAAAGCATCATCAATAAAATTCTGCAAATATATTTAATTATCTTATTCAAAAAAATCACCCCTTTACACTAAAAGATTCTATACATATAAAAACATTTGCAAAGATTAACAACATTAAATCATATATTATTTTATATAAATTAACAGAACTATTTATCAGAACACTCTCTATAATGTCAAAAGATATACATATTTGCAATATAGTCAATATAAAAATATATAACCACGCCATAATTCTATTTGTATTGATTTTTAAAAATTTATAACCTAACATATGTACACACAGTAATATAAACGGAAAAAATGCAATTTTAAAAATTGAAATTATATCTGACATATCTCTAGCCATATATGAAATTACAGTTAAAATAATCATTTGCCATATAAATATTATATTAATTATATATTTTATAGAATAAACAAAAATATTTTTTAATACCATCTTACTATCATGTTTACTAATATTCAAAAAATCCCCAACCTTTCTTGACAACTACCCTCAACAATAATATCTATATCTTTTATATAACATTTTTTACTTATTAAGTCAATAGATATAATTCTATATATTATTTTTTAGTAAATTTAAATATATTTCTTTTAAAATACAGTATTATTTAGCAAAAAATATATTTAAATTTACTATGTTTTCAAATATGGATAATTAACTTCAATTATGGTATACTCATCATAGCCCTTTAAAAACAGGGTACAATAATATAGTTGATAGGAGTTCAAACATTATGATAAAAGTAAATTTTGTTTGCCATGGCAATATTTGTCGTTCACCAATGGCTGAATTTATATTAAAGAAAATGGCAAAGGACAGAGGTATAGACATTTCTGTATCATCATCTGCTACTAGCTACGAAGAAATAGGAAATGACATTCATCCAAGTACTAAAAGAGTTTTAACAGCTCACAGTATACCTTTTTCAAAAAGAGGTGCTACACATTTTGAAAAAGAAGATTATAAAAACAATGATTTTATACTTTGTATGGACAGCTACAATATTAAAAATTTAAAGCGAATTATTGGTGCTGATTCAGACAATAAGGTTCATTTACTTTTAGAATACGGCAAAAATACAAGAGATATTTCAGACCCTTGGTATACAGGAAACTTTGACTTGACATATGACGATATTGTTGAAGGCTGTGAGGGATTTTTAGATTATTTAGCAAATAACAATTTAATATAATTATTTTTTAACAAAAATATGTTTTTAGGTTAATTTTTGTTGTGTATAATGCCCTATGCTATTTTTTCTAATTGATAAATATTATGTTGTTAATTTTAAAGATAACAAAATAACATTTGTGAAAATATTATCAAAAAGTAAATTTGACTAAAAAATAACAATTGATTCTAAACGTATACAAAATATAATCTACTGGTAAAAATTGAAATTTAATGCTATAATATGAACCGTAGTATTTGTTAATTATTTATCAATCACTTAAAAAAACAAATTGTATATGAATGAAAGGAGTTAATTTACTCATGGCAAATTTAAGAAAATGTGCTGTAATTGGTTGTGGATTTGTTGGTTCAAGTTCTGCCTTTGCACTTATGGAAAGTGGACTTTTTAACGAATTAGTTTTAATAGATGTAAATAAGGAAAAAGCTGAAGGCGAAGCTATGGATATTAGCCACGGTCTTCCTTACGTAAGAAGAATGGATATTTATGCTGGCGACTATTCTGACTGTAAAGATGCTGGTATTATTATCATTACTGCCGGTGCTGGTCAGAAGCCTGGAGAAACAAGACTTGACCTTGTAAACAAGAATGTTGCAATTTTCAAGAGCATTATTCCTGAAATTGTAAAATACAACAAAGATGCTATTCTTCTTGTAGTAAGTAATCCTGTTGATATTTTAACTTATGTTACATTAAAGCTTTCAGGTTTCCCTAAGAACAGAGTAATTGGTAGTGGTACAGTTCTTGACTCTGCCAGATTAAAGTATCTTTTAGGCAAGCATCTTGATGTAAACCCAAAGAGTGTTCATGCTTATATCATTGGTGAACATGGCGATAGCGAGCTTGCTGTATGGTCAAGTGCTAACGTAAGCGGTATTCCTATTACTGACTTCTGTGAGCTTAGAGGCCACAAGACAAACCACAACGAAAATGAACAGGCATTATACGAAGAAGTAAAGAACAGTGCTTATGAAATAATCAAGAAAAAAGGTGCAACATACTATGGTATTGCCCTTTCTGTCAGAAGAATATGTGAAAGTATTGTTCACGATGAACACAGTATTCTTCCTGTAAGTTCTTATCACGAGGAAAGAATAAACTATGACCTTGAAGATATTTGTATGAGTGTTCCTGCTATTGTAGGTTCTAACGGTATTCAACAGGTATTAAAGATTAGACTTGACCACAATGAACAGAATGCTTTAAAGGCATCTGCTACAGAATTAAAGTCTATTCTTGACACATTAGATTTATAATATACAACAAAAGCGACTGACAAAAATCAGTCGCTTTATTTTTCACCAAATTGTTATTCTATTTTCCGGTTTAACGTACATTGCGTCACCTTCAGATATTCCATAAGTATCATAGAATTCCTGGAAGTTACTAAGTACAGTATTAACTCTTACCCCATAATTTGCGTGTTCGTCTTCACTTATCAAATATGCAAGGTATTTTCTTGTAGCCCCTCCGGCAAATGAACTGGCAAAAGAATTGAAGAAAGATTTGTAATCTGCGTTTTCAATAGTATTCATTATATCAAGAACGCATCTCATAGCACTTATATCAGCAACATTTTCATCTTCTGTTTTTGCACCTGAAGTGTATAAATCTGTTACCAAAGGCTTGCTATCGTATAATTTTACTACACTATCACACTTATCTTCAAATTTTTCTTTTTCTTTATCATTCCACCATGGCTTATTGTTACCATTTTCATCATAATCAGCACCACTAGCATCAAAAGCGTGAGAGATTTCATGAGCAATAATATAACCTATTGAGCCTAACTTCTTTTCTCTGCTATATGATGGGCTATAAATAGGGTCTTGTAATATACCTGTATAGATATTAATTGAATTTGTTCTTCTGACATATTCTGCATTACAATAAACTACTGAACCTGTTTCCCAATAAATTCTTGTATGAGGTTTATTCATTTTTGCTGCTTCACTAGCTGAAAGCTGTGAATACATTTTTTCAAAGTAAACAAATGAATTACCACCATTTTCAAGTGTTGGAAGTTTAAAGTCAACAAATATATCTGACCAATCCGGATTACCTACAGTAATAATCATATTATCAAGTTTCTTAATTGCCTCTTTCTTTGAAGCATCACTAAGCCAATCCAACTTGTTAATTCTATTTTTATACTGGTTAATAACTTCTTTAGCTATTGATGTAACATCTTCTTTTGCACCCTTTGGTAAATACTTTTCGCAGTAAATCTGGTCAAGATATGTACCCATATAGTGTTCTACAATGTCTTTTACATCTTCTTTCATTTCATCTTTTGAAACTATTTTATTTTTTCCATAATAAACATTGTAGTCTAAAGCTTCTGAATAAATATTTATAATATTAAACTTAGCTAAAGCCTTTAACTGGTCAATACGAGAATTATCTAAATATGAACCCCAAGCCTTTGTAGCTTCAAAATTAATTGTACAACAGTTAGAATCTGTTACATTAAATCCGAAACTCTTACATAAATCAGCAATATTAAGAGTCTTATAATATTTCTGAACTTCTGAAAGTTTAACCTGCTTTACATCCTTGCCGTCCATATAATCATCAAAAGAATTATTGTTATCTCTTGTCATTGCCTGTGCAACTTGTCTAGCAATAATATCATAATTTTTTGCATCTTTCTTTGCAGTTGCATCATCTTCGCCAGCATCTGTAAAATAGTCTACATAGTATTCCATAATCTTTTGGTTTACATCTGTAGTAGTTGCATATCTATACATATCAGCAATACTTTCATCAACACAAGGGCTAAGATAAATTGTAGATTTTGTAGAATCATTCAAATCAACATCATACGCAAAACCAATTAATGGATAATTATAAATATTGCAACTCTCCTTTAAGTAACTCAAAAGTTCATTAAGATTGTTTGCCTTATCAATGCCATCTAAATACTTTTTAATAGGTTCTGCTCCTCTGGCATTTCTTGCATCCATATCTATAAGGGATTTGTAGAAATCCTGCACCTGTCTTTCTTTTGTTCCCTCTGCATATGTACCCTTTACTATGTCATCAAGTATTTTATCATAGTTATTTTCATTTTTAGTCTGAGTATCTGACATTATAGATTTTTCATATTTTTCATCATCTTCATCTAATACCATAGAATCTAAATAACTTTTATTTTCTGTTGCATAGTAGTCATTTTTCAATTCCTGTCCATAGTATCTATGAAGATTTGTAAAGAAATCATTTAACATCTGACTATTCATACTAACAACTGTGCCCATACTGCTAGTTACCATTTGAGGAAGTAATCCAGCCTTATAAAGATTTGCATAATCTTTAGTGTATACATCTAACTTAGACATATCGTAATTAGGCTTGCTGTACAAATTATATCCTTTTGCTTCTGGCAACTTATTACACAAGTCGTTTAATAATTTAAAAGCATTTGCTACTGTAAGTGTATTACTATCGCTATAGCTTTTGAAAACATCCATATTAAGGTTATAACTTTCAGGACACTTGCTACATAAATCTCTAATATCCCCTACTGTAACAGTATCATTAATTATTACCTTTGCCGATGATGCTGCATGCTGAAGTGTATTACTACCAGCTGCAAATACATTAGTAGATAAGCCTGATACTGTCATAATTACTGATAACAGCAATGCTATTTTTCTTTTCATAAAAATCTCCCCTTTCCTGCTATAAGAACAGTATATCATAAAAGGAAATATTTAACAATATTTTATTATAATTCTGTACCTTTAAAAAATGTACCAATTTCTTTTCCATCCATAATATCAAATATCTTTTCTGGCTTAGAACCATGAGCAATTACCATATCTATACCCTTAGATGTTACCATTTCTGCTGCATCTAACTTTGAAACCATACCACCAGTACCTCTGTTAGAGCCAGAACCACTAGCCAAAGCTCTTATTTTATCATCAATTTTTTCTACTTTATGTATTATTTTTGCATCAGGATTATTTCTTGGGTCTTCACTATATAAACCATCAATATCAGATAACAAAATTAACTTAGACGCCTTTGTAAGAATAGCAACTATAGCTGACAATGTATCATTATCACTAAAGAGTTTCTTTTCATTTTCAATTTCAGTTGAAGATATAGAGTCATTTTCATTTACAATAGGTATTATATTATGCTCAATAAGAGTAAAGAATGTATTTCTTAAATTTTGTTTTTTTACCGGATTTTCAACATCATCACCACTTAAAAGAATTTGGCTTACCATTTTGCCATATTCTGAAAAGAATTTATCATAAAGGTGCATAAGTTCACACTGACCTACAGATGCTGCAGCCTGTTTTAATTTTAATTCCTTTGGCTTTTGTTGAAGTCCCATTTTATTTGCACCTACAGCTATAGCCCCTGAAGACACAAGAATAACCTCATAGCCCTCATTAGCAAGTCCAGACAATACCTGTGCAAGTTTATCCATAGTTCTGAAATTATTTTCACCAGTTTCTGTAGTTATTGTTGATGTTCCAACTTTTATTACAATTCTATTTTTTACAGTTTCCATTTTACATTCTCCTTTTCATTATTGTAGCTTAACATACAAACCATTGTATTTATACTAAAAAAGTCCTGAGCTTAACACTCAGGACGAATTATCGCGGTACCACCTAATTTTGGAAAAATCCACTCTCAACAGCACGAGAACTAAAGTCTGATGCCTTTCCCTATAACGGGGGATACCGTACTGACTTAGTTGGGTCAATAAGCTCAAAGGGAGGTTCAATGCCTTTCAATGAAGATTTTCACCAACCATCTTCTCTCTGAAAAATCCGGAACAAATACTAATCCTTATCTACGCCTTTAACTTATGGCTGAATTATATCACAATTTTTTAAACTAATCAAGAAAAATTTAAAAGCTAATTATTAAGCCACCAATATCTGCATATGATGAGCATAAACCACTACCTTCTGTAATATGACATTCCTTAAAATTAAGTTTAGACATCATAACTTCTTTTAATTCATTAGCCTTTTCCAAGGCATCAATATGTGTAATATAGAGAACTCTGTTTTCTGTATCACTACATTTTTTTGTTATATCATCTATAAGCTTTAAATAAGCCTTTTTCATACCTTTTGCCTTAGCTGTAAGCACGGCATGACCATCATCAGCACCACAAATAGGAACTATACCCAACAATGCTGCCAATTTAGCCACATATGGATTTAATCTACCTGTATTTACAAGGGAATCATAATTTTCCAATATAAAATATGTATTCAAATTATCTCTGAATTTACAAATTTCATTTTTTATTTCATCAAAAGATAAACCCTTTTCTTTAAGCTCTAATATTTTATTTACAATTAATGTTTCTCCAACAGATGCACTTTTGCTATCTACAACATAAATATTCTTTTTGCCATAGTCATCAAAATACAAGTCTTTTGCAGTAACAGCACTGTTGTAAGAACCACTTAAATGGCTAGAAAGAGTAACAACAAATACATCTTCATCTCCTCCGTAAGCATCAACATAAAGCTGTGGAGAAGGAGCAGCAGTTTTTCTGTTTTTCTTATTTTCTCTCAATTTATTTCTAAAATTAACAATATCTAAATCTAAAGTATCAGAAAAAATTTCATCATTAATTTGTAAAGTCAAAGGAACTTGCACAATATTAGAATTATTTTTCATTTCAGTTGTGAAATCACAACCACTATCTGCAACTATCTTCATATATGTAACCTCCAAGATTTTAACTCATAAAACAGTATATCATATATTTGTATAAAAATCACTATTCAGAAAAAATTAACGACCTTAATTTGTGGCTTGTACATAAGCCATCGGATTTATCTTTCCGATTCATTTGTCAGAACAAATTTACTTCGTCAATTTGTGTCTTGACTCCGTCAAGCCATCGGATTTATCTTTCCGATTCACTGGTCAGAACTTTCAACTTCGTTGAAAGCCACACTTCGTGTGTCCGATTTATCTTTCGGTTC
>ENA-OQIH01001080-OQIH01001080.1-human-gut-metagenome-genome-assembly--contig:-NODE-1080-length-13566-cov-24.045000_pt1 | contig 13566 bp, 19 predicted proteins | sample MGYA00242575_ERZ504740 | MGnify/ENA primary metagenome ERZ504740 (study PRJEB26092, sample SAMD00036192) | human gut metagenome | host: Homo sapiens | study: EMG produced TPA metagenomics assembly of...
GCTATTTTTAAAGCCATTTCCAACGAAGGGTTGTAGCGGTTATTTTCCAAGTGAACAATCGTTTCTCTCCGTATTCCTACTTGATCTGCTAAATCTTGTTGAGTCATACCATAAGCTTCCCTTACTTCTTTCAAGTTAGTCTTTATTTTACTTTCTTTCGCCATATTTCATCCCCTTTTTTCAGTGATAAAGTAAGTAATGGCAAATAATAAGAGTAAAAAAGCCACCAAAATATAAAGGAATCCAGCATTCAAAACGAAAACTTTACAGACAGCTATCAAGGTTGCCATTCCCAATAATATAAAGATTGCTATTGTAAACAAAATGGAAGAGGACTTTGCAATATTTCTATAAAATCGTTCATCGGGTTCTTCATTAATTCTCTTGAATAAGAAGTAAAACATTAATAACAATTGAACACCTAATCCAATTCCTAACATTATATTCTTAATCACAGAACCAGGAGTTAGAAGCCAAACTCCAATAGTATAGATTGAGGACGAGAGAAATACAAGCACTGTATATAATTTTGCAGTAATCCCAAACATTTTTTTCTCTTTCTTTTGATAGGTTGATTTTGAGAGGACCGATATCATCGTACAAACCAAATACGAAGGAAGCCAAGCCGTCGTCATAATAGCACCTTTCGCTAGAATCGGTAGGTGATTCCCCAGCAATAATACTAAACATACAACAATAAGCACGCTAGCGATATAAAGGATTATCTTTAAGTTCTTCGACATTTTCATTTTCTCCATCTCCTTTTAATGTGTTATAAATATATCACATCTTATCTGTTATAAATATATCACATTGTTATAAGAATTTCAAGATGAAGACAAAACTCTAGTAAGATTTTGAACACTTTTCAGAAATCTATACAAAAAAACACCTCGCAAGCTGCAAAGTGTTTTCGTTTGTACTCTGCTATCCAGTAACGAATTAACGTTTTGAGAATTGTGAAGCTTTACGAGCTTTCTTAAGACCTGGTTTGGAAAGTATGGATTTCAGTTGGACTAAAAACAGCGTATTATCAAGGCTTTTCAGAACGATATCTACTGATTAATTTCATAAAATATGAATCAATAGATTATAAATAGGGGAATAGTTTAGGTATCTAAGCATTAAAATAATACACCTAACTTTGATCACCATTTTTTAGTTATTCACTCTTTTTTCAGATAGTGTTTTTAAAGTTATGATGTAAAATGCCGCAATTAAAACACTATACATCATAATCGGAGGATAGAGAATTAAGGATAGAATCAATCCCACTCCTTTAATTATTAGGTCAGGTATCAATAACTTCCTATATTGTGCGGTAACTTCAAGTAATTCTTTCTGATCTATATTGGGTTTATCAATTACTTTATGTAAAAACCAGTTTACTACCGTTGAAACAATAACGATCAGTCCATAAAAGAGCTGTGCCGTATGATTCATGAAATGACTACTAACTATTCCAGTAGCATAGGGCATAAATGAAACAAAAAATAAAAGATACAAATCCTTTCAAATTCCTCCCTTTTCAACTTGGCTAACTTAACCTGCATTACCTAGGTCGCTTTGCTTTAAATTATACTTTTTTCTTAAACATTTGATACGAGTAGGTATTTCTTGTGAGTAATTTTCATCAAAAAATTTCATATATAATCTCCCTATAATCATGGAAAAGTAGTAAAAATAGTTGTTATCCTAGTTGATTAAAAAAATCTCTGATTTCCTCATCTTTTATAAAATAATATATAATTTTCCCCTCTCTTCTAGTGTCCAAGATGTTTTGATTGGCTAGTTTACGAAGATGGTGGGAGGCAGATGCCATACTGAGATTTAATAAACAGGCTATATCGCAGACACAGAGTTCTTCGACGGCAAGGAGATAAAAGATGATATTTATCTGTTTATTATCGGTAAATTTTGATAAAATGCGAAGTGATTTTTGGACTTTTTCCTTTTCAAGGTAGTTCGTTGCGGTTGTAACATTTTGTTGATTAATAACATCCACTTGGCAGATACTATCTTTTTTCATAATTTTTTCTCCTAGCCTAACACAGCCCATAGCATGTCAAAGCTGTTGTTTTCAATCAGGATATACATCCCCAATCCTAAATAGACAACGGCAATAAACCATCTGCTATATTTTTCCAAAGTTTCTCCAACAGAAGGGACTTGTGCTAATTTTTGGGCAGAAAAAACCAAGAGATAAATCATGACTAGAAAAGTAAGTAAAGTCACTATCAAATTCGCTAAATTTAAGGTGGTAAAATATGGGACAAAGACACCAATATTGTCAGCGCCACAACTTGCAAAAGTAATCATAGCGACTAGAAAAATCAGGTTTTTATTGTCTTTTCGCAAACCATCTTTTGCAATAGCTTCTCCATCAGAATCTCCTAAAAGCAAAACTTTGAGGCCTAGGAAAATTGGAATCAAACCGAGTAAACCTAAAATCTCTTTACTAGGAATATAATTTAAGACAAATGCAAAAAGCAAACTTAGGAATATTAGACTAACAGAGCCTAGAAATTGTCCTAAATAGATGTTAATGATGTCCTTTCTGCTTTTTCTTTTGGCAAAAAATAACATTAGGATAATAAGTAAGTCTACGGCTGTCCCAGAATACAGGATTATTGAAGTAACAACATTTTGAATCATAAAATACCTCATTCAAATATATTTTTGAATGTATTCTAACATTAAGCTTTGTAGATGTCAACTTAAAATCCACCAATTAATAATTGCATGTCAATATTTGTATTGTGAAACTAGTTTCAGAAATATATAGTCTTAAAGTATGTCCACTGCCAATGGTTTTTTCAATATTTAAGAGGAGATTTATAATGGTTCATTTCTATAAATTTATAAACGAGTTATATATTTTGTTTAACCAATTATTAACTATTTTTATCAATAATCACCTCATTCATTCCTATCATCAAACTGCCAACTCAAAAGATGAAATCATTAAACATTTAGCAAAAATTCTTGATAATCTTAATTATTTCCATCCCTTTCGAGAAGGAAATGGACGAACTCAACGAGAAGTTATTCGTTCCTTAGCACTATTAAAAGGGTGTTCTGCACAAATACGAGTAGAACAAGATGATGAAGTTTACAACCTTTATATGGACGGAACTGTCTATGGAGACTTAGGGAAGTTAGAAGAATTATTTGGTAAAATATTAAAAGAAATATAGGTTGTAATACTTGGTAATTACTGAGGTTAAATAAGGATTCAATACGAATCAATATAAAAGAAAAACGCTGATTTCAAGCGTTTTTTCTTTTTGTCAAAAGTAATATAATGCACTGTATTTCAATTTAAACTCTACCTTTTTCTCTACCTTTTTTATTAAGACCTGGTTTGGAAAGTATGAGTTTCAGTAGAATAGAGTTTCCCACTGAGTAATTGATAATGGGAGTATGGGTTTGTTTTTCTTATAAAAATCTAATAGGTCATCATTAGTTATTCGAACCACATTGTCAATCTGATTTAGATTGATTATTTTAGGTGCATACAGATATACTATATACCCATCCTCAACATATCGGTTGAATTCTAAAGCATCAAGTTCTTTGGCTTTTTTCCCCTTTACTTGAAGTACCGCTTTTCTAGGGTTACAAACATCCCTTGAAATCATTTCACACTCGATCTTAATTGTAGTGGATTTATTTGCTATTGAATTAGATAAAACATAGTAGTTCTCTTTTATTTGTAAATAAGATATTACAAGTTCCTCTAAGTCAAAATCTGGCAGATTATCTAAAAGATTACCCTCTTGTGGAATAACCTTATAATATCTACTGTTTGATAATTGATTAAAAATTATTTTCGAATACTCAATTATTATTCTATCACGAATTCTTTCAACAGTACCACCTCGTGGCCTATTGAAGGACGATTTAATTTGACCAGGAACTTGCATTCCAAAATTATAAGCTTCAACTGGTAAGACTGCTCCAATATCCAACCGTTTATCACATACTACTTCAACAGGCGACTTAACTCTACAAATCCAGTAACTACCATCTAGATCTCTTGTCCAGAATAAGTCGTCTACTTTTGCATCCCTAAAAACGTTAATTGCTGGGTTAGCTCTTCCAGATAATTCTTTAACCCTATGATAATACTCTTGAAAACTCTCACGATAGAGATATTCACTCTGACCACTCCACCCAATAGCAACATACTGTATTTTACTATTTAAACAGAAATCCACCAATTCCTGCCTAAAATCAGTCCCAGTCTTCAAGTGTAATCTCACTACATTATCCATAAATTTTACCTCATCAAGGATAGAATTACAGTATAAGTATATCATAAATAACAACAAAATCTTGACTTTCCGAAAAATTAGTATTTTCCTGAAACTTTATTATTTTCTGTTATAATAGACATTTCTTCATTTTTCCGTTATAACAGACACTGATATGATCTTGTAATATTATTTTGGTAAAATTCAAATTATAAAAGGAGGCTAAAACTATGAGAAAATTAATAGGTTTACTACTACTTTCATTATCAATCATTTCGTTAATTGCTTGCTCTAAAAACAACTACCAATCTTTAGATGGTGACTATTATTGGATTTCAAGCGAGCGAAATGAATTAGCCTTTACTATTAAGGAAGATAAAGGTACTATAGAGCATGGTGAAGCTGATCACTTCACAATCAACAAAGAAAACAGCACATTAAATCTCACAGGTGGCACTACTTCTGATTCAACAGTCAAGTATAAATACAAAGATGGCATCATTACAGTAAACATAACAGGTGTTGAACGTGATTATTATCAGAAAAATAGCAACGCCTATAAAGAAGCCCTAAAACAATTTAACTATAAATAGAAAGGATCTTCGCATGCAAAATTTAGAAGAACAATACGAAAATCTTTATGAATTCATCAAAAACTTTGAAATTTTGATTCAAAAGAATATTTTTGGTGAGCAGAATACTGAAAAAATAAGACATTTTGGAAATGAAATGATGGCACTTTGTAAGTCTAAAGCTTTTAACATTTCTATAAATGATGTAACATCTCTCAACTCATTCAATGAGCTATTAATACATACACCTGATGCTTCCAAACCTTACTTGATATCTCAAGTCGAAAACTTTTATACTGATATTATTGAGCCTACTAAAGATGAACTATACTGACCATAGATACAATAATTCGAAAATTTCGTGATTTTGGAGTACAGCTTATACAAATCAAAACTATCCGTGAGAACGGGTGGCTTGCTCTTCAGCTGAAAAACTCTGCTACCGGCCTAGGCCTAAAGGTCTACCGAATGGTTCCCCTTCAACACCACCTTAGCTAGCTGACTCGACTAGCAGGTCTCATTAAGACTACTTTCTTTTATTCTTCCCACCTGTAAACGAATCATATTCCTAAAAAAGACTGAACTGATCTGCTATTAGGTCTTTTGTAATTGATTACGAATATATTCTTCAATTCGCTTCTGATTTCACCCTCCATATCACCATTAAAGCCTAGACATCAAAATATGCTATTCCCATACTTATACTTTAAATTAGGTGGTATGCTCACCAACATATAAATTTGATATGAACAAGCTTCTGCTTCATGAATTTCAATACTTTTTCTTTCGAATAATAAACGTAAGATCTGATCAATACTTGCTTTGTATTTTCCATAGATTATATGACGTTGAGATTTGAGTGCGAACACAATATGATACTTACAATTCCATGTAGTATGTGCTAAGCTATTATTATCCTGCCTCATCAGGAGTCCTCCTTTAGTATATTAGAGAGTGATCGGAAAACCTTATCTAATATAACACTTTAGGGGGACTTTTTGTGCTCACTCAAAAAGCTCTATAATCTCTACAGTGGTTTTACCCACTACAAAAATTATAGAGCCTAAATTAAATATCGTGTACTATGTTTGTATACATAATCTAGTTATACCCACAGATTAACATCGTATAATTTAGTTAATTCAAATTAGCAATTCATAAGTACTTACTCATATTCTCCGTACGACATTCAAATAGAACAACTAAGAGAGGAACTCTTTTTTAAGCAAGTAAATCTAATATGGACCAACTACTGATATAAATTCGGATTAAACTATCTAACTAAAAAATAAATAGTTCAATTTTTTAGCTATGGTAGTCGCAACGCTCTCACTTGATCCTTGATTTTTTTCAAATATTAATTTCAAATTATTTTCAGCTCTCTCCGAATCAACTTCTTTTAAAAATAGGTATACTTGATCAAACGTCCTAAACTCTTTTTTTAAGTAAAGATCAGTGAAAAACTTCATCAATCCACTAAAACCAACTGCTTTTCTTACTAGTAAATCTGCGCTATACCATATTTTGGGGAAAGCTATTTCAAACGCACTAAAATAATATATCATAAATTCAGCAACTTTTTCTGGAGAATTATATATAAAATATTCCCTGAATATTTTATTATGATCACTTAGAGCCAGACGCTTTCCTTTTTCCAGATCTAAATTATCTTGTTGTGGATTAGAAGTTATTCTATCAATAATTTTTTTAGCTACTGTACCTTGAGAAATAAATTCTTCCTTCCTAGTCTTTCTACCTAAAACTTTGATTTTGTGATAAAAAGGAGAGTGCTCACTATCATTTAAAATAGTTACTACAGTAGAAGCAAAAGACTCTACTGTATACAGATCTGAGTTACTATAGATTACTCCAAAAAGTTGACTTATAGTCGAGCTATCTACTGACCTTTGATTAGCATTAATTGTAACAAATACCTTAGCTGATGTTTCAATAGTTGCATCCATATATATAATTAAAGGTAAAATAAATTTTTTGGGATTTTCTTTATACTCACTATAGTACTTCTCAATACCAGCCAACCTATGTTGTCCATCTATAATCGAAAAGGGTCTCATCCGGCTATCAAAACTGTTTTCTGTAGCTAAAACTTCTAGTTTATTGATGTCGTCATAATTCTCATCTCTAATAAAATCCGTATTCAAAGAGACAATAATTGGGGTTGGAAATATTGCATCATATCGCTCACAAAACTTAGCTATATCATTAGCTCTCTGTTCATTTAAATATCTTTGCACACCTTTTCCTTCTGATAGTCGTTCAACATTACTATTCTTAATAAGTACTTCTGAATCGATCTTTGTTAAGAAAAAATTAAGACAATCATCCGATCCCTGCTCTACCTTAATCAAATTCTCTAGAATAATATTACTCATCTTGAGTTCCTCCTGATTTTATTGATTGACGCATTTCTCTTATCTTATCAGCTTCATTTGAATTTAAAATATTCCTTACTGCATCTATTTGTTTAGTTTCCAATTTTTGTTCATACGTGACCTGACTACTAACTAAGTCTTCATTTGAAAAGATTTTTTCTGTATATCCGTAAAATAACAATGAAAATATGTATAAGACAGATTCTACGATAGTTATGAACCAATGTAATTTTTTATCTCCTTGAACCTGGCCTAAAAAAAGGAATGACAAAAGACTTAAAAGAAATGGTATAACTTGATATTTTAACAACTCAAATATTAATACAAAAGACTTTGAAGAATCTGTTAAATCAGCCGAACTAAATTTGAATTTTTCCATAATTCTACTATATAAAGTTATCATATAAGTACCATTAATACTAATTATCGTACTTAACAATGCTCCTTTTTCTAATTTTTCATACAGCTTTGGACCTACTTGATAGAAGCTGTCTTTTTGACTCATTGGAATACAAAAAATAAATATAGTAAGAAAAAAGGAAAATATGAAATTCATCACTATTTTCTTATAACTATAACTTTGAAGGGAAAAATATTTTTTAATATTCATATATTAACACCTATCTACTCTTAAAATGTCTAACTTAAATTTAAAGTATAGTAAAGAATCTACAGATTGCATTTCAAATAAATACAAACGATTTTATAATCTAGTCCGCACTCCTTCAAAAATCTAAGAATTTTCTCCTCTTAAAAACACGAACTTGCATTATTAGCTCCTAATCTAACCTTATTTGATCAAGTTAATTAAAGAGTAAATAAAACGATTTAGTCAAGATACTTTTACTAACAATAACTATTACTATTTCAGTTTTGATTTCTTCAAAAACAAATTACTCATTATGCGAATATTACTATAGTTCAAGTGAGTATAATGCATTACTTAAACTGTAACGGATAACAACGACAACACTAAAAACTTTATATTTCGTATTTTTTGCTCTACTAGCTACTATATCTCTATATAATGAGATAAAACTATAATATAGCTCTTAAGATTTTGTTGATTTTCACTATACACATCTTCTTATTACTTTTATCACAAAAGTTTTTCTAACATCGCTTCTACTGATTCTAATTCTGATAATTTTACATAGTAATTATCAGCATCCATTTCTGTCCCTCTAGAAGTTCTCGATACTTTAAATTTTGATCCTTGTCTTATGATATATTCATACCGAATAACTTGATTAACAAAATCATAGAAACTTAACCCTCCTGTCAACTCTGCCGTAATGTTTATCTCGTTTACAATATTCCACATTTCTTCCTTTGTTGTCAATGTAGCTCCACCTCTGGCTCTAGGATGTTCTATCTTCGTCCTCACAAATAAAAACCACTCTGGCAAATATTTATTTTCTCCCTGGTTTCCAACATAACTACCAGAACTATTCCAGTCTTTTGATTCTAGTAACAATAACTGACTAAAGTGCTTACTTGATTTTATTGCAACAATATGATTATTTACACGTAAATCGTACTTGTCCCATTTACCACGATCATAAATTTCAAAGTCAATATCGTCTACCTTACACCCCTTTCTTTCAAAATAATCCTTAGCAAAACATTCTGCAATTTTTCCTCTAAAGTCGTCCCAAAATATTTCTAGTTCTCTTCTTTGATGTTTGCCTCCACTACGATTTTCTCTTTGCTTATTTTCTATTGCCATTCTATAAGCATATTCAAAACATTTACGAATATCGTCTTCTGATAAAGTTATTGTGCTTCCGTCATTTAATTTTTCATCTACATATTTTTTTGACTTATTATCACCAAGATAAAAATAGTTTTCCCCTTCTACATACTCTAATTTTGTTTTGAAACTCCCGTATTGATACTCAGTCATAACTTTCCTCACTATTATTTAATTATACTTGCTATTTTACATCATATTTTTACTTTTTCATATCCCTGAGTTATGTTTTTGAAATTATAGTGTTATACTTTAACATAAGGAGGAGTAATCCATGACTAATTCTGTAAGTTCTACATCCAATAAAAAATATAATATAGCTGCTTTTTTTAGTGGAGTTGGTGGAATTGAGTTGGGGTTTGAGCAAACCAACGAGTTCAGAGTGGTGTATGCCAACGAATTTGATAAATACGCACGGGAGACTTATTCCCTAAACTATCCTCACACAAAATTGGATGCTAGAGACATTCACATTGTCCCTGCTGACGAAGTCGTTGACCAAGACGGCAATGACAATATAGATATTGTTGTTGGTGGTTTTCCATGCCAAGCATTTAGTATCGCTGGATATAGAAAAGGATTTGAGGATGATCGTGGAGATCTATTCTTTGAGTTGCTCCGTATCATTGAAGCAAAAAAACCTAAAGCAATCTTTGTGGAAAATGTAAAAAACATGGTTTCTCATGACCATGGAAATACTTTTAAAGTTATCCGTGAAGCACTTACTGAAAATAATTACTTTATCAAATGGAAAGTTTTAAACGGTAAGGACTACGGCAATGTCCCACAGAACCGTGAACGTATCTATATTGTTGGCTTTGACAACAAAGAAGCCTATGATTTATTCGAATTCCCAGAAGAAATAGAATTGACAACCTCACTTCGAGATATTATCGATTTCGGAGATAAGAAAGATGAACTCTATTATTATAGAGAAGGAAAACAACGATTCTTCGATGAGCTAAAACTAACAATGACTAGTCAAGATACAGTGTATCAGTGGCGTAGACAATATGTTCGAGAAAACAAAAATGGAGTTGTTCCTACTCTAACTGCAAATATGGGAACAGGCGGTCACAACGTTCCACTTATTTTGACTGATAGCGGTGAAATCCGTAAGTTAACACCTAAAGAAACATTTAATGTGCAAGGTTATCCTAAGTCTTTCAAAATTCCAGAAAACGTTTCTAATGGTCAGCTTTATAAACAGGCTGGAAACAGTGTTGTAGTACCTGTTATTAAGCGAATTGCAACTAATATTTCCAAAGCACTCAATGAAAGCAACGGAAAATCACAATTGAATCGCGATGGAAAAATTGCAATTATCTATACAAAAATGAATGGACAATTTGAAGGACAGTCTTACGTTAAAGAGTTTGTAGATAGTTATGAACAAGCTGTTTCTACCATTGATTCTTATGAAGATAGCCTATCAATATTATCAGATGAAGAGTATCTAAAATTAGTTAAGAAAAAAGGAACACTTGAATTTTACAGTATCAATTAAGAACAAAGGAAAGTTAGGGCTAAGCTAACTTTTTTTTGATATACTGCTAATTGTAAAAACAATTGAAAGCGGTGATTTAATGTCTGTCTGGGAAAGATATTCTAAAGAAGAAAAAGATGAATATGTTCGATTCCTTCAGGTATATGGGGCTTTATCGAATCTTTTTCGACAAAAACACGGAGATCCCATTCCTTATCTAGATTCTAAATTTCAAGAAACAGTATATGCAAAGGTCTTTAAAGGGGAAAACGTCGACATTGGAAATACTCCACACGATGTTCTGTCAGTTTTTGGTAATGACCGAATTGGTATTGGTTTGAAAACCTGGATGAATTCAAAACCATCTTACCAAAAGGTTATGCAATTAAAACGATTCAAATCAGAAATTGACCCTTACTTTGAGAAGTCTGATGAAGAATTGGCCCTTAAGTTATCACAAATCAAAAATGACAGGATGATTATTGACTATAACCGATTAGGTCTCTCTGAAGATAAAAATATCTACCATTACGTTACTCGTGATGCTGGAAAATTTGTTGTCCAAGAGACAGCCTATCCATTGGTTGATCTTAATAATCTTCAAAACTTTAAGCGTACTGATACCGCCTTCTCATGGTCTGATGGAGAGAAAGACTATAAATTCACACGTGGGGATTCTCAAATTTGGCAACATTTTGATCCCAATAAAAAGGATACTCTTATTCTTAACCAATTTGATGTGAGCATCATTGATAATCCCTTTGATTTTTTATTAAAATCATACTTCCATTTCATAGATACTAGTGATGCTGACAAGCAAAAAGAGGATATTATCGAAATTTATCTTCCTCTTTATTCTTATCGCACAAAAGAAGTTGAAGAAAAATCAGGTCTAAATTCGTGGAATGCCGCACCTAAATCCAAAGGTAGTTCAACATTACGCCCACTAAATGAAATTTATATTCCTATTCCAAGAGAATTTCACAAAAAATTTCCTGATTTCTTTTGTCCAGATATTTTTGAAGCTGAGAGACGTCAAAAAGACTGGAAAGAACGCAAAAAGACAAGGTTAGTTACTGAAGAAAAACCTGAGGTTAGATTTAATCTTAAACTTCCCAATGGTAAAACAATTCCAGGATTGGTTACTCAAAGTAATATGAAAGGATTACAATCAGGAAGTAACAAAGAGATTGATCCAGATACTAATAAACGATATGGTCAATCTGCCCTTGGTCAATGGTTACTAGTAGATGTTCTTGGACTCAAGGATAGACAAGTTGTCACAGTTGATTGGCTTAAAATGAGAGGCACTGATTCTGTAAGACTTTGGAGAAAAAAAGACGATTATTCAACTATTAACATTGACTTTGCACCTATTGGAAGCTTCGAAGCCTTCATGGATGAAGAAGAAAATCAATATGAAGAATAGATAAATTAAAAGTCTAGATTTAAAGTCTAGACTTTTCCAATTTTAAATTAAGTCAGAAGCAATTTCCTCCACCTTCTGCCTTAATCCCTTTATTTCTTTGAGAATTTCAATAAGTAACTTACTCTCAGATACCAACTTATCTGAAAGGACAAGGTACCAAATTTTATAAAATTTTTGATTATATTGGAAGTAGAGACGACACCAATGTTCAGTTCCATATTCAGTATGTTCAACATGGTCTAGTTTAATTCGTTTTAGTTGCACCATTTTTAATCCTCCAAAAAATATTTTAAGAAAGAACTTCTCCTTCTATCCTATTTATTCGTAAAAAATTTTGAAACGAAAACTTTTTAGTGCGATTTTTTTATACTTTTTACTGGATGGAGCTAAACACCCTCAAATACTGATACTTTCTAACCGTCTTACACTCATCACTCATTTCAATTTTAAAGTAGAAAAAGTGATCTCGTCCGTCTTTGCTATTTTCCTTATTGAGTTTGAAATAGTTCTTTTGGCTCATGGCCATTTCTCTTAGAATATCATCAGTGAGGAATGTCAATGGTACATCCATAGCTGAATACTTGTAGAAGTCTTCTTCAAACTTAATATATGAATCCGAGAAATAGTCAAACTGTAATTTATCTTTATAAATTTCTCTCCTACTCATCGCTCAATTCCTCCATTAAACTGATTCCCAAAATGTCATCCACTTGAAGTGGCTGGTACTTATCGGCTGTTTTTATTGTGATCTCAGACGTGCTGATTTCTGTTACCTGTCCTGTGTATCCTTCTTTTCTCTTGTCGGATTTAACCTTAAATATTCCTGTCAGCCTACCAACATACAACTGGTTAATCAAGGTGAGTTTATTTAACTTAGTCAACTCACTACTCATATCAACCTTGTTCTTATCATCTGTCAATGAGATTGTATGTTCTGAAAGGAAGAAGCCCATCCACTTCATCATTCCCCTATCTTGATGTTCCCTTGCTGACTGGAAGGGAAGATAACTTCTATCAATCATTTTAAACCATCTAGTCCACCAGCTGAATGACCACCAATCAACTTACTTCGCTCTAAACTTCTTGATGCTTCTAGCCAAGAGTTCCCCTTTTAAATTGTAGTAAATCCAAATTGATTTCGGATGGTATCAATAGCTGTTTGGAGCCTTTCTTATTTATCAATTTTCTCTACATCATCAAATAACGAGATAATCTGGATAGAATCATCTACAAAATTTGAATAACTAACGGCTACATTTCTGACTGCTCCTGAATCATATTTCTTTCTAAACAATAACAGAACATGGTCTGTGAGAACTCTAGTATTATTAGTCGGCTCTACCTTCATCTGAGCCTGGATAGGTCATTTCATTCCTTGAAAAGCCTATGGAGATAGAGATCGTACAACACTTTTTATGAGCTCTTCTCAATCGAATAGCTACCTGCTCTGCCATTTCTCTCAAAATCAATTCAATATCAACTTATTTGACATAATCCCTAGGAAAGACTTGAGAATTTCCTAGTATAAATATCAAAGGGTAAATCATAGCTTCCCCCTACGTTCGATTTCTCAAAGACTTTCTTGAACATTGGAGAGGAAGCTAAGATAAGTCCGTTTGAATTATCTGCTCTACTCATCACACAAAGCGAGGTCCTTAAAAGATACAATCCACGTTC
>ENA-OQIH01001086-OQIH01001086.1-human-gut-metagenome-genome-assembly--contig:-NODE-1086-length-13521-cov-4.637385_pt1 | contig 13521 bp, 16 predicted proteins | sample MGYA00242575_ERZ504740 | MGnify/ENA primary metagenome ERZ504740 (study PRJEB26092, sample SAMD00036192) | human gut metagenome | host: Homo sapiens | study: EMG produced TPA metagenomics assembly of...
TTATCTAAAATATCTTTACTAACATTAATCCCTTCAATGGCATAAGGGCTTTGAAGGAGTTCTTCCAGTTTTTGAACGCCAATCTTATAAGCTGAATCTTGAGCTAAGGCTTGCCTAGCCGACCATTCTAAGAGCTTTAAGAGGGTTCTAACTGTCAATAAACCACTTCTTTCTACGTATTGCATTGCTTGACGCTCTTGTTGTTCAGATGACATGGTGACCTCCTCTTCTTTGGATTCCCTAACAAACATAAGGTGCTTCCATAATACGGAAGCACTCTTGATTTTGGTATCACAAGAAGGTCAAGACATAAACCAAACTATTCCAAAGTAAATGTAAGGCGATTGCCGTCATACAATCTGTTTTCAATCGAACAACAGCCAAGGTCAACCCAAGACAGCTATACATGAGCCAACTACTGAGCTGATTGGGACCATGGGCTAGAGCAAAGAGAAAACTGGTCACTCCTATTTGTACAAAAGGGAATGTCAATTTTTCCCACAGCAATTGCCTATAAACAATCTCTTCAAGGACACTTGCATTGACCAAAAACAATAAAAAGATAAGATGTGGAACCTGCTTTCCTACTTCAACTAGTACCGATTGATTCCTAGTCTGAACTGGAAAAAGAACACTGATGAAGACTGCAAAAGCAACCATAACCACAAAACCAAGAAGCAACCATCTTAGGCGATTTCTCAAGGTCATAATTATTGCTTGAACAGTTTTATGACGGGCAATCTCAAAGCAAGTCACACATAATAGGACCAATTGTAGCAAGATTAAGACCTCGATTGTCAGATACTCTTGCAGCAATAAACTCACCAGAAGACCGTTAAGCTGTATGGCTAGATAAAACAACACTATCCTTATCATGTTCACCTCCTAAATAAATCTTCATAATCAATATCTAAGACTAGAACAATACGCTCAACCCATCTTGTCTGTGGCATTAGACGATTGGATTTGTAATGCCGTAATTTTTGATAGAGGCGATTAAACTCACTTGGATAAACATATTGACCTGTGAATACTTTGCGAGCTAGTTCTGCCCAAGTGAGGTCTCTTTCTGCCAGAATGATTTCTAAATTGTCCCAAAATCGTTCATTCATCTTCACACCTACCCTGTCACTTGTTTCATCAGACTGGCCTGAAACAGTTCTTCTTTTACCTGTCTGGGAAGAAAGGTTCGAGCTTCGTCTAGCCCAATAGCTGGATAGATATGATTCTGACAGACAATGAGAGGCAGACGAAGGTTTTGGTCTGGCTTTTGGAGAATAAGCTGAATCATTTCATTCAAACTTATCGAATATTGACGCTTAAAGCGAAGAAATCGTGGCGACAGTAACTCAAAACAATCCGTGGTTTTGGCAAAGAGTGACAGTATGATTTCACGGTTTACATCACATGCTTTTGTACAACGATAAGTCACACCATAGGTCGTCAAAATAGTTAGTAAATCTTGATTTGTATTGGTATTATTTCCTAGATATACCTCAAGCATAGGCTCCTCCTTATAGGGTTAGGCTATTTTCAACTGTTGGTTCAGGAGTTGAGAAATAGCGACTCATGTCAATAGGCATCCGTCCTTCACCGAAGCACTTGACCGTCACCAGAGTCGTTAATATGCCATCCTTTCCCCTAACAGTATAATTTTCACCAAAGGCACGAAAGGCCAAGTGATTGTCTTTCGTCAATAGTGTATCTACACCATTTTTAATATCCCTCGTTTCCATAAAATCCGAAATCCGATGAAGATTGGATTCGTAGAATAGAGGATCAATCATCTCTTTGTGGTAATCATCTTCAAAAGTCACCTCAAAATCACAATCAAAATTGGGGAGTGATAGTATCTTTTCCAGTAACTGATTGGTTTCAGCTTGGTGAATACGTTCTTCTAATTCCGTACACTCTAGAATACTTTTCTTATGTAGTAGGTTCATGTTTTTCTTCCTCTTCCATTCTTCTAAATTCTCTGGCAATGGCTTCAATAACTGTGACAGTCACACTATTACCGGCCTGTTTGTATAGTTGGCTCTTACTGGAAACACTTTCTGCTCTTTCATAAGCCCAATCAGGAAAGCCTTGAAGTCTAAAACACTCTCTTGGTGTCAGTCGTCTAATTCTCAGGCGATAGAGTTTTCCGTCTAAGACAATGCCTGTGACTTCATACCACTTATCCTGTCGATATTCCATAGCAGCAACTACCACTCCCATATTGTCAGAAGTCGTTAGGGTATTGGATATTCCCTTTCCTACACGTCCCCTACGTTTGGTTGAGTCTGGATAAGCCAGATTGACAGAGTCTCCAAGAGTTGCCTTTGCGTACCCTCTTTTTGTGTCTTCCTTGATTTTCAGAAATGGCAGCTCCTCCCTCAGCAGTATCTTTGGCACCTTATCTCCACCCTGCATGGTTGTCAAGGTCGGTGACAAACCAGAAATGTCGAATACTCTTCCAGTCTGGTCAAAGCTAGTGGGCAGATTTCCTGCGACAATAACCCCGTGTTTGTCTTGGCTGGTCAAAGTAAACATAGGGTCTTGGCTGGTCAAAGTAAACATAGGGTCTTGATTGTCCTTAAAGCGACGCCCATGTTGGCGTTTTTCTAGTCTATCTGGTGTTAAGACTGGAATGGCGATTTTAGCCCCCTCACCTTTACCTCTTGTTAGTGTAGGAGCAAGTCCAGTCGTTAGATAGACTTCACCATTCAAACCACGTTTAGAGGGATTGATATTTCCTAGCCTTTCAAGATGAGCTGGGCTGCTTTCTCCTCTGAGAGGAAATAAGAATCTGGAACGGTATCTTCTAGAATGTCCGATAATAAAGACCCGTTCTCTGTTTTGCGGGACTTGGAAGTCCTTGCTGTTAAGCACCTGCCATTCGACATCATACCCCAATTCATCCAGCGTGGAGAGGATTGTGGAGAACGTCCGTCCCTCGTCGTGATTGAGTAGGCCTTTGACGTTTTCCAAAAATAGAAAACGTGGTTGGATTTGTTTGGCCGCTCGAGCAATCTCAAAAAAGAGAGTCCCTCGAGTATCTTCAAATCCCAATCGTCTTCCTGCGAGTGAAAAAGCTTGGCAAGGAAATCCCCCGCAGATAACCTCCACTTGCCCTCTAAATTGTCTAAAGTCATGGTCTGTGATCTCTTTAATGTCATGATATTCTATTTCTCCTTCTGTGTTAAACATGGCTTTATAGGATGTTCTAGCAAATTTATCAATTTCACAAAAGCCCAAACACTCATGACCCTGTGCTTCCATTCCTAGCCTAAAACCGCCTATCCCAGCAAATAAATCTAAAAATTTCATTTTTCCTCTCTTTCCAAATAAAAAAGAGCCTTACGATTTGTAAAACTCTTGCTTATATATGATTATCCATTTCTGGTGCACGAATGATTTCAACAATCAAAATGATGATTGAAATCAAATAGATTCCACCAAGTATCCACCAAATCATCTTAATCACCTCCCTTTACTTCTTGTCGTCTCAGTTGCTTGGTCCATTCTGACAGCACACCATTAAACACGTATTCAGCTATCACTTCCGCTGACCGAGCAAATCTCATATGTTCCAATGCATACTGATAACGATCACTAAAATAAATCATGGCATAGTCACTAGCCGACTGAGATAGACCTGTTTTTCTTAATTGGTCATGAACCAAACCCCAAATATAGTCTCGATCGTACTTGGTCACGGAATCGACTTTTGAAGAAAAGTTTTCTTCTTGTATTTCATCTACTAACTGCCTCTCCTCCTCGTCCTCAATAAGGAAATTACTCCCTTCAGTTTCACTATATTTAGTCTCACTTCCTTCAGTCTCACTAGGGGCTGAATTTAAGACCGGCCCCGTATTTCTTTGAGACCCCCCTAGTGTTTTTTTAACACTAGCCCCGTCTGAATGTAAGACTGGGGTAAGTTCATGTTCTAATTCCCCCAAGTAAATTTTATTTGCCATACGACCTTTTTCACTAGAGGACTGTTGGACTTCATCAATTAAGCCATAGTCACGTAAGGTTTTCTTGATAGAGAGTAATTTTGATTTTGAACAACCTAAAAGTGCCATCAGATTTGAATTGGAATAAATCAAGTAAATAGCCCCATCCTCATCAATCCAGCCCTTACTCAAAGACAATTCTAACCGATCTTTTAAAACCGCGTAGGCTACCTTAACCTCCAGTTTCATATTCTTATACCGTTCACTCTCAAATAAAATTTTAGGGAGTTTATAATATCGCTCTGATGTCTGATACTGATCAGCGGTAATACGTTTCATGATTGTCCCTCCAAGACTAAAATTCCAACATTTCCAAATTCATCAAATCGGACTAAACCTACTTGTTCCATTTCATCAATTAGCTGAGTTGCTTTCTCAATATCAACTCCCAAGATAGCCACGAGATGACACATCACCATTTGACGTGATGATTGTTCTTCCTTTTGCATAATTACCTCCAAAACGCAAAAAAAGGGGTAGACACTCTAATGTCTACCCCCGAAAATTTATTAAAACAAAAATCCTGCCAAAGAATTTTTGGCAGGATTTTTGGCAGGAAACCAAATCAATTTATCAGTTTCTATCAATCGCTTATCGCTCTCAAAGACTGGTAAATAGGAATTCCGCAATCTAATTATGATGTGACTCTTATTTAAGAGTAATTGAAGCTCCAGCTTCTTCAAGTTTAGCTTTGATTTCTTCAGCTTCCGCAGTTGCAACGCCTTCTTTAACGTTAGCAGGTGCACCATCAACAAGAGCTTTAGCTTCTTTAAGACCAAGACCTGTAACTTCACGTACAGCTTTGATAACAGCAACTTTCTTGTCACCAGCTGAAGTCAATTCAACGTCAAATGAGTCTTTAGCAGCACCAGCGTCAGCAGCACCACCAGCAGCTACAGCAACAGGAGCAGCTGCAGTTACACCAAATTCTTCTTCAATAGCTTTTACAAGGTCGTTCAATTCAAGGATTGAAGCTTCTTTAATTTCAGCAATAATGTTTTCAATGTTCAATGCCATTATAGATTCCTCCAAAATATTAATTGTTTTAATTAGATAATTGTTTGTAGCGTTAAGCTACCATACGCATTAAGCCGCGTTGTCTTCTTTGTTGTCTGCAACTGCTTTGACAGCAAGTGCAACATTGCGAACTGGTGCTTGAAGTACAGAAAGGAGCATAGAAAGAAGTCCTTCGCGGTTTGGCAATGTAGCAAGGGCAAGGATTTCTTCTTTTGAAGAAACAGAACCTTCGATTGCACCACCTTTGATTTCAAGTGCTTCAGCATCTTTCGCAAAATCATTGATAATTTTAGCAGGAGCAACAACATCCTCGTTAGAGAAGGCTACTGCTGATGGTCCAACGAAAAGATCTTTCATATCGCCAAGACCAGCTTTTTCAGCTGCACGAGTCAAAATTGAGTTTTTGATGACTTTGAACTCAACGCCGCTTTCGCGAAGATTACGACGAAGAACTGTATCTTGCTCAACTGTAAGACCACGTGAATCTACAACAACGATAGATGCAGCAGCTTTCATTTTTTCAGCAACAGCTTCAACTTGCTCAGCTTTTTTAGCAATAATTGCTTCACTCATTAGTTTTACCTCCGTAATTATTTTTGGGCTAGGTACAAAAAAATTCGCACCTAAACCTAGACACGAAAGTACAAATACGTTATTTCATCATTACGTTTTGTGCCTCGGCAGGAATATTATGAGCACGGCTCCCCTGCTGTCTTAGGTCAGTTTCATTACAAAACCTTAATTATTATATCCAATATTTCTCCTTGTGTCAACACTTTTTATGAAATATTTTATTCTTTTCATGTTTTTAAATATCCTTTAAAGATGGGAAAAATCCAAAAACAGATTATAGTATCGGTTTAGCTTCGTATAAAACGCTTCCTTTTAAAAAAATCATATTTTTTGCATATAAATATTTGACTTTTTCTGACCAATAGTATATTATAGTATCAGAAGGTGATTGATAGGAACAATTAAGAAATCTCTTTAAATGCGACCTCTCTACTACGATTTGTAAAGACTAAAGAGATTTAACCTTCCAGATACTAAATCGTATAATAGTATCACTTTAGAAAATATGATTGAAAAGAGGTAATATTTATGGCAAATAATAATTTTTACGGAAGAAATCCTTTTGGAAATATGGATGATATTTTTAACGAACTTATGAGTAACATGGGCGGGTACAATTCAGAAAACAGACGCTATTTGATTAATGGGCGCGAAGTTACTCCTGAAGAATTTGCACAATATCGCCAAACAGGTAAGCTCCCTGGAAACGCGGAATACCAAGAAGGGGCGCCTAGTTCTGCTCCTAAAGAAGATGGTATCTTGGCAAAATTAGGAACAAACTTGACCGAACGCGCACGCGCTAACGAACTCGACCCTGTTATTGGACGTAACAAAGAAATCCAAGAAACTGCTGAAATCTTGTCACGTCGTACTAAAAACAATCCTGTCCTTGTTGGGGATGCAGGTGTTGGTAAAACAGCCGTTGTCGAAGGCTTAGCGCAAGCTATTGTCAATGGTGATGTGCCAGCAGCTATCAAAAATAAAGAAATTATTTCTATTGATATTTCTGGTCTTGAAGCTGGCACACAATATCGTGGTGCTTTTGAAGAAAATATCCAAAACCTTGTCAAAGAAGTTAAAGACGCTGGTAATATCATTCTCTTCTTTGATGAAATCCACCAAATTTTAGGCGCAGGGTCAACTGGTGGCGACTCTGGTTCTAAAGGCTTAGCTGACATTCTCAAACCTGCGCTTTCTCGTGGCGAATTGACCGTTATCGGTGCAACAACTCAAGACGAGTATCGTAATACTATTTTGAAAAATGCTGCGCTCGCTCGCCGTTTCAACGAAGTTAAAGTAAATGCTCCTTCTGCTCAAGATAGCTTTAACATTTTAATGGGAATTCGTGATTTATATGAAAAACACCACAACGTTATTCTCCCCGATAATGTGTTAAAAGCCGCTGTTGATTTTTCAATTCAATATATCCCACAACGTAGTTTACCAGATAAAGCTATTGACTTGATTGATATGACTGCTGCTCATTTGGCTGCTCAACACCCTGCAACTGATGTCAAATCTCTTGAAAAGGAAATTGCAGACCAAAAAGAAAAACAAGAAAATGCTGTGGCTAAAGAAGATTACGAAGCAGCTCTCAATGCCAAGGTTCGTATCGAAGAATTGCAAAAACAAATTGACAACCATACGGAAGGGCAAAAAGTTACAGCTACCGTTAATGATGTGGCAGAATCTGTCGAACGATTAACTGGTGTTCCCGTGTCAAATATGGGAGCAAGTGATATTGAACGCTTGAAAGAATTAGCTAGCCGTTTGAAAGGTAAAGTCATAGGACAAGATGAGGCTGTTGAAGCCGTCTCACGTGCCATTCGTCGTAACCGTGCTGGCTTTGACGAAGGTAATCGACCAATTGGTAGTTTCCTCTTTGTCGGTCCTACTGGCGTTGGTAAGACAGAGCTTGCTAAACAATTAGCCCTTGATATGTTTGGCTCAAAAGATGCTATTATCCGCCTTGATATGTCTGAATACTCTGATCGCACAGCCGTTTCTAAATTAATCGGTACAACTGCTGGCTATGTTGGCTACGACGACAATAGCAACACGCTTACTGAACGTGTTCGTCGTAACCCATACTCAATTATTCTTCTTGATGAAATTGAAAAAGCTGACCCTCAAGTCATCACACTTCTTCTCCAAGTTTTGGATGATGGTCGTTTGACAGACGGTCAAGGTAATACGATTAACTTTAAAAATACCGTCATCATTGCTACCTCTAATGCCGGATTTGGCAATGAAGCTTTGACTGGTCAAGATGATAAAGACAAGAAAATTATGGATCGTATCGCCCCATACTTCCGCCCTGAATTTCTTAACCGTTTCAACGGCATTATTGAATTCTCTCACTTGACTAAAGAAGATTTGAACGACATTGTTGACTTAATGCTTGACGAAGTTAGCAAGACTATTGCCAAGAAAGGCATTGATTTGGTGGTTAGTGATGCTGCTAAACAACACCTTATCGAAGAAGGTTATGATGAAGCCATGGGTGTTCGACCACTCCGCCGTGTCATTGAACAAGAAATCCGCGATAAAATCACTGATTTCTATCTCGATCACACAGATGTTAGACACCTTAAAGCTGACATGGTTGACGGAGAACTAGTCATCAGCGAAAAATAATCCGTATTTTAAACACTCCTATTAAGCTCAACTCACAGAAGTTGGGCTTTTTCTATGGTATTTTGATAAAATAGAATAACTAAAAAGTTTACAAAGGATAATGATATGCAACTCACACTTTATAATCTTTATCAAAAAATGCTAACACATATGGGAGCAACGAATTGGTGGCCTGCTGATTCCAAGCAACAAATCATCATTGAGGCTATTCTCATTCAAAATACGACTGAATTAAACGCTACTAGGGCTTCACAACTTATCAGAGCAGCTAGCAACTACGATTTGCAAGTGCTGGTGAATATACCTAAAGAAAACTTAGAAGAACTTGTCCGCCCTGCTGGTTTTATGAAAAATAAAAGTAAGGCTATTCAAGAAGTAGCTAGTTGGTATTTGGCGCATGAGGAAAATCCCGCAAAGATTGTTCAACAATATGGTAGCTCACTGCGAAAAGTCTTATTGTCTTTGCACGGTGTTGGACCAGAAACTGCTGATGTTCTCATGGCTTATATCTTTGACCAGCCGCAATTTATCGCTGATAAATACGCTCGTACATTATTTACACAATTAGGAATTAATGATTTAACTGACTATAAAAGCTTAGCAATATTGCTTGCAGAACTTCCGCAACCATTTACCTTTGCGGATGCACAAGAATTCCACGGATTAATTGATGAGTTTGGCAAACAATATTTTCATCCTGTCGAGGACTTTCAGAAAAGTTTTCTGGCAGGCGACCAGTTGATTTTGAAATAAGTGTCATTTTTTCTGAAAATGAGCTAGTTAGCTGTTTGAGAAAGTGCTACAATAAAAGTATTGAGCTTATTGTAGAAAGAAGGAAATGATGTGAATGAATTAGAATATATGCCTCAAAACAGTCGCTTTGAGGCCATTTTACTTGGCTTTTTGGGAGGCGCTTTAGATGTCTATTGTCAAATACAATTCGACACCTTGGTCGCAACTCAGACTGGTAATATTCTTTTTCTAATCGCCGATATTAGTCACAGTCCATTGCAGCAAACGCTGATTCGCTTATTTTCTGTTCTTTTCTTCTCGATTGGTTTCATGTTTGGTTTGCATATACGTGCCAATGCCAAAACAGCCTTTTGGAGAGTTTATGCTCTGCTACCGTTGTTGATTGTCACAATGATTTTGCCACTATTGCCAGATATTCGTTTACTTTGGGTTGTCTTACTGGCACTAGCAGCTGGGCTATTAACCTTGACATTTTCAGGTAGTCAGATTGAATCACACGCTTATTCTATTCTGATGACGTCTGGGAATTACCGTAAAATGATAACAGCTTGGCATCAGTATTTTAATGCCGATGAAAAAACGTGTGCTATGAAGCGCCAAGCTATCAATTACTCCCTTGTTGTTATTAGTTTTGTCATCGGCGCAATCACGACAGCTATTTTATATCATTTTACACATGAAAAAACTATCTGGATAGTAACACTAAATCTCGCTTGCATTATCTACCATTATTCAAGTGTCGTTGTCCGCTATCGCTTGCAAGCTTGTAATATTTGATATTAAAAAACGCCCCTAGATTAGTACCAATACTAGTCTAGGGGTATTTTAGGATTTTAGGTAAATGATGCTAAAGTAGCATCCAGTCATTATTCAATAGGATAGTACAAAATGGTTTTGAGCTTATCTTTGCTAACACGATTTTCATTATTCAAGTAAATTTCTCTATGATAATTTTTTGAACGCTTTACATTAGTTTCTTTAGCAAATAAATCCATTTTTTGAAAAGAGATAGGTTCATCATCATAAGCACCTATGTGAAGAATTTCTACACAATTTTCAGCAGGGATTGTCTCAAAATAAATTTGCTCATCCTGATTTTATCATCTCATATATTTTTACTTTATCTTCATAACTTAATTTCATATAAAAACACTTCAAAAGTTAGATTTTTTCTGTCTAACTTTTGAGGTGCAGTTCAAAACCCAGCCTCTTATCATAATTCATCTAAAATACTATCCCAAGATTCATCTAAACCTGTGCGGTCAACGGATGAAAAGATAATAAATTTATCTGATTTATTAAAGTTTAATTTCTTTTTGATTGCTGATTCATGCTTGTTCCATTTGCCACGAGGAATCTTGTCAGCTTTTGTGGCAACGACAATAACGGGAATCTCATAATATTTTAGGAAGTCGTACATTTGAACGTCATCAGCGCTTGGTTCATGACGCAAATCAACCAAGCTGACAACGGCACGCAAATTATCACGACTTACCAAATATTCTTCAATCATCTTGCCCCATTTGGCGCGTTCTGATTTAGAAACTTTGGCATAGCCGTAACCAGGCACATCGACAAAACGCAATTTATCATCAATATTATAGAAGTTAAGCAATTGGGTTTTTCCTGGCTTACTAGATGTACGAGCTAGGTTCTTACGCCCTAAAAGGGTATTAATAAAGCTCGACTTTCCAACGTTTGAACGCCCAGCAAGCGCAATTTCTGGTAAATCATCTTGCGGATAATGGGATTTATTGGCTGCGCTCAACAGAAGCGAAGCGTTGTGGGTATTTAAATACTCAGTCATCATCAGCTCCTTACGCAATTTCCAAAATTGGTTTATCTTTGCCTTCAACAGCCGCTTTAGTGACACGAACCTTGGTCACTTCTTCTTGGCTAGGAATTTCAAACATGATATCCATCATAGTTTCCTCAATAATTGAGCGTAAACCACGAGCTCCTGTCTTACGTTCAATGGCTTTGTTAGCAATAGCTTGCAAAGCATCTTTATCAAATTCTAGTTCAACACCGTCATATGATAATAGTGTTTGATATTGTTTAACCAAGGCATTACGTGGTTCTGTCAAGATACGAACCAAATCATCAGCCGTCAACTGTTCAAGTGCCGCTACAACTGGCAAACGTCCGATAAACTCTGGAATCAAGCCAAATTTTTGAATATCTTCTGAAATGATTTCTTGCATATAAGAAGCATTTTCATCAATTTTACGGTTATTTTGGCCAAAACCGATAACCTTTTCACCTAAACGTTGTTTGACAATATCCTCGATACCATCAAAAGCACCGCCGACAATGAATAGGATATTTTTAGTATCAATTTGAATCATTTCTTGGTTAGGGTGCTTACGTCCACCTTGAGGTGGTACGCTAGCAACTGTTCCTTCAATGATTTTAAGAAGTGCTTGTTGAACACCTTCACCTGAAACATCACGTGTAATTGAGACATTTTCGCCTTTTTTAGCGATTTTATCAATTTCGTCCACGTAAATGATACCGCGTTCTGCGCGTTCGATATTAAAATCAGCTGCTTGAATTAATTTCAAAAGGATATTTTCAACATCTTCACCAACGTATCCTGCTTCTGTCAATGATGTCGCATCAGCAATCGCAAACGGTACATTCAATGTTTTAGCCAAAGTTTGAGCTAGGAATGTTTTTCCTGAACCTGTAGGACCAATCATCAAAATGTTTGATTTTTGCAAATCAACATCTTCTTCGTTGCGACTTTCCGCAAAAGAAACACGTTTGTAATGGTTATAAACAGCTACGGCAAGCGCGCGTTTGGCACGGTCTTGACCAACGACATATTCGTCAAGAGTTGCTAACAACTCTTTAGGTTTTGGAACTTCCGCTAAATCTGCAAGAACTTCTTCAGCAAGTTCTTCTTTGATAATTTCTTGTGACAAAGCCACGCACTCATTACAGATAAAAACATTGTTTCCTGCAATGATTTTTTTCACTTCATCTTGGCTTTTTCCACAGAATGAGCAATAAACTTTTACATCATTTGTTCGATTTCCAACCATCTTTTATTCTCTCTAATTCTATTCTCTCTAAATTAAAATAAGGTACCATACACGGCATGAATGGTATTGACTATATTTGTAAAGGCATTTAAAAACAAAAGAACTGCCAATCCATATCGTTTTTTTCTAAGTGCTGGGAGGGCACATAAAATACAAATAACCGCTAAGAAAGCCGTGAATACACCAAAAATACTTCTTTGCATTCCTATCTCCCTATTTTATTTTTCTAAGACTGTAATGGTAAAGTCGTAGGCATTTTTATCATCTTTTTCGTTGAAGGTTTCAGAGACTTTTCTAAAGCTTGTCAAATCAATGTCTGGGAAATACGTATCACCTTCAAAAACACCATGAACCGTTGTTTTAATAATAGCATCACAATGCGGTAGAAAAGCTTTATAGATACTAGCCCCACCAAGGATATAAAGGGTCTTATCCTGCTTTTTAAACCAATCAAAAACCTCGTCCATGTCATGAACGATTCTTACACCATCTGCCTCAAAGGACTTGTCTCTTGTTAAAATCAATGTTTCGCGTCCTGGAAGAATACGGCGATTCATTCCGTCAAAGGTGACACGCCCCATTAAAAGGGCTTGTCCCATGGTTGTTTCTTTAAAGTGTTTTAATTCTTTTGGTAAACGCCATGGCAAGCCATCATTTACTCCGATTAAACGATTTTCATCTTCTGCCCAAATGGCAACGATTTTCTTTGTCATACAGTCCTCTCATTTCGTCTATTTCATTTTATCAGATTTCCCTAAAAAATACAGAAATGTGATACGGAAACGACCACAAAAGAGGGATTAAATAGCCAAATCAAATTTTATTTGTGGTTTAACTGGCTCATAATCAACTAATTCAAAATCTTCTGGTTTAATATCAAAGAAATCTGTTCCGTCTGGCACGTTGAGTACCAAACGTGGTTTACAATCCGTAGATTCGCGAGAAAGCAATTCTCGAGCTTGCTCGAATTGATTATCGTAGATATGCAAGTTATTGACAAAGTAGAAGAATTTTCCCACTTTCCAACCAAAATGCTTAGCAATCATCATTTGAAGGGCAACATATTGCATAGCATTGATGTGGTGTGAAACAAGCATATCATTTGAACGTTGAGTCAAAGTTGCATCAAGGTAAATCTCACCGTCAACACGACGCACATCATACATTGTTTGAAAAGCACATGGCAAAAGTCCGTCTGTATTTTCAAAAGCTTCGTAATCCCAAAGTGAGATGACATTACGACGATTCCATGGATTTTCCTCTAATTGTTTCAATATTTTACGGATAATGTCGTGTTTTTTGACAACAGCACCATAACGTTCGCCAATCGTTCCAGAGTTGTCAACTTCCCAGTCATTCCAATATTTGACATTGTATTTATCATTTAAAACTGATAAATCATTCGTTTGGTCTTGATAAATCCAAAAGATTTCACGAATAGCACTTTTAATCGGAATAGGGCGGAGGGTTGTAATCGGAAATTCCCCCTTACTCAA
>ENA-OQIH01001107-OQIH01001107.1-human-gut-metagenome-genome-assembly--contig:-NODE-1107-length-13165-cov-8.029416_pt1 | contig 13165 bp, 18 predicted proteins | sample MGYA00242575_ERZ504740 | MGnify/ENA primary metagenome ERZ504740 (study PRJEB26092, sample SAMD00036192) | human gut metagenome | host: Homo sapiens | study: EMG produced TPA metagenomics assembly of...
TTACCTCACTTACAGGTAAATTGTACAAGCCTATTTGACATTAATGATGTCTATATCCCATTTTATTAAATGTGACTATTAACAAAAAATGTTTTTGATTTTGTTTTAAAAACATCAATAGGTAGTGATCAACCATTTATAAGCACAGAGAATTTAAAAAAGCTAATTATGAAAGTTCCAACTATAACCGAACAACAAAAAATAGGACATTTTTTAAGTTTAATTGATCAAAGAATACAGACTCAAATTAAAATCATTGAATTAAAACAATCTTTAATAAAAGACATTGAAGATAGGATTTTATGGAAATCTACCAATACGCATTCTAGACCTATCAGTGATTTTATAGTTGAATTAAATGATAAAAGTAAAATTCAAAATCAATATCCATTACTTAGTTCCACAAAAAGAGGACTTTTCTTACAAACAGATTATTTCAACAAAGAAGCAGCAAGCTCAAATAACATTGGATATAAAATTGTGCACAAAGGAGATATTATTATTAGTCCTCAAAATTTGTGGATGGGTAATATAACCTATAATGATAAGTTTGATAATGGATTAGTATCACCTTCATATCGTATATACAAAGTTAAAGAAGAATATAACGCTTTTTATATCTCTCGTATTCTGATGTCATATCGCGCTTTATCATTATATAAGAATATATCAGAACAAGGGGCGAGTATAGTGCGACGAAATTTAAATGTAGATGCGTTTAATGAGTTATGTTTTCCAATTCCAGATATAAAAAATCAAGATGAAGTTGGCTTATTTTTAAGTAAACTTCATCAAGAATTAAATTCTGAAATAGAAATTCTAAGGCAATTGAAAAATCAAAAAAAATATCTATTGTGTAATTTGTTTATATAAACAGGTTTTTTAACAGATAATTCTTCTCACTTTGAAGAAGGTTTAAATAATCTGACTCTAACTTTATTTTTGAATCAATGAATTTCATCTTTCCAGATATTTCAATTTGTGTTTCTAATGGAGGAAGTTTAATTAAGATGTTTTGCATACTTGCGAAAGTCAAACATTGCCTAACACTTCCTTCTAATTTTTGACTTAATTGTTTTTGGAACGTAGATGATTGCAAAAATAAATCGAAGTATTCATAAGTTATTTTTGATATATCTATTGTAAAAATTGTATACATAGGACTAACAATGCCACAATCGAAGTTTTGTAATCTAGCGATTGATCCAACGTTAATTCTCGCTGGATTATATGCATATTCATTTTTGTTAACAATTTTGTAATTTGATGTATCTGAACTTGCTATTTCTCTATCTTCAAATTGTTCGGATTGTTTTATAAAACCTAGTGAATTGCTAACAGATAAAATATTATTATTGTCTCGATTTTTATTTTTTCGGCTAATTTCTTTAAGGATAACTTTTAGATGAACACTAGAATATTGTTGACTTGTATTAAAAATACATTGTGTAATTCCTCTTTTTAGAGAATTGTAGTCACTAATGATTTTACTTTGAGTTTGTATCCTTTCTTCAATTTTAATCATCAGGTCAATGATTTTCTTCTGTTCTTGTTTTTCTGGTATAAACATTTTAAGCTCGTTAAAAGCTGATGATGAAATACCATAAATCTTACTTCCATTAGCAATTTTAAATATTTGTTGCTTCATTGCACTAGATTGGAAATAAAACCCTTTAAATCCATTTACGATTAAATCTGTTTTATTTCTTGCGTGTATTGTGTGTAATCCTGAAACAATCTTTTGATTGCCAATATCTAACATTTCTACAGGTTTGCCTACATCTTTTCTATCCTCAGATGCATCGGCTAAGATCAAATCTCCATTTTGAATTAATGCATATTTGGTCGGAATAAATGAATGCTTAATATAGGGAAACAATTGATTTTCACTGGTAATACATGTGGTTTCAAATCCATTATGAATTAAACCATAATGTAAATTTTTTAAAGAAGAGTCTGGATTTTCTACTAGTTGGTCCCAAGATAAAGAATTTGTAGGAAATGTAGTCAATAGTTCTGAAACTATATAATTATTCCATGGTTCTATGAATTGAGGAAATCTCAAATTAGGAACATATATCAATAAAAATTTCATATTGTTTTGATCTGACCAGAGAGGAGGAATTAAAATGGTCAAAGAAAAAACAATTAATCAAATTACTGAAGAATGGAAGGAGGAAAAGAAAAAGTATGTAAAGAAATCTACATATGCAGCTTATCAATTACTAATTCAAAATCACATTAAGCCTTATTTTGGTGATCTTTATGAAGTAAACGAGGAAAAAGTTCAGCAGTTCGTTTTTGATAAGTTAGATGCTGGTTTAAGTGAAAAAACAATACGAGACATTATCATTGTATTAAAAATGATTTTGAAGTTTGGAATTAAAAATGGATATTTAGAATATATTCAAATTGATGCTAAATTTCCATCAAAGCAAGAAAAAAAGGATCTTGATGTGCTATCAAAAGCGGATCAAAAAAAGTTCATGGAGCATTTACGAAATAATTTCACTTTTAAAAATTTAGGCATTTTTATCTGTTTAAGCACAGGTATGCGCATTGGTGAAATTTGCGGATTAAGATGGTGTGATGTAGATACAGCTGAAGGAGTCATAAAAGTCAGACATACATTGCAACGCATCTATATTATCGAAGGCGAAGCAAGACATACAGAGCTACTGTTAGATACACCTAAAACTGCAAATTCTGTTAGAGATATTCCAATGTCTAGTGAGTTGCTAAAGATGCTTAAATCTCTCAATAAAGTGGTAAATGAAAACTATTATGTAATTTCTAATGATATCAAGCCAATTGAGCCAAGAACGTATAGAAATTACTATAAAAAGCTTTGTAAACAGTTAGATATACCGGAATTAAAATTTCATGGTTTACGTCACAGCTTCGCAACGAGATGTATAGAATCAAAAGCGGATTATAAAACCGTTTCTGTATTATTAGGGCATTCTAACATTAGTACAACATTAAATTTGTACGTACATCCTAATAAAGAGCAGAAGAAAAAAACAATTGATAAAATGCTAAGATCACTATAGTATCAAATCTAATTCCATTGAAAAATCAATGGGATTATTTTAGTGACAAGAATTTTTTCATCTTTTAAAATATACTTGTGATTTAATTGTTTGGAGATGATAATTTGAAACGATTTAATGAAGGAGATGTTGTTTACTTTATTTCCTCTTCTGTCTTTATCAAGAAAGCAACTGTTATTCGTAATACTGGTGGATTTTGTACAATACGATTTTCAGATGGTAATTGTGGTACTTCTGGAACACGTGTTCGTGAAAGTAAATTGTATCGTACAGAAGAAGAGGCAAAGAAAGTTGTTGAACAACATCAAAATACAAACAAGTGGAGATGATGGTTTCTCCACTTTTACTTTGGATTGGCAAATACAATACCTCCCATTCTTGATCTATAGTAATCAAGAGTATAGGTGTTGGTTTGCCAGTCCTTTTTTGCGCCTTCAAACGTATTGGTAATGCCATCATAGTTACCATCTTGAATTGTAATGTTGTTACCATCTACTTTTAAAACAATGCCCACATGATTTTTACCTATACCAGAAAATACAGCTCCTGCTTTTGGCATTGAAGATCTTTCGAATTTATCAGGATGTGCTTTTACAAGTTGATCTACACAATCCCAGCCATTACCAGTAAAGCCAGGATCATAACCATATAATTCGTAGAATCTTCCCCAGGCAAACCATGTGCATTGGCCATATAAGCCTGTTTTAGCATATGGATTCTTTGTAATCCATGCTTCCATGTTATTAAAATTTGGATTAGTTCCACCTCTAAATGTAATTCCAACATAACGCATGACATGATCTACATAAGATGGATCTCCATATCCTGATACATTCAATTCTTGCTTTTTCATATCTGAAAATTGTTGTGCATTGTATTTGGAATAACCACCAAAATTAGAAATTGCCCAATCAATATATCCAGATCCATAGTTGTATCCTTGCAAAGCTAGATAGATGTGTTCTGTATCTGACGGATCTTTTACATTTGACTTTTTAACACAATCCGAAAAAGTATGTGTACCAACATCTATGGAATACTCCGGTTCTGTAATACCATTAGGAACTCTAGGATATTTTGTATTGTATCCTGATTCACTAGCTTGCATGGGATCATTTCCTTTACCACCAGATTCCTGCATCATAATCGCTTGAAGTAAAGATACATAATCTTCTATATCGTATTCTATTGCGTATTTTCGTATTGTATCTTCATATGCAATAACTTCTTCACTTAAAGAAACAATTTCACTATTAGATCCACCATCTTGTGCCAATACGCTAAATGTTCCAATAAACAGAGTAATCACAATCAATAAAATCAATCCTGTTCCAAAAGAAAAGAGTGTATTCAATGTAGATACACTCTTCTTAACAATATGAAATGATTTCTTTATAGCGTGTGTTGTATTTTGGACAATAGGCTTGGAAACAAATTGTTCTGTAGACTTTTTCATCTTTGAAGCATTCACTTTATTCACAACATGCTTCTTTGCCTTGGATATATAAGAAGTTCTTTGTGGATGAATATCATGATTTGATTCAATAATCGCTTTCTTATTAGATGATTTGATCTTATATTCGTGATGCTTTTGTTTAATAAACTTTGTAGTACGATGTTTAGATTCAATCACAGTTTGTTTTGCTGCAACACTTACTTTATTTGTAGCCTGTATCTGTGGATTGGATTTAACAGGAGCATCCTCTTTTTTATCCGCATCTTTACTACGAGTATGAATTGTCTGCTGCTTAATAAAATGCTGAATATTTCTTTTTGTATCCTTTGTTTTGATAGCTTGCATTTTTTGTTTTGTCTTAATATCTCTCAAATTTATCAACTCCTTTTCTTTACAACCATAAGATTATTTGCTTAGATATGTATATGAACGAATATTACTATGGAATAAAAGCAGATAAAATCATTACTCCTTTTGGTTTTGTCCAGATGAAATTAAATGATAAACCTATAGAATTTATATATAAACAAGATTCCCACGAATGGAATGGTACATGCTATACATTCTTTAGGCTATATGTAGATTTAGCAAAATATAAAATTCATGATGAAATAATTTGCACAATAGATAACTGTACATTTGAACATTTTTATGGTGACGAATACTTTAGCTCTGCTTATATAGAAAACGAAGATTATTTTCTTGCGATGGGTGTATACGATTCAGAAGAAAATGGATATGATTCTCCATTTACACATTGCTTTGAATCGGGGGTTTGTGATAGTGGAACTTGTACTTGGATTTTTGATAATCCTAGAAATTATAGAGAAAACTATACAAGATATTTTAGAACAACTATTGCATGGCTTCCAAAATCCATTGATGGATATGATGATATTGTCGATGCATTAATTGATAATTTAACATAATGAATCACACAGATGTAAATTTGAATACACAAATACCAGACTTTTTCATCTTACTAAAATCAAAAATTAAATTTTGTTTAGTAAGATATTTAGTAAGTCAACATACAGTTGTTGTTAGCTAAAGTACATAATTACTCGACTTTTCAGCTTACTAAAATCAAAAATTAAATTGTATTAGTAACTTATAGATTTGACTAAATGGAATTATTTAAAAAAATTAGTCGAATATTTAGTCAAACCTTAGTCGAAATATAGGAGGTTCGGTATGGCTATCGAAGATATAAAAAATGAATTTGAGTAGGTTGCATAGGATCATTTCCTTTGCAACCAGATTCCTGCATCATAATCGCTTGAAGTAAAGATACATAATCTTCTATATCGTATTCTATTGCATATTTACGAATGGTATCTTCATATGCAATAACTTCTTCACTTAAAGAAACAATTTCACTATTAGACCCACCATCTTGTGCTAAAACGCTAAATGTGCCAACAAACAGAGTAATCACAATCAATAAAATCAATCCTGTTCCAAAAGAAAAGAGTGTATTTAATGTAGATACACTCTTCTTAACAATATGAAATGATTTCTTTATAGCATGTGTTGTATTTTGGACAATAGGCTTGGAAACAAATTGTTCTGTAGACTGTTTTATCTTTGAAGCATTCATTTTATTCACAACATGCTTCTTTGCTTTGGATATATATGATATTCTCTGTGGATGAATATCATGATTTGATTCAATAATCGGTTTCTTATTAGCTGATTTGATCTTATATTCATGATGCTTTTGCTTAATAAAATTAGTAGTACGATGTTTAGATTCAATTACAGTTTGTTTTGCTGCAACACTAACTTTATTTGTAGCCTGTATCTGTGGATTGGATTTAACAGAAGTCTCCTCTTTTCTATCAACATTTTTATTATGAATTGTTTGCTGTTTAATAAAATGCTGAATATTTCCTTTTGTATCCTTTGTTTTGATAGCTTGCATTTTTTGTTTTGTCTTAATATCTCTCAAATTCATCAACTCCTTTGTATATAAAAAGGCAGGACTGCATAACTTACAATCCTGCATATAATTAATCTAATGAAACAAATTCAGTTTCAACTGATGAAGAGATTCCGTTTACCCATTGATTTAAGAAAAAATCATTTTTCTTTGGAAATTCATCTATTAATTTGTGACCTCGCTTGATTTCTATTTCTTCGGAAAAAGCTGTATTATCTTTTTCAAAGTAGATATCCTTATTTTCTAAATGAAATATAATTGCTCTTGTTATCCATATTTCATAGATTTCATTAGAAATTTTCGCTTTTTGAAGCTCATTTACTAAAGTGATTTTCTTCACTATTTCATTAACTGGAGTGTCAATTTGGTCTGTATCTTCAAAAAAAGAACGAATGTCTTCTGTATGCACTTCTTTAAATGTCCATAAAGCGATATCGTCTACTGAATCAAAGTATTCGATAGATTTTTGCTCATTTCGAAGTTCAAATGTTTTATCATCAATATAAATCCCTACGATTCCGGTCACACTGTTTGTGTACTCAAATGGATCGCAACGGTATTTTTTGAAACACTTACCAATCAATGTCTTGAAATAAGATTCATTGAGTCTAAAATCTTGAATTTTTGTCATTTCTTATCTTTCTCCTTTACAAAGTGTATCTTTTGTTGTTTAATCCCACCTGATTCTTTGCTTCGTTTAATGTTGATATCAACTGCTGGAGTTCCATCAGATGAAGATATTTTTCTGTAAGAAACAATAGTCCCATCTGCTAGTTTTGCAACAGTCCCTTTTCCATTAGGAAGATTTTTTTCAATTGCTCCATGTGTTAATTTGTTATAAAAATCAGTCGAAGTAGATATTGGATTCTTGCTTTCAATGTGTCTAGTACGTTCTTTAGTACTGTCTCCACGAGTTCCAAAATATCCATTAGAAAATGAGTATTTTGATGTTAAACTTGGCAAATTTTCAGTAATAGAGTGGTGGTAAGCAGTACCATCTTTATATATACCTGTTCCCATTCATTCACCTTTAATGTGAGTTGTTTCAAATTCACTAGGAAATCTATAGAATAAATTTGAATCAAGGTAATCATTGAAAACAGATTCAGGCATAAAACCATGTACAATCACTGCAGATGGTTCAAGTTGCTTTATCATTTCATTTAATCCAATTTTGAACATTTCTTTTTGTGCACTACTTCTTATACAACCATGGGTACTTATGCTAACAATACTATGTTTTGGAACACCTAGGAAACAGTATTCAAAACTTTTTGTATCACTCCATCGAATATTTGGAATAACTGGAATGCCTTGTTTTTGTAAATAAAATCCAATGGCTCTATTAAAATATGTGTTCGTTTGCTGCAAACATTGTGCTTGATTGATGAGCATAGAACAGTCAGGGGTAATAACACCATCAAATTGTTTTAATTTGTCAACATATTTTGTTGTTGAAGTTAATACTTGAGAAAATTGATAATCATGGATATAGAAATGAACATATTTATTTTTATCTTTTTCTGTACCAATTTTATTGAAGGGGACTAGCCCTTTTGGAATTTGTGTGTTTTTTAAATCTAGTAACATAGGGATACCTGGATTGCCAACTAAAATGGCTCCTTTTGTTAAATAGGCTTGAAAGCCATCATCTAAAATAGTTTTTTTCATTCTAAAATTACCTCTAAAGACATTACATCTTTCTAAAAACTATTTGTGACTAAATTGCCTATTTTAAGTAAAAATGTTATGATATCCTTGCTTAGGGGAATACCAAACGTATTCTTAAAAAGGCATAGTCTTTCATTAGAGAGTCTGTGCTTTTTTTATGTCATAATATACCTCCATTTTTCTAGCAAACTATATTGCTAATCTATGTTAAAATCCAAATTGGGATTCTAACTTCTTGTCATATAATTTTAAAATTGGTATTTTCAACCATTTTTTATAATAAATCATCACATTCTTAGCTGCCTCGTGAGATATACAGAATCGATCTTGTATATCATCTGCAGTTGATAAATGATAACGATGAATTAGAACTGGTGGTGCAATTGCATATTTGGCAAAAAAATTTGCTTCAGCTTCGGCTAAACTGCAATGCTCGGTATGTCCTAAAACCAGATGAGCAATCTCATGTAATATAGTCCAATTTATTCGTTCGTCGCACATATCATCATTGTAAAAAATGTACATTACTCCATCTCTTGTTTCATAGCAAAATCCATCTTTGGAAGTTTTCATTAATTTTTGTTTATCCTTTTTTGCTGAATATGGAATAACAATAATTCCTAACTTTTTTGCTATTTCAAACCCACTAATTGGAGTACATGAAATATCAAGTTGAACAAATAAATCTGCAACTGTATTTTTTATCTCTTCATATCGCTCATCTGGTAATCTCATTCTTAATCCTTTCCGAATAGCAAATCAATCAATTCTGCTTTCTCTTGATTTGTCATTTCATTTTTATTGCGTGCTAAAATTCGTTTTACATTTGAAAAATCTAAGACATCTTCCTTACCTAAAATATAGTTAGCAGTTGTACTTAATGCACAGGCAATATTTGCTAATGCATCTCCTGAAGGAATGCGGTCTCCTTTTACATAATGTGATAAAGCACTTTCTGTTACTCCAGTTAATTTAGCTAGCTGTTTTTGTGTCATGTTTTTTTCTTTGAGCAGTGTACTTATGCGTGTTCCGGCGCTTTCCATTTCATAATCCTCCTAATTACTATCTCATTTGCATTTTAATAATAGGTAAAAATTATTAATATGTCAAGTTATAGCGTGCAAAAAAGCATATAAAAACATTTAGAATTATCTTATTGTAAATATCTATCTCCTGGCTTAGTTGTGTTGAGATCGTACAATAATCCTTTTGGCATCTTATTTACAAAAGGAACAATAGAACCACCGTACTTGATTAATCCAGATCCTGTTGGTGCGTTTGTAATGTATCCCATCTGTTCTTCTGAAATATTTAGAAGTCTAGCTAAATCTTCTCTATCGTTGGCAGATTGATTCAACATGACAATAAATTCAGAGTTCGACAACATGCTTGTTCCTTGTTGACTTGATAATAAGTATTTCACATTCTGTGTAATACCTGTTGGATAGGCATCTCTTTTACGAAATTGTCTCCATGCAGATGCAAAGAAGGTTGCACTTTCTTCATTTTCAAAGATAACGTGAATCTCATCAATGAAGACATGTGTACGTTTTCCTTTTCTCCAATTTTCATTGACACGATTGATAATGGCATCTGTAATCACAAGTAATCCCATCGTCTTTAATTGTTTTCCTAAATTAAAGATATTAAAGGATAAGATTCTAGATTTGATATCTACATTGGTTTCATGAGCAAAAATGTTCAAGGATCCATTTGTAAATAGTTCTAGTTTGATAGCTAATGATTTAGCTTCAGGTTCATTTTGTTCTAATAGTTTGCTATAAAGATGCTTTAATGTTGGAATATAGTTATTTTTCATGCTCTCCTGATAAACCAAAGATACACAACGATCGATAATAGAACGATCAATAGGGGATATACCACCATGATTAGTATCTAACTGTTCGAATAAAGACATGATAAATTGAGATTTATCCGCAATTGCATTACCGCTATCTCCATATCCTTCTGACATATCCATAGCATTAATATAATCTTTACTATTTGTTCCAATACGAATGATCTGTCCTTTCATCGCTTTAATGATTGGATCATATTCACCTTCTGGATCCGCAATAATAATATCGTCATTCGTTGACAAAATTAAGAATTCAATTTCTTCTTTTGTGAGAAAAGATTTACCTGATCCAGGAATACCCAATACAAAAGAGTTTGGATTTTGTAATAAAGCTTTGTTACAAAGAATCGGATTGTTAGTAATGGCATTCTGTCCATACCAAATACCACCTTTCTGCATAATTTCATGGGCTCTAAAGGGAATAAATACAGCAGCACTTTCTGTAAGCAGGGTACGAGTGATATTGAGCTTGTTGACTCCAATAGGAAGGGCTGTCTGTAGACCATCCAATTGTCTTTTTGAGAAGTATAGTGTTTCGAGTTCACATACATATTTACGAGCTACTGCTTTTAATGTTTCACTATCTTTATCCAGTTCTTCTAAAGAGTCAGCAAGATGTACAACCGTAATATTGCATAGCATCATTCTTTGATCTCGTACAATTAAATCGTCTAAGAATTCCTTACATTCCTTACGTTGTAGCTCCATGTCATAAGGGATGATAGCAGAGAAGTTATTGTTGCGATTTTGTTTCATTTGCCAATCGGTAATATTCTTTTCTACACCTAAAAACTTGTTTTCTACTTCACGAACTGCTTCGTCTGTAGGAATGGTAATAATGTCCATGGAATACATGAGGTTTTTGTTTAAATCACAAAGTTCGGATACAAATTCATCCTTTAAAAAGCCAGGATAATTGCTTAAATAAAGAACTCTTCCATACTTGCCGTCAAATTCAAAATATTTGTTGTGGTATTTACTCATTCTAGGCGTAATCAAATCCTTAAAAGAATGACCTTTCTTAGCCAAATCATTCATATCGAGAGAAAATTCTTCCGTTTCACTACGATAAAAATCATGAAGCATTTTTAAACGTTCTTCTGCATTTAATTCAATACAAGAAGAGCCAAGACGTGCAAACAGGGTAGAGAATTCAGTGGTGATTCTAGAAAAGGTGAATCTTGCTTCTTCTATACTGTTTTTAAAAATTGTTACCGTAATATATTTTTCTTGAACAATATCATCACTTTCAGATAATTTATCTAAGAGCATATTGTTGTATTCTTTACGATATGGATCTAATCCATCATTTTTTAATGGAATTAATATATCTTCCTTAAACTTCTTGATATCCACTTTTCGATTATTAATGGTAATCTTAGTCATTACAGAAGAATCAAAAGAATTCAGTAAATCACTATAGCTTAAAAAGAGATTGTTTTTATCTTCTCCAGAAGCAATCTTGTAGTTGATATCCAAGAATTTGTAACTCTTTGTATATTTATTACCAGAACGAAAAATACCATCCTTATAGATCGTATCTACCGGGATGGTATCTTGAACGGTTCTAGGAATTCTTAATTTTTCTTTGTTGAGCTTTTTCAATCTTTCGTAGCTTTTTATCATGTACAATCGACTCCTTTCTTGATTGATTAATGAATGGTTCAAGTATTTCATAATAAAGATTAAATGGTACATTAATCAAATTTCTTGTAGACAACGCAAAAGAAGATATTGCCATTTTCACAATATCTTCTGTATACATTCCTTGAAAACGAATAAAGCCAAATGCCGCAAATGGTGCAGCACCAAGCATACATAACCAACTTGTCATTTCTGTACCTAATCGATCTTTACATAAGAAATACAATCCGCATGCAATGATACAAGCAATAATAGAAAAGATACTTTGTCTTAAGGATAATCCAAAGAAAATACTTTCTGTATAATCACGTATTTCCTTATTGATTTTAATTTCAAAATTAGATTTCATCATCAAAATCCTCATGAATGACATCTAGTGGAATAGAAGATGCAAATAAAATGTTATCGACAGGGATAACCATCCTTCCGCCATCACGACGAACAATGATCTTATCTTTTTCATGTTCTATTTTATACATCACTCTTTCCGTTAATGGTAAAGTTGAAGATTCAACAATATCCAATGAATCTCCTGTTTTTAATACAACTTTGTTTAAAATATAATCTTTCATGTTACATTCCTTTCTTCCAAAAAGGCATAATAAAAGCAGGAACAATATGCTCCTGCAGTATCAATTAAAATAGTAATGATAAGTAATCTTGTCTTGAATCTAGTATTCTAATAATTTCGATATTATCTTCATTGATATCATAGAATACAATTTGTTTAGATACGATTAAATAGCGTAATGATGTATCTATATTAAATCGACCTGACATTTTTGGCCCTAAATAAGGATTATCTTTTAATAATGAAATTGTATCTACAATGTTTGTTTTAAGCTTTTTTGCGGCTTGATTATTATGAAACTGATCAATAATATAGTTTTCGGTATTAAGAAGATCGTCAATTGCGGATTTTTTATAAATGATCCTCATTTTACAAACCTAACATCCTTTTGGCTTCTTCTTCTGAATAAGATTCAGTACAATTCATACCAATTTCTAATTCTTTCATTAATTTAGATAAAGCCTTTGCTTTCATCTTTTCAGCATTATCTTCGGTCACAGAAAATGGAAAACCACCTGTATTTAATACTTGCTGAAAAAATACATTTACGGCATCCGTTAGAGTTAAACCGTTTTTCGCAAAAACTTCTTCTAATTCATTCTTGATTTCTGAGTTCATGCGAATTCTAAATACATCATCTTTTTGAGCATTGATTACGTTACGCATAATTAACACTTCCTTTCGTATATATTATAATCAGTTTTTTACAAAATATCAACAAATGTGGTAACTGAGTAGCTACATATTATAGCCCCATCATTTCTTTGACTATTCGATCTGACATCTTAATTGTTCCTACAAGAACCAACATATTGAATATCAATTCTCCAATATAGCTCCATACCATAGATACACTAGATGCTGTTGAATCTACAACTGGTGGACTTGATGCAAAGGCAGAGAAAATAATACATGCCAGGACAATAATAGCTCCTTCTAAACATACTCCTGCATAGCTTTTAATAAATGT